>Ga0326726_10003303_pt1 | contig 14796 bp, 8 predicted proteins | sample MHFenrmetagenome_2_FD_207603 | JGI IMG/M metagenome (GOLD analysis project Ga0326726, IMG submission 207603) | Lab enriched peat soil microbial communities from Michigan Hollow, Ithaca, NY, United States - MHF15MN | ecosystem: Environmental > Terrestrial > Soil > Wetlands > Peat | place: USA...
GAGCCAGTTCAACACGACGCTCGGCAGACGATTCGGCGCGGATCAGAAGCTGGGTCTGCTGCTCGGCGGGACCTACGACTGGAACGGACGCGGGATCAACGACATCGAACCGTCGCCGACCGTCACGAGCCTGAGCCCGCACTATGACGCCATCGATTTGCGCGATTACATGTATTACCGGACACGGTGGGGCCTGTCCGGCAGCACGGATTACCGCGTAAGCAACGGCTCGAGCCTGGCCTTCCGTGCCCTGTATTCCACGTTTCGCAACTGGGGCCAGAAATGGGTCTACTCGCTGAACGACGGCGACGTGCCCAGCGCCAGCATGGACTGGCGCCGTCCTGACTACGCAATCGGGAGCTTCGTCGGCAGCGGCCGTCACACGACGGGCCGCGACTGGCTGAGCTGGGATCTGTCGGCGGCGCGGTCGCGAATGCTGCAGTCGGGCGGCAATGGGGGAGCGAAGTTCAAGTGGAACAGCACCGATCCCAATTGCGTGGACGACCCCGCGGCGACGGCCGATGCCTTCCGGCCGATGTTCAGCGCCTCGTGTTACACCGCGGGCGCCGGCAACACCGTCGACATCGGGAACTACAGGCTGTCGAGCTGGAATCCCGCGTCAATCGGCGAATCGGCGCAGTTGAACGTGCAGGGTTCGGCGTCGTACGGGCACACGCACCGGGTCGGCGAGCAGTTCGGAACACTCGAGCTTGGCGGCAAGATTCGAAACGGACACAAGTACAACGACTCCTACACCGCTACCTATACAGTCGCAAAAGGCGTCACTATTCCGGCCGCACAGTTTACGGGAACCTTCGCCGACCCGAGCTACTACGAGGGCGCTTATCCGTGGCCGTCGAAGAACAGCGACTTCGAACAAATCCAGAACTACGTGTTCTCGCACCCCAATCAGTTCACGACGAGCGGCGGCCCAGGGCCCAACAAGTCTCAGTTCGATCTGACCGAACGGGTGGCAGCCGCCTACGCGATGGAGACGATCGACCTGTCGGCGCGCGCGCGGCTTGTTGCTGGCGTGCGCGTCGAATCGACGCACGTCGACACGCTGAGCTTCAACGGCAACACGGGCCTGGAGGATTTCCGCGCCGGCGGCAACTACACGGACGTGCTGCCAAGCGTCGCGCTGAAGATCGCGGCTGCACCCAATACGAGCGTTCGGGTCGTGTACAGTCGCGCGCTGTCCCGCCCCGATCCGCAGGACATCACGCAGGCGGTGGGAGTCGTGAACAACACGCAGAATCCGCCGACGGTGAGCCTGGGCAATCCCGACCTGCGACCGGAACACGCAAACAACTTCGACATCCTCCTGGAACAGTACCTCTCGCCGCTCGGACTCGTCTCGGCCGGCTACTTCTACAAGGCGCTGGCCGATCCGATCATCGCGACGCAGACGCGCCCGACCTCGGGGCCCTTCGCCGGTTTTCTGGTGTCGCAGCCGGGCAACGCCGGCAGCGCGACCCTGCAGGGTTTCGAAGTCGGCTATCAGCAGCACCTGGGATTTCTCCGCGGCGGCTTGGTGGGATTCGGCCTGTCGGCCAACTACAGCTACACGACTTCCGAGGCCAGAGGGATCCCGGCGCGGACCGATTCTCCGGGGCTGCTGCGACAGGTGCCGCATACGTGGAACATCAGCCCGACGTACGACCGTGGGCGACTCTCGGTGCGCCTCGGCATGAGCTATAACGGCGCGGGCATCTTCGCCTACCAATACCAGAACCTCAACAGCGACGGCACGCCGATGAAGGCGAGCGATCTGACGGCCGGCGGGACGGCCGGGCCCGGTGGAGACAGCTACCTGTACGCGCACTACCAGGTCGACGCACAGGCGACGATGAAGCTGGCGTCCGGAGTGTCGGTGGTAGTGTACGGGCTCAACCTCAACAACGAAGTGTTTGGCTTCTACAACGGCAGCCCGCAGTATGTGGTGCAGCGGGAGTTCTACAAGCCGACGTTCGCGATTGGCGTGCGGTTGAATCCGTCGTTCCGCTAGCGAGCGCTACCTTGAAGCGACGGGCCGGCTTCCTCGCGCGCTCACCTCGAAGGCATCCTTGAGGGTGAAGTGCGGCATCGGGGCAGCCGGCTCGTCAAGCCGGTACATCTCCCCCTTCAGTCGTCCAGCGGCGATCGTCAGCCTGACGTAGTGATAGTTCGGAAAGTCGATCCCCTTGTACAAGTCCGGCGGCGTTCGATCCACTTCGTACGGCACCGCCCCGCCGCCGCCTGACACCAGATACACCACGTCGTCCTGCAGGAAGCGCTCGTAGTTGTGGATATGGCCCGCCACGACGATGAAGCGGGCCTGACTCGAAGCGGACGCCTGCTTGAGATACTCCGCCAGGGCGATCTCGTTGGGCCGCGGATTGTGGTCGAGGCGCAGCCTCGTCTGGATGTCCGCGACGGGTGGGTGATGAAGCGTGACGATCACGAACTCGACGGCCGGCGGCAGACCGGCGACGGTGTCTTTCAGCCACGTCAGCTGTTCCGAGCCCTCGGTCAGCTGACTGACTGTGTCCAGCGCGATCACGCGCACGTTTCTGGCGATCTCAGCGGCATGCCATCGCTTGCCGCGCAGCTCCGGAAATGCCGTCCACCAGTTTTCGAGACAGGCCTCGGGCAGACACTGCGAGAACTCGTGATTGCCCAACGCGGGAATCACCCGGAGGCCGCGTGAGCGCCACGCCTCGGTCTCGGACCGGAACCGCGCGTAGTCGTCCTTTTCCCCGCCATGCCAGGGCAGGTCGCCGCTGATGAGAATCGCGTCCGGCCGCTCTTCGGCGATGCGCGCGACGAGCGCGGCGCGAGCAAGCGGGCTGGTTGCGGTGACGTTGCCTGGATCGGTGAACCGGGTGTCGCCATACACGATCAGGTTCACATCTTTTTCGGGCTGCGCGAACGACGCAGACGACGCGACGACGGAAACCGATGCGATCAACGTTCGAATGATTGAAGTGGTACTCATGGCCAAGCACGATACTCGCGCTGGTTGACGCCGCTGTAACGGGCGCGCAAAAAGGAACCCTACAGAGCCGCGCTCCTCGAGGCGAGTGTGCTGTGCGCCGCCGCCAGTGCGTCTGCGGCGCCTTGCCACGCTTCCCGGTCGGCGTCCAGCCGGCGGCGCGACGCGGCGATGGCGCGAGCGGTCTCCTCCGGCGCCGGACCGCCGGCGGTTGTTCGCACGTCGACGAAATGCCTCGCGCTGAGAATCCTCGCCAGCGCGTCGTCCGTGTACTGCAGTGGCGAACCCAGCAGCTCGCGGGACACATCGGCCAGGAGCGCCGATAGCGAAGCCTGGGCGTTGGCCTTGCGCGCGGCCATCAGGCCGGTCGCGATCTGATGCGCTTTCCGGAACGGCAGCCCGTCATCGCGAACCAGCGTGTCCGCCAGCTCCGTCAGCGTCGTCCAGCCCTCGGCCGCCCGCGCTTCCAGCCGGCCCGCATCGAATTCCGCGGTCGCCACGGCGGCCGCCACCAGCGTCACGGCGCGAGTCGCGTCGCGGAACATCGAGAACACCAGCGGCTGCAGGTCGTCCTCGGTGTCGACGATGTCGCCGAAGGGTGTGTTGTGGACGCTGGTGAGGACGGCCAGGGTCTGGCCGAGTGCCTTGCTCGCGAGGGCGCGGGCGTGCTCGACGGCCACGGGGTTGCGTTTCTGCGGCATGATGCTGCTCGACTGCACGAAGCCGTCGCCGAACCGCACGTAGTCGAACTCCGCCGTGCCCCACAACAACAGATCCTGGACGAAGCGACCGAGTCCGGTCAGCAGCACGGCCGTCGCCGACGCGCTTTCGAGAAGATAGTCGACCGTTGCGATGCTGCCGTACGTGTTGCCGGTGGGCGCGAGGAACCCGAGCAGCTCTGATGTCAGTTGGCGGTCGATCGGAAACCCGGTGCCCGTGATCGCGCAGGATCCCAGCGGACAGCAGTTCGTCCGCTCGTACGCCGCCCGCAGCCTGAGCGCGTCTCTCTCGAGCTGCTCGATGACCGCCAGCAGGTAGTGGGCCATCGTCGTCGGCTGCGCGCGCTGCGTGTGCGTATGGGCGGCGAAGATCGTGTGCCGATGGCGATCGGCGACGTCGACGAGCGTTCGCCGCAGCTCGACGCTCGCGCCGGTGAGGGCGAGGATCAACTCGCGCTGCCACATCCGGTACATCGTCATGTCGATGTCGTTCCGGCTGCGCGCCACGTGCAGGCGGCCGGCGACGTCCTCGCCGCAGGCGTTGACGATCTGCCGCTCGACATAGAAGAACAGATCTTCGCAGCTGCCATCGAACGTCGATTTGCGGATGTCGTCCGGCGACACGGCGTCGAGCGCTTGCCGGAGCGCATGCGCGTCGGCGGCCGTCACGATGCCTCGGTCGGCGAGCATCACCAGATGCGCGTAGTGGATCGCCCTGAGCGGCGCGAGAAAGTGCGTCTTGGCGTCCTCGTAGTTTTCGTTGAGTACGCAGGAGATGTACTCAGGGGCGAAGGGCACGACGGCAGTATAGCGAGGAATGCAGAAAGTTCCAGGTTCCAGGTTCCAGGTTCAAGGTTCAAGGTTCGGCATGCGCCGTGCTTCAGTTGGGCGCATGGTCGCACGACGATTCGAAGAACTCGAATGCTGGCAGCTCGCCCGCGAACTGGAGCGACGCGTGTTTGCATTTACCAGCAAGCCACCCGCCTCACGCGATCTCGAATATTGCCGACAGATTCGGAAATCGAGTTCATCCGCTCCACCGAACATCGCCGAAGGATTCGGTCGGTACTATCCGGGAGATTTCGCGAGATTCACGCGAAACGCATTGGGGTCCTTAAATGAAACGCGAGATCACCTTGGTGCCGGACTGGAGAGGCAGTATTTGACCGAAGACCTGCATCGCGAACTGAAGATACTGGCCAATCGAGCCATCGGGGCCTCTGTGAATCTGGTGAAGTACCTCGACGCCTGCAAGGAGAAATGGGCTCGGGAGCGCAAAGTCCGAAGCAAACACGACCGATGAACCTGGAACCAGAACCTTGAACCTTGAACCTTGAACCTTGAACCTGGAACTATGGAACCTGGAACCCTTTAAACCTTTCCCGCAGCGCCATCTTCAGAAATTTCCCCGCCGACGTTCGTGGAATCGCGTCGATGAACTCGAAGGCGTCGGGCAGCCAGAACTTCGGAAAGTGCGGCGCGAGAAAATCGCGGAGCGCCTCGGGCGTGGCGGAGTGGCCGGGCCGCAGGACAACGGCGGCGAGCGGCCGCTCGCTCCACTTCGCCGAGGCGACGGGAATGACGGCGGCCTCGGCGACGGCCGCATGCCCCATCAGCATCGACTCGAGCGCGATGGAGCTGATCCACTCGCCGCCAGATTTGATCAGATCCTTCGCGCGATCCTGAATCGTCACGATCGACCGATCGTCGATCGTCACGATGTCTCCGGTCCTGAACCAGCCGTCTTCCGTGAAGCTGTCGGCCGCCTCAGGCCGGTTGAAGTACTCGGCGGCGACCCACGGCCCCCGCACCTCCAGCTCGCCCATCGTCTGGCCGTCGTGCGGGACGAGGCCGTTCTCGTTTCGCGCGCGGATTTCCACGAACGCGACCGGGCGGCCCTGCTTCGCGCGCGTTTCGAACTGCACCTCGTCCGGCGCGCCCGCGAGGTCGGGCGGCAGATGGCCGATCGTGCCGAGCGGAGCCATCTCCGTCATGCCCCAGGCGTGCACGATGTGCAGGCCGTGACGTTTCTGAAATGCTTCGATCATCGACTGCGGCACGGCGGCCCCGCCGATGAACATCGCTCGCAGCGACGACAGATCGTGCGCACCAGGATTGGCGTCGAGCAGCTGCTGGACGCCCATCCAGATCGTCGGCACGCCGGCCGTGAGGGTGACGCGCTCGCGCACGAACAGATCCACGAGGCTGGCGGCATCCAGATGCGGTCCAGGCATGACGAGCCTGGCGCCGGTCATCACGGCGGCATACGGCAGGCCCCACGCGTTGGCGTGGAACATCGGCACGACCGGCAGCACGGTGTCCGACTCGCAGAGGCCCATCCCCGCGGGTGTCAGGATCGCGAGCGAATGCAGCACCAGCGCGCGGTGCGAGTAGACGACACCCTTCGGCTTGCCCGTTGTGCCGGTGGTGTAGCACATGGCCGCGGCCGACCGCTCGTCGGGGTCCGCCGCGTCGGCCAGCGGCTCGGCGCCCGCGAGCATCGCTTCGTAGTCGGCGCAATCCGCGGCCGGCCGGTTACCGGCGCCGATCACAATCACGCGGCCCACCTTCGTGTTCGGCGCGACCTTCTCCCACAGCGGCAACAGCGTCTCGTCCACAAGGACGACGCGATCGTCGGCGTCGTTGACGATGAAGGCGAGTTCGTCGGGATGCAGGCGGAGATTCAGCGTGTGGAGCACGGCACCCGACATCGACACGCCGAAGTAGGCCTCGAGGTGCTGATGATGATTCCAGGCGAGCGTCGCCACGCGATCCCCCGGACGGACGCCCAGCGTGCGCAGCGCGCCGGCCAGCCGCCGCGACCGCGCCGCGAAGTCGCCGAGCGTATAGCGATGCAGCGATTTGTCCGCCAGGCGCGTCACCACCTCACGGCGCGAATGCACCTGCTCGGCGTGCCGGAACACGGCCGACAGCGTCAGCGGAAAATCCATCATCAGGCCGTTCACGGGGCGCGATTGTACTCGGGACTCGGGGCTCGGGGCTCGGGGCCTAGTCGTTTCGCGTTATTGCCGCTGGCAAGTGCCGCGGCTTACCGTGGACACCCTCATGAAAACAACTCCGCTCTTCGTGTTGCTGGCGGCAGCGCTTGCCGTCCCGCTCCACGCGCAGACCATCGACGACGGGATCATGATGGCGGACCATGCGCTCCAGGTCGGAAACGTCTACACCCACGACTCCTGGGACCAGTACTGGGAGGGCACGCTGAAGCGCACGAACGGCAACATCGGCACGATCACGACGCAGACCAACGCGCAGACGGTCGCGTACGGGTTTGCCGATCGCGTGACGTTTCTCGGCTCGGTCCCGCTCGTCTGGACGCGGCCGAGCATGGGCGTGCTGGCGGGCCAGCGCGGGATGCAGGACATCGTGCTCGGCGGCAAGTACAGCTTCCTCGAGCTGTCGCCCGGAAAACACGGCATGCTGCGCGCGATCGTCGCGCTCCAGGGCGCGCTTCCGCTCAGCAACTACACGCCCGACTTCGCGCCGCTTTCCATCGGCAACCACAGCCGTCGCCTCTCGGCGCGGCTGACGTTGAACTACCAGTCAAGTCCCGGCTGGTACCTCAACGCATCGACCGCGTACTGGCGGCGCGCGGACGTGCTGCTCGATCGGCCGTACTACTTCACCGACAACCAGTTCTTCCTGACCAACCAGGTCGACATGCCCGACGTCGTCGACTCGGTCGTCAGCGCGGGCTACCTGAAGCACAACCTGAACGCGAACATCTCGTACTGGCAGCAGACGACGCAGGGCGGCGGAGAACCGCATGAACGTCTCGAGAGTCGGCGGGATGGCCATGTATCCGATTCCAAAATTCAACCGGCTGGCCCTCAAGTTGGCCGCGTCGTACGTCGTCGACGGCAGGAACGTCGGCCAGTCGACGACGATCAGCACGGAACTCATTTACGCGCTCCACGACCGCGGGAGACAGATTCGATGAACACTCGACGCCGACTCTTCAGCGGCATCGTCGCCACCGCGATGATGGCAGCGGCCTCGTCGTCTCTCTTCGCGGCCACGAACGATCCCGACGCCGGCACCTGGCAGATGATCGTGCTCACGTCGCCGACACAGTTCAATGTCCCGGCTCCCTTGTCGATCGGCAGCGCCAACTACCAGGGCGAGCTGGCCGACCTCCGGAACGCGCAAGCGCAGATCACGCCCGCTCAACGCAAGGCGATCGACTACTGGAGCAAGGGCGCCGTGCTCGGCTGGAACCGGCTCCTGCTCGAGTTCGTCGCCCGCGCGGATCTTCCACCGGCGCCGCGCGCTGATGGAACGTACCCCGTACCCGACGCGAACAACCCGTTTGCCGATCCGCAGTTTCCGTTCGGCAACCCGCCGTATGCCGCGCGCGCCTACAGCTACGTCACGGTCGCTCAATACGATGCGTTGAAGGTGGCGTGGTACTACAAGTACCTCTACAACCGGCCGTCGCCTGCGAAGGCCGACTCCAGCATCAAGGCGCTCATACCGGTGAGCGATCTCCCCGCGTATCCGTCGGAAGATGCGGTCGTCGCCGGCGTCAGCGTCGAAATCCTGAAGCTGCTCTTCCCGACGATGGTCGACGAGATCAACGCGAAGGCCGCCGAGCAGCAGATGACGGCGTATCTTTCGGGCAAGGCGTCGGCGAGCGATCTTGCCGCAGGCCTCGCGCTCGGACAGGCGATCGCGCCGATCTTCATCGCCCGTGCCCGCGGTGATGGCATGGGGGCGGCCGGCAGCGCGGCCGGCATCCCGGCACTCTCGGCCGCAACCGCCGCGCGCGGAGAAGTTCCGTGGCAGAGCCTGGAGAACCCGCCGCGGCCGCCGATGCTGCCGCTGTTTGGAAAGGTGAAGGCCTGGATGATGACGCCAGACGACATCGTCAAGGAGCGGCCAGGGGCGCCTCCATCGACGTCGTCCACTCAGATGGCGCGGGAGCTGGCCGAGGTGAAGGACGCCGTGACGCACCTCACGCGCGAGCAGATCGCGATCGTCTACAACTGGGCCGACGGCGTGAGCACGGCCACTCCGCCCGGCCACTGGAACTTCATCGCGTGGTCCTACGCGCAGCAGTCCGGGTTCAGCGAGGTCCGCGTCGCGCGGACGTTCGCGCTGTTGAACATGGCCATGCACGACGCGGCCGTGAGCTGCTGGGACGCGAAGTTCACCTACTTCAACCCGCGTCCCTCACAGCTCGATCCGGAGATCAGAACCGTGATCGGCCTGCCGAACTTTCCGTCGTATACGTCGGGACATTCGACGTTCTCGGCCGCTGCGGCCAACGTGCTGTCCTACATTTTTCCGAGCGGCGCCTCGACGTTCGACGCGCTGAAGGAAGAAGCCGCCATTTCCCGCCTGTACGGCGGCATCCACTATCGGAGCGACATCGAGGTCGGCAAGGTCGTGGGCCGGCGGGTCGGCGACTACACCGTCCGTTTCGCGATGCACGACGGCGCGGATCGGTGAACACGTAGCTGCAGAGGCGCAGTAGTCACGTAGGGCGGGCCTTTGAGGCCCGCCACCTTGGCGACCCTGAAAGGGTCGCCCTACAATGTGCGTCATGACGCACACTGCGCTGCTTGCGACCATCCTTCTCGCCGCGGCGACGACCGCATTGGCCCAGCCTCCAGATGCGGGCCGTCAGATCTTTACTGCTCGCTGCGCCGGCTGCCACGGCACGGACGGCAACGGCGGCGAGCTCGGCCCCAACATCGCCACGCGCGTGCCGACGCGCACCGATCAGGAGCTGACGACGGTTGTCCGGCAGGGGCTGATCGCATCGGGCATGCCGGCGTTCGCCAACCTGAGTGACGGCGACGCGACGGCCCTCATCCAGTTCCTCCGTACGCTCAAGCTCCGCGGCGGTTCAGCGCCCGAACGCGCGACGGTGACGCTCGCCGGCGGGGCGACGCTTTCCGGCCTCGTCCTCAACAAGAGCCAGTTCGACATGCAGCTGCTCGGCGGCGATCGCAAGCTGCACTTGCTGAGAAAGTCCGCCGGCGCGGGCAATTCCTACAGGCCGGTCACGTCGCAGACCGACTGGACCAGCTACAACGGCGGCAACACAGGCAGCCGCTACAGCACGCTGACGCAGATCACCAGGGCCAACGCTTCGTCGCTTGCCCCGAAGTGGATGTTCAGCCTGCGCAACACAAGCAACCTGCAGGTCACGCCGATCGTGTCCGAGGGCGTGATGTACGTGACCAGTGCCAACGAGTGCTACGCGCTCGATGCGGGATCGGGCCGGGAGATCTGGCACTACCAGCGTCCTCGAACGAAGGGCCTGATCGGCAACGCGGCCGGCGGCGTGAATCGCGGCGCGTCGGTCGCCGGCGATCGGCTGTTCATGGTGACCGACCACGCGCACGTCATCGCACTCAACAAGTTCACGGGCGCGCTGCTGTGGGAAACGGAGATGGCCGACTGGCACCAGAACTACAACGCCACCGGCGCTCCCCTCCCCGTCGGCAACCTCGTCGTCACGGGCACGTCGGGCGGCGACGAAGGCGTGCGCGGATTCGTGGCGGCGTTCGATCAGGCGACGGGCAAGGAAGTGTGGCGCTGGTGGACCACGCCGAAGCGCGGCGAGCCGGGAGCGGAGACGTGGCAGGGCAAAGGCCTCGATCATCCCGCCGGCACGACGTGGATGACGGGCACGTTCGATCCGTTGCTCGACACGATCTACTGGACGGTCGGCAATCCCGGTCCGGATCTCATCGGCGACGACCGGCTGGGCGACAACCTGTACACGGATTCAGTGGTGGCGCTCGACGCGAAGACCGGCGCGATGAAGTGGCACTTCCAGTTCACGCCGCACGACGTGTGGGACTACGACGCGGAGGAAACGCCCGCGCTCGTCGACACCACGTGGCAGGGGCAGCCGCGCAAGCTCCTCGTGCAGGCCAATCGCAACGGCTACTTCTACGTGCTCGATCGCACGAACGGAAAGTTTCTGTCCGGCTGGCAGTTCGTGAAAAACGTGACGTGGGCGAGCGGGCTCGACGCGAACGGCCGGCCGATGCGCGTGCCGAACATGGATCCGACGCTCGAAGGCAAGCGCGTGTGCCCGTCGCTCGACGGCGCGTCGAACTGGTACTCGACGTCGTTCAACCCGGCGACCGGCCTGTACTATGCCCAGACCAACGACAAGTGCGGGATCTTCACGAAGGTGCCGGCCGACTGGGAGGCGGGCAAAGGGTTCATGGGCGGTTCGTTCGCGCCCGCGCCGGAACCCGCTCAGCGCCTGCTGCGCGCGATCGATGTTCGCACCGGCAAGACGGTCTGGGAGCTGCCGCAGACAGGCACCGTCAATTCCTGGGGCGGCGTGCTGAGCACGGCGGGCGGCGTCGTGATCTTCGGCGAAGACAGCGGCGCGCTGATGGCCGCCGACGCGGCCACCGGCAAGGCGCTCTGGAGCTTTCAGACGAACGCGCTCTGGAAAGCGTCGCCGATGACCTACATGTTCGACAACAAGCAGTACGTCGCCGTCGCGGCGGGATCGAACATCATCGCGTTCGGACTTCCGTAACCGACTCTAACCACGAAGACACGAAAGCACGAAGAACGCACGAAGACAGATCAGCTGACACGATTCGACGGGTCGGCCTGCGTTGCAGGCCGACTGATGGCTGGACCGGGAATTCTGATCGCGAACGAAACGCGACTCCAATGGTTCGCGATCAGAATTTCCGATCCAGCCATGCGTCGCATAGCGACGCCCGTCGAATCGTCTTCGTGTTTTCGTGACTTCGTGGTGAGCTTTTCGTAGCCCGCTACGGAGAATCGTAGAGCTTTCTCAGCGTCGCCACATCGTCGGCCGACAGGCCACTGGCGCTTGCCGAGCCGATGTCCTCGACAGACTTCAGCCGCTGCCGATACGTGCCGAAGAAGCGATCGCCATCACCGGGCAGCCGGAAGAGATACATGATCGACGTGAGGTTGTCCGTGTGCTCCAGGCCGAGCGCGTGGCCGAGTTCGTGGAGCGCGGTCAGATACACGATGATCCGCCGCTCGAGCGCATCACGACCCGCATCGGCCGCAACCGCGACCTCCGCCCGCTCGATGTGTCCAGTCTGCGGATTCACGCGAGGTGCCGTCACGCCGTAGCGGTAGTCCGTCGACATGAAGTGCACGCGGACCGGCGCGCCCTCGTCCGCGATCTTTTCGAGCGTGAAGCGTCCGGCGGCGGCCGTCGTCCACGTCTTCATCGCTTTCTCGACCAGCACGTCGCCACCCGGCGGCGCCTGCAGTGGATCGACCCAGACGCGAATGACTCCGCCCGTCGCCCAGTGTTTACCGGACCACGGCGCGCGGGGCGACTGCGCCGCGCCGAGCACGATCAGCGCGAGGATCGAAACGATCGCTTTCATGGCGCTATTATCGGGCCGGCCATCGCCCTCTTGCGAACTGTAAGTTGTGGCCTGCGCAATGCGCACGCAGAACCTTACTAAGATAGGCGCCATGCCAGGATGGTCGATCCGAACGAGGGCCGCGAAGGGAACGGCTCGGAAGGACACCCTCCAGCGCGATCCGGACGTGCTCGCCGCGTTTCTCGAGGACGCCGCGCATTTTCCCGGCGGCCACGCCGAGAGCCTGATCGTCGCGACCAGCGAATCCGACATCGCACAGGCGCTCGCCCGATCGGCGCCCGTGCTGCCCATCGGCGCGCAATCGTCGCTCACGGGCGGCGCCACGCCCATGGGCGAAACGCTCATCACGACGAGCCGCCTCAACCACATCCTCGAGATCGGCACCGACACCGTGCGCGTCCAGGCCGGCGTCACGCTCGCCGACCTCGACGCCGCGCTGCGGAATGCCGGACGCTACTACCCGCCGACGCCGACCTTCATGGGCGCATTCGTGGGCGGCACCATCGCCACCAACGCGGCAGGCGCGGCCACGTTCAAGTACGGAACGACACGCGACTGGGTGCAGGCGATCACCGTCGTCCTGCCGGACGGCGGCGTGCTCGATATCGAACGGGGCGCCGTCTTCGCGCACGCGGATGGCTACTTCGAGATCGCGATGGCCAGGGGGCAAGTGCGCGTGCCGGTGCCCCGGTATCGTCCGCCGCAGGTCGCGAAGCTCGCCGCCGGCTACTACGCCGCGACGGGCATGGATCTCATCGATCTTTTCATCGGCTCCGAAGGCACTTTGGGCATCATCACGGAGGCGACGCTGCGTGTGCTTCCGGTGCGGCCCGCGATGTGCCTGGTGTTCGTGCCCTTTGCGTCGCGCATCGGCGCTCTTGCCTGCGTCCGGCAGCTGCGTGGCCTCGCGCGCGACACGTGGCGCACGAAGGATCCGAAGGGCATCGACGTGTCGGCCATCGAGCACATGGACGCACGCTGCCTGGAGCTGCTGCGCGAGGACGGCGTCGATCGCGCGCAGGGCGTCCACATTCCGGCGGCGACCGAGATGGCGCTCCTCGTGACGCTCGAGTTGCCGGCCGGCACGACAAGCGAACAGGCCTTCGAGGAAATCGGCGGCGCACGGGAACCCGACGGGCGCGACGGCTCGCTGCGCCGCTTCTGCCGCCTGCTCGACGCGGCCGGCGTCCTCGACGACGTGGAAGTGGCGGTGCCCGGAGACCAGGCGCGGGCGAACCAGCTGCTGGCGGTCCGTGAGGCCGTGCCGGCGGCGGTCAATCAGCGGGTTGGGCAGGCGAAACGCATGATCGACGAGCGCGTCGAGAAAACCGCGGCCGACATGATCGTCCCGTTCGACCGTCTCGAAGAGCTGATGACGGTCTACGAGACCGGCTTCGGCACGCGCGGGCTCGATGCCGCGATCTGGGGCCATATCTCTGACGGCAACCTGCACCCGAACGTGATCCCACGAGCGAAGGGCGACGTCGACGCCGGCAAAGCGGCGATCCTCGAATTCGGACGCGAAGCGATCCGCATGGGCGGCGCGCCGCTGGCCGAGCACGGCGTCGGACGAAATGCGGTCAAGCAGCAGCTGCTCGAACAGCTGTACGGCAAGGGCGGCATCGACGACATGCGCGCGGTGAAACGAGCCATTGATCCCGAGTGGAAGCTGGCGCCCGGCGTGTTGTTTTCACGCACATGAGCGTAGACATCCCGCGCTCGCGCGCGGATTGACACGTGTTTGTACATCGTGTACAAATTCGTGTAGATGTCCCGGGACGAGTATCGGCGCGCGCTGGATGCGGCGGTTCGCGAATACGAGAAGCTCATCGCCAAACACGCCGCGCTCGAAGGCCGGCTCGCTCAGCTGAAGCACTCCATCGCGGCGCTCACCAAGCTGTGCGGCTACGAGCCGACCGTGCCGCTGGGTCTGACGGATGCCTGCCGGCTGGTCCTGAGGAACGCGACCGAGCCGCTCACGGCGCTCGAAGTCCGGGACCGCCTGGCGTCCATCGGTGTGGACCTCGAGAAACACGGCAACCCGCTCGCCTCCATACACACCGTGCTTAAACGCCTTCACGACGCCGGCGAATTGACCGGGCGCGATCGCGACGAGCCGTCAGCGCGAACCGCGTATGTCTTCGCGCTGCCCGTCCACGGCGTGACCGGCGTGGGCACGTCGAGACGCCGCATCACTGGCGAAGGATTGTGCCCGCCGAAGGATCGAAAGAAATGACCACGCTCGCCATGCCTGCCGCGGACGCGCGCCGCTTCCTTGCCGAGGAAATCCGCGTCAGCGCGAACATCCGATCGGATCGAATCGTCGATGCGCTGGCGACAATACCGCGTGAAAGCTTTCTGCCGAAGGGACCGTGGCAGATTCGCGGCATCGGCGATGCCGGCGCAGGCTCAGGACGTCTGACCGACGATGCGGACCCGAGGCATGTCTATCATGACGTGGCGATCGCCATCGATCCCGATCGCAATCTCTACAACGGCCAGCCGAGCCTGATCGCGCGCTGGCTGGACGGCGTCGGCCTCGCTCCCGGCCAGCGCGTCATTCACATTGGCTGCGGGACCGGATACTTCACGGCCATCATCGGCCACGTCGTCGGTCCCAACGGACGGGTCGATGCGGTGGATGTCGATGCGGATCTGGCCGTTCGCGCGCGCATCAGCCTGTCGGATCAGCCATGGATCACCGTCCGGCACGGCAACGGCTCAGGAG
>Ga0326726_10003304_pt1 | contig 14795 bp, 8 predicted proteins | sample MHFenrmetagenome_2_FD_207603 | JGI IMG/M metagenome (GOLD analysis project Ga0326726, IMG submission 207603) | Lab enriched peat soil microbial communities from Michigan Hollow, Ithaca, NY, United States - MHF15MN | ecosystem: Environmental > Terrestrial > Soil > Wetlands > Peat | place: USA...
ATTCCCGTCACCAATGAAAACTGTGTAATCTTCTTCACCGCTATTTTCAATTATATGATTCCGTTTACAATTAGCAGTGCTTTTGCAATCAGAATTATAATAAGGGAAATATGGAAGCAACTTTCCTTTATTATCTAAAATTAGGTTATTTGAATAGACTTTCAGGTGATTGAGGTTTTCACGGTTTAATATTTTGTTTATATAATAATCGAATCCATCACTTAATACAAAAAGCTTCAGGTCATTTTCAGCACAATATTCTATAAAACGATGAAGAGTTGGTTCAACTTCCTGTAAGAGAATGAAGTTATCGAGTTCATCTTTATCAATTGCAGGTGCAGCCTCGCATAATTTCTCCCAGCATTCTCTTGAGGAGATTTTGTCACTCAGGAGATTTTCAACAATTGTATTTACAACATCCTTAGCGAGAAATTTTTTAAATATCTCTTCGCCCACATCATTTCGTGTGATCGTTCCATCGAAATCTAAAAATATTTTAAACCGTCCGTTTATCAAAAATTATCTTACCTGAGGATTAACTAATTTCTGAAGAGGTGATTATCTACAGAATTTTTTAAGGAATTATTATCTCCGCCCGTTACGCAACTACAGTTAAATCTTCATTAAACTGTACACTAACCAATTTGGAAACTCCTTCTTCCTGCATGGTTACACCATAAAGAGTTTCTGCTGCTTCCATCGTCCGTTTATTATGTGTAACCACAATAAACTGAGTATTCCGGCTAAAGTCTTTAATAAGCCTTGTGAATCTATCTATGTTAGCATCATCAAGAGGTGCATCAATTTCATCGAGTATACAGAATGGACTCGGCTTTACAAGGTAAATGGCAAAAAGTAAAGCGATCGCAGTTAGAGTTTTTTCTCCTCCTGATAAAAGTTCAATTGAAGTTGGGCGCTTTCCTTTAGGTTTAGCGATAATTTCAATCTTCCCTTCGAGCGGGTCAGCACCTTCTTCCAATTTTAAATCAGCTTCATCACCCGGATCGAATAAAGTCCTGAAAACCTGAATAAAATTCTCCCTTATCATATTAAACGTTTCTGTAAATTTTGCTTGTGCGGTATGATTGATTTCCTCTATGGTTCTTACAATATCTTTTTCGGATTCAACCAAGTCATCGCGCTGCTGGTTCAGAAAGTCAAGCCTTTCTTTTTCTTCTTCATACTCAGAATAGGCAAGCAAATTTATCGGTCCAAGATTACGAATCTTCTGCCGTAATTCATGAACCTCTGCCTTGCGTTCCTCGAAATTAAATGAAGAATTGTCTTCAAATTTCTTTTGCTCAATATTGATTGAATATTCTTCGTTTATATGTTCAAGCAGATTATTCTTTTTAATTTCATATTCATTCAGTTTTATTTCCAAGTCTCTGTTGCTGTCAAGAATATTATCTTTATCTGCTCTTTTCTTATTCATTTCTTCTTCTATAGAAGATGCTTCAGCCCTAAGAATATCATAATTCTTCTCGATCTTTTCGAGCCCTTCAACCATGGTTTTCTTGCTGTTCTCTAAATCAATAACCCCTGCCTCACGTTCTTTAACTTTGACTTCAATTTCAGAAGTTTCTTTCCTGGCAAATTCTATATCACTCTTCCTGGAAACAATGCCATTGTTAATCGTTTCAATGTTTGCCTGCGATTGTGTAATTGTGTTCTGAAGATTTCGAACTTCGCCAAGACTTCTTTCAAGCTTAACTTTTATTTCATTCTCTTCTGAAACTAACTGATTAAACTGAGCTTCTGCTTTTCTGTTTTCATCTTCAAGCAACTGTAATTGGGATTCCGACGAAGATTTCTTCTCTTTAAGCTCATTTAGCTTTGCTTCAACTCCGTTTTTATCATTGTCAAGCCTGTTAGATTCTGCGGCAATATCCTGCACCAGCTGATGTGTTTTTTCTATTTCGTCGTTTGCCTTTTTCTTCTCATACTCGAACTGTGAGATTTGCTTATCAATATTCGCAAGATCATTTACAAGCATTCTTCCCTGATCAGAAAGGACTTTCAGATCAATCCCGCTGATTAGTCTTTCATGTTCCGATATTTTTTCTGTCAGTGTATTCAGCTCTTGCTGTTTTGACGGAATTTCTTTTTTAATCTCACCGAGAAGCTGTCTTTTACCAAATAATGACTCATCTGCTCTGGTGGAACCGCCTTCAATTAATCCTGTTCCCTCAACAAGGTCACCATCTAATGTCACAAATCTGAAATCCGGGAACTTTATCGAGAGAGACATAGCGGAATCCAGGTCACTTACTATAGCCGTGCTGTTTAATAACTTCAGGAAGACAAAATTCCATGTTTCATCCGCTTTTATAGCTGAAGATGCCCAGGATTTAAAGGAATTATGAGTTTCTATTTTCTTTTTTTGTTTTGTAGAAAAATATCTCTGTACTTTCCCCCAAAAACCTGTACTCTCGCTATTAGATGGGTTCAAGTAAAAAGAAGCTCTCCCAAGATCATTACTTTTTAAATAATCAATGCCCCGTCTTAAATCTTCAACAGATGAAATTATTAAATCATTAATATTATTTCTTAAAGCTGCTTCAACGGCCGGGCGAAGGTCTTCAGTGGAATTACCAACATTAGCAAGCAATGCGACTTCGCTGCTAGCCCAATCGGAAAATTTCAGCAGTGATTTAGTTCCCTGTGACACACCTTCAAAATTATCAACAAGATTCTGAATGAAAGAAATCTTATCATTTAGCCCCGTTATTAAACTTTTTAGCTCGAGTTCCCTTGCTTTTAAATTATTTAATTCTTGTTCGAGTTCTTCTTTCTCATGAACTTTCTTAGCATAATTATCTTCTGCTTCATTAAGGTTGGAAGTGACTTCTTCTTTCTCCTCCTTTAGTGATTCTATAAAACCAACAGTTTTTGCTACATCGTTTGTAAGGTTAAGAACCCTTGAGTTAAGCTTGTTTATCTGGTTGTTCTTTTCTTCAACAGATTTTGTGATGTTCACAAGTTCATTTTCTTTGTCACTAACAAGCTTTAAGCTGGCAACTATAGTTTCAGAAAGTTTTTTAACTTCCGTTCTCTTCTCATCAAGCAACTTACCCGCATTTTCAATCTTTGATTTAAGCTCGTCTTTCAATTCCCTGCTGTTCTGTATTTCAGAAGTTATTTTCGAACTGGAAGAAGAAGCCTGTTCAACTACGCTTTTTGTTGATACTAACCTGTCGGTAAGTTCATTAATTTCAGTTTCGTACTTGGTGATATTTGATGAAACTGATTTATGTCGTTCCCTGGATACCGAAATATCACTCCGCAATGAATAAATGTTTTCTGTAATTTTATTTATCTCAAGCCGCTTATCTTTTAATTCCGATTCAAAACTTCCCAGCCGCTTTTTTATTTCAGCAAGCCTTTCTGAAAGACAGGACATTTCATCTTCCAGATGCTTCTTCCTGTTGTTATTTTCTTCTTTACTAAAAATTATTTCTTCTGATTTCTCCAGGAACCATGAAAACTCTCTCTCTGCAAGTTCAAGTTCAATTTCTTTTAAGTTTGAAGATAAATGATTATACCGGTCCGCTTTTTTTGCCTGTCTTTCAAGACTCGAGGTATTCTTCGCAACTTCATTTACTATATCATTTACTCTTGTAAGATCTGCTTTTACTTCTTCCAATTTACGTAAAGCGAGCCTTCTTCTTAGCTTATACTTATTAACACCGGCTGCCTCTTCAAACATTGTGCGGCGTTCCTCTGCTTTACTGCTAAGGATTGTTTCTACCATTTTAAGTTCAATAACAGAATAAGCGTTTGCTCCAATGCCCGTATCCATAAACAGATTTGTTATATCTTTTAAGCGGCAGAGGTTTTTGTTCAGAAGATATTCGCTTTCCCCTGATCTGAATATTCTTCTTGTTATTGTAACGTCGGTGTATTCTGTAGGAAGTATTCCCTTCGTATTTTCGATTATAAGAGAAACTTCTGCCATGCCCATTGGCTTGCGGTTGGAGGTTCCGTTGAATATAACGTTTTCCATTTTATCACTTCGTAAAATGCTGCTGCGTTGTTCACCTAAACACCACCTGATTGCATCCACGATATTAGTTTTACCGCAGCCGTTCGGTCCAACAATGGAAGTAACACCTTCATTAAATTTGACCGGAGTTTTTTGTGCAAACGATTTGAAACCAAATATTTCAAGCTTAGATAAATACAATCTTATTCCTAAAAAATATTAAACTGCTTAAATGTGAAAAGAAGATATTGAATCGTTGAGTGTTTTAACTCAAAATAAAACAAAACTGCACCAATCACTGCGAGTATAAATAAACTGCTGTATAAATAAACGGTACTAGGTTTGGTATCAAATAGTACATGAATTCCTTTCATCAGTCTGTAAAGAATCCATAATATTACAAAACCAAGTCCAACATATATATATAAATTAATAGTATTGTTGAGAAGAACGCGGTATAAAATTATTCCAACAGGTATCATCAAAACGACCGGAAGCAATGCCCAGATAAAGGTGAAGTAAACACTAATTATATACACCCTTGTTTTTGCAAAAAAGGAAGCAATTTCTATAAGTAAAGCAATGATTACAAAAAGAATAATATTTAAACCTGTCAGCCACAATAAAGACATAAAAGGATTCCAGGCAAGGTAATTTATATTTTTAATGAGCGACGGGCTTGCGAATGCCAGCAAAATATTTTCAAAGACTAAACTATCCTTTAAATGAAAAAGAATGTTGCTGATAATAAGAGCTGTTACAGCTGCAATTATCAATCCAAGTATTGAAGTTTGGTAAGCAGATATTATACGTTGATCCCTAATATCCGAAAAGAAGTTATAAGGACGAAGCAAAGCTCTTGACGCATCATCGCGAAATTTCCTGCCGGAGTTTACCAGCACTCCCATAAATATTGCCAGCAGCAGACCGCTGACGATGAAGACCATCGGCGAATCATCTTTCTTATTACCAATAGGTATGGTTACTTTTTCAAGATTATTTAGTTTTGAATACACAACTTTATAGCTGATCCTGTTTTTATTTCGATTCTCATCCAGCAGACCTATACGATACAAGTTAGTTTTATTATAACCACAAATGAAAGATGAATAATCTCCCTCATAATCTGTAAAGGAATTTATAAAAAAAGCAGGAATATTATTTTGCGAAACATAATCAAATAACCCTTCAAAATATTTTGCTTGTGCCTCGAATGAAAATGCATTTAAATATCCATCTGAACTACCAAGATAAACAGGATAAGTACACCCGGAGAAAAATACTTTCCCTTTACCAAGCTCATTCTGTAGTTCTTTAATTTTTTCATCACTATTAGCTACATCATCTCCAATAAACTCAAGACCATATAAATCAAGATTATCAATTTCTTTAAGGTCTTTACCATAGAATGATGCATAAGTAAGCCGGTTACTTTTTTCTTTAGTTAAATTTGCTAAAATAGAAATAAGAGAAATGTGTTCTTCAAGCTCGGGAAGATAAGTGCCTCCAAAACCAATTGCTGCAAAGGAGGAATAATCACCATAATAGGAAAGATAATTCAATACAAAATCTTTGCTTCTGTTCATAAAGCCTTTATCATCAGCTATACCGGAAGGAACTCCATTAATCGGAATTTCCAGGAAAGCAAGGAGCCCATATTTTTCACACAGATTAAGGAAATAGGGATGGACAGTACTTTTTGCAAAGCGCACACAATTAAATCCAGCTTCTTTAATTAATAATATATCATTCTCCATTTGATCATAAGTAAGAAGCTTTCCAAAATTTTCGTTGCTTGGACAGTAAACCACACCTTTAAGAACAAACTCACTACCATTAAGTTTAAGAGATTCTTTGTCGGATTTCAGCTCATATAATGCAATTGACTTTTCTGTTATATCGATAAGTGAATCTGACCTAAATAATTTCTCGGTTAATATGTACGATGATGGAGTTGCCGGGGACCAATAAACCGGCACGGGGATATCAATTTTTTGTGAGATGACAATATCTTTATTTCTTTCCAGTATAAAATTATAAACAGGCAGCTCTTTGATAATGATGCCATTAAGGTTACTCAACGAAATAAATAATTTATATTCACTGGACTCGGTACCTGCTTTAGGAATTTCTTTCAACTTATTATTTGTAACAAGAGATTCAATTTCAAGTGAAACGTTTTTATAGTCACTGGAAAAAACTTTAGTTATCTTTTCTTTTGAAATATGCAAATCAGGTGTGAGATGAATGTAAACATCACCAATTATACCGCCATAGTTCTGAGGAAACAGAAATCTTTGTTTTTGTGGAATCGAATTTTTTGAATCAAGCCTGTAATTCAATTTCACCGAGAGTAGATTTTTTTTATCGCTCTGGAGAATGTCCCTCGGCAGTAAAATTTTGAAAGGATATTCTCCTCCGCTATGACGGTAGATAATTGTATTGTTGAGAGAAATATCTGCAGTATAATTAACTGAAAAGAAAATCAATTCTAATGTACTTCTTGAGATCTGATTTCTAGTCAAGTCAAATTCTTTTTCAAAAACCATCTCGCCCTCACCTTCGAATATTGATGGAACATTTACTGATACGCTGGCAGTTTTTTCATCATCAGCAGGTCTGACATTCCATTTTCCGTTTAGAGGGATTATTGAACGAGTATTAGTTATATCAAAGAAGAGAGAGTCCGAAGAACGAATTTCATAATCCGGAACTTCTTTAAAGACAACCTGGCTGAAAGAAAAATGAAAAGCAATAAATGCAAGAAATACTGATAAAACCAGAGATCTAAAGGGGAAGGTTACCATCCGATATGCGAATCCTTTGAAAATTTATTAAAAAACGCACAAATATACTACAGAAACGAGGGGAAAGCAATCTGAAAAGCTTTGACATTAAGGGTCTCTATTGAACTTTTTCAAAAGCGATTCATTAAACAGAAACTATAATGCTTAAAAAGGAATCAGCCTTAAGACAAGCTCCGCCAACCAGCGCACCGTCAATATCTTTTTGTGAAAGAAGTTCTCTTGAGTTTTCCGGTTTAACACTCCCGCCGTACTGGATGATTAAGTTTTCAGCAACCCAAGCGGAGAATTTTTTAGCCACTAATTCACGAATAAACGAATGGACTTCCTGTGCCTGCTGCGGAGTTGCAGTCTTTCCTGTTCCAATTGCCCAGACCGGTTCGTAAGCAATAATAACATTTTTCATCTGCTCAGCAGAGACTCCCTCCAGTCCTCTTTCAACCTGTCTTGATACAACCTGCATTGTTTCACCTTGTTCTCTTTGTTCAAGGAGTTCTCCGATACAGAAAATTGGTTTTAATCCTTTTGCAAGTGCAGCTTTTATTTTTTTGTTGATTAGTTCATTTGATTCATTAAAGATCGCTCTTCTTTCCGAATGACCTAGTATCACATAATCGCAGCCAACAGATTTCAGTATATCTGGAGAAATTTCCCCGGTGTATGCACCACTTACTTCATAATACATATTTTGAGCACCAAGTTTTATCTGTGTTCCTTTCAATAATGAATTAACTTCGCTTAACGATGTAAACGGTGGACAAACTATAACTTCTGCTTTGGTGTCTTTTCCCAAACCATTAATAATCTCGCTCACCAATTTTTGAGATTGATGTAAATCCATATTCATTTTCCAGTTGCCGGCAATAACTTTTTTTCTCATTGTTTCCTCTTTGTTTTCGATATTGATTATACAAAGTTAGTAAAGTTATTAAATATATATTTTGTTGCTTGATATTTTTAAATAGATGAAATCTAAAATTCCACGACAGGTTTTTATTTTGGGGATGGTAAGTCTTTTTACAGACATCGCCAGCGAAATGCTCTATCCTGTTACCCCTATTTTTCTTATTGCTATTCTCGGTTCATCAATGGCAATCGTTGGAATAATTGAAGGCATTGCAGAATTCATTTCAGGAATACTAAAAGGATATTTTGGAAACATTTCAGATAAAGTTGGGAAGCGATCTATTTTTATTGTGATAGGTTATAGTTTCTCCGCTTTAGCAAAACCATTACCCGGAATTTTTCAAAACGTTCCCACGGTTTTCTTTTCAAGAGTTTCGGACAGAGTTGGCAAAGGAATACGTACTGCTCCACGCGATGCATTGCTTGGAAGTTACAGCAACGGAAACTCAGGTGCTGTATTTGGATTCCACAGAGGAATGGATACACTCGGTGCAGCAATCGGTCCGGCTGCAGCTTTGGTTCTGCTTCATTTCTTTCCCAATAATTTTCAGTTGATCTTTCTTCTTGCTTTTGTTCCATCGGCTATCGCTGTATTCTTTACTTTTCTCGTAAAGGATAAACCAGTTGATTCTAAATCCAGAAGCAGAAAGAATTATCTTGAATTTTGGAAATCGGCTCCCGCTAGTTATAAAAAAATTCTTCTCTTGATTACGATTTTTTCATTAGTGAACAGCAGCGATGTTTTTTTAATTCTTAAATCAAAGGACATCTCAGATTCCGGAACACTTGCAATACTTGGTTATATCTTTTACAATTTAATTTATGCAGGAACTTCTTACCCTCTCGGAGGATTAGCTGATAAACTCGGAAAACGAAAAATTTTTTCACTCGGATTGATAATTTTTTCATTAGTTTATTTCGGATTTGCACTCATACCTAATATTGAAATTATCTGGATGCTCTTTGCACTATATGGTATTTATGCAGCAGCGACTGAAGGCGTTTCAAAAGCTTGGGTTTCTGATTTAATTCCAAACGAACAAAAAGGTTCGGGTATTGGACTATTAACAATGCTTTCGAGTTTTGCAGTTATGCTCGGATCTTTTACTGCAGGAATTTTGTGGGATAAATTTGGTTCTTCAGTTCCATTCCTGCTTTCAGCAGTTGTAAGCTTGATAATTGCTTTCCTGATTTTCATTCAAAAAGATAATATTACTCTCAAATCAGTCCTGTAAACTCTCTTTCCAATTTAGTATTTTGAGCATCAATTAATTGAATTTATGAGTAAAATCAACAGAGATATGGCAGTTGTAGCTGTAAGTGGTGGAATGGATAGTTGTGTTACTGCAGCAATCGCAAAACAAAAATATCAACTTGCATTTGCCCATATTAATTATGGACAGAGAACTGAAAAAAGGGAACTGAAAGCATTTAACGAGATTGCAGATTTTTTTGAGGTGAAAGATAGATTGGTGATTGATTATACTCATCTTTCTAAAATCGGCGGTTCATCTTTAACTGATAAAAATATTAAAGTTGCAAAAGCTAATCTTAAAAACAAAAGTATTCCGACATCTTACGTTCCGTTCAGAAATGCAAACATACTTTCTGCTTGTGTCAGTTATGCTGAGGTTTTAAAAGCAAAGGCAGTTTTTATCGGTGCAGTTTACGAAGACTCTTCAGGTTACCCGGACTGCAGACCGGAATTCTTTTCATCTTTTGAAAAAATGGTTGGACTTGGAACGAAACCGGAAACTAAAATAAAAATTGAAACTCCAATTATTCATCTTTCAAAAGCAGAAATAATTAAAAAGGGGTTTGAACTTAGCGCACCGCTTCTTCTTACATGGAGCTGTTACCAAAATGAAGATGAAGCATGCGGAGTTTGTGATAGTTGTGCGCTACGTCTTAGAGGATTTCAAGAAGCGGGATTCGTCGATCCGATTCCTTACAAAACAAAACCTTTTTATCATTAGAAAATTTTTATGAATCTAAAAAATGAAAAACAAAAGAAAACTTCTGGAAACCTTTAAAAACGAATTCCCGGACAGGGATTACACAATAATTCACAAAGCACCGGAGTTCACTTCACTTTGTCCCAAGACCGGACAGCCTGATTTTGCAACAATTACTGTTGAATACGTGCCGGATAAACTTTGTGTGGAATTAAAATCGTTAAAGCTCTACTTTAATTCCTATCGTAATGATGGACTCTTCTTTGAAAGTGCGACTAATAAAATTTTAGATGACCTTATTGCAGTGTGCAAACCCCGCTATATGTTAATCACAGCCGAATTCAACGTAAGAGGCGGCATTTCATCAGTTATTGAAGCTGAATACTACAGCGATGAGTTCAATAAATAAAATAATTATTCTGAATCTACACAAATAAAAAATTGACATCTGAACTGAAAAAAATATTTCATTCCAAACGAGATGTGCTTTTTGCAGCATACGCCAAGCAAGCTGATGCACTAAGGTTCAGCAAGGAATACAGTTTTTTAATTGAGGAATTTATACGTGCAGTCGCTGGCAACGAGAAATATAATCTTACCATAGCATCGTCCGGAAGCTTCAGCCGCAGAGAGTTTTCTCCTTTCTCAGACATTGATATTATTTTCATCGCAGAATCAGTTGAAGAAAATGCAAAAGAAATTTCAGATTTAGTTACAAGATTCTGGGATAACGGTCTGGAAGTTTCGCACACCTTACGTGATTTTTCCGATATCCAGAAGCATAAGCTGACTGACCTTCACACATTTACTCAATTTTTTGAAACACGCTACCTTCTCGGCTCCGAAAAAATTTACAATCAATGGAATGAGGAACTGGTTAAATCTCTGAACGAGGATTTGAAAGCTGATCTGATGAAAAGGCTGATAGAAGATTCAAATGAGAGGCATAAAAAGTACGGAGATTCACCAAAAATACTTGAGCCAAACTTAAAACTTTCTGCTGGTGGACTTCGCGATCTTCAGCTCGTTGAATGGATGTATATATTTTCAAGAAAAGAATTATTTAATAAGCAGCAGGAAACTACACAGATAGAAACATTTCTGAACATTCTGAAGGAAAATAAAATTACTTCCGCAGATGAATGCAACAGGGTATTGAGCAGCTACAAGCTGATTCTTTCTGTAAGAAATCTTATGCATCTTGAATCAAAACAAAAGAATGATCGTTTTGAATTCAGCGAGCAGATTCGAATTGCTAAAATATTTGGCTTTGAAGAAGATTCTTTAACAGACTTTATGAGAATATATTTTAATGCAGCAGTAATTCTTAGCAGATTTTCAAAGTCAATGATTAAAAAAATGTTCGACGAAACTTTCCTTTCTTTGCCTGATTCCCTCACAATTATTCTAGACGATGATTTTGAAATTAAGGGAAAAATTATTTCGATGAGAAGAAATGAAAGTCTAACTATGTCAGATGTACTTAGAGCTTTTTATTATCGCGGACTGCATTCAGCAAGATTTGATGAATCACTTCGATCTCACATAATAGACAAATTCGAAAGTGCTGATAAGTATCAACTTCAGGAAAGTGAATCGTCTGTATTTTTCAGAGAAATTTTAAAGCTTCCCCAAAATGTAGGAGAGACATTATATGTAATGAATGAACTCGGTGTCCTCGGTGCCTTTATGCCGGAGTTTAAAGACTTGAATGGTTTTCTGCAGCACGGTGTTTATCATTCTTATACTGCAGATGAACATACTCTCGTTGCAATCCGAAATGTTGAAAAGCTTGCAAATGAAAATTCACAGCTTGGCAGAATTTATAACAAGCTAAAAGACAGAGAAAAACTTTTTCTTGGATTGCTGCTTCATGATATTGCTAAACCGATTAATATAAGCGGACACGAAATCATCGGTGCCGAGCTTACCTCATCAATTATGCACAGGATGGGTTACAGCGAACAGGAAATAAATACCGTTTCTTTCCTTGTGTTAAATCATTTACATATGGAACAAACAGCCTTCAGAAGAAATTTAAATGATCCGGAAACACTTAATAGTTTTACTTCCCGGTTCAACTCGATTGAAGAGCTCGATCAACTGTATCTTTTAACCTATGCGGATCTTTCTGCTGTCAATCCTGTTGTTTGGACAAGCTGGAAGAGTGAGCTGCTTGCAGAACTTTATAGAAAAACAAAAGCGATGCTCGAAGAAAAAATTTCAGGTGAAGAACTTTTAATTTCAACCACCTACGCTATTCCAAAAGAAATAAGCAAGTTTTCACCAAACATTTCAGAAGAAGTTGTCCAGGATCATATTGAATCAATTGATGATATAGCATACTCACATCATTTTGGTGCTGAAGAAATTGCGCGGCATATTGAGGAAATTAATAAAGGTTCTTCCGTCTCGGTACTTTTCTCAGATTCAAATGGTTACACAGGTATAACTGTAATTACAAGAGACTTTCCTTCACTTCTTTCCAAACTGTGCGGTGTTCTGACAATAAATGATATCAACATCCACGATGCAAAAATCTTCACTCGCAAAGATGGAATTGTTATCGATACATTCAATGTTACATCTTTTAGTTCACATAAGAAGCTGGAAGTAGAGTCTTATAGTAAAATTGAAGAGGATATGAACCTTGTTGTTAAAGGTCTCATGCAATTGAGTAAAGAAATTGCTTCTCTTAAATCAAAATGGTGGAGAATTGAAAACAAGCTGTTTAAGAAAAAAGGGAATATTAAAGTTGCATTTGAAAATCACGAAAGGTACACGATAATTGATGTGCATTCACCTGACAGGTTAGGATTCCTGTATCACGCAACAAGTAAAATGAATGAGCTTGGCTTGAATATTTTCTTCGCTAAGATTTCTACTCAGGGAGACGAAATAGTTGATGCGTTTTATGTCCTCGACAGAAACGGTAAAAAAATTTCTCCCAATGATTATGAATTTATTAAAAACGAAATAACTTCTGCAATTGATAAATTATTATAAGGATTGAATTGAGCATTACAGATAAACAAAAACCAATTGGAGTTTTCGATTCAGGAATCGGCGGACTTACCGTTGTTAAAAGATTGGCTTCAACACTGCCAAATGAAAATATAATTTACTTTGGCGATACTGCGCGCGTTCCCTATGGTTCAAAATCTAATTCGACTGTAATTGAATACTCAATTCAGAATACAAAATTTCTTCTACAAAAAAATATTAAAGCACTTGTGGTTGCCTGCAATACTGCATCATCAATTGCAATTCCCGATCTTAAAAAAATATTTGATATACCAATCATCGGTATGATTGAACCGGGCTCAAGGATGGCTCTGAGAAAAACTCAAAATAAAAAAATTGGAGTCATAGGAACAAGAGCTACCATAAGCAATCTCGCATACTCAAAAGAAATTAAAAAGATGAACAACAAAGCTGAAGTGTTTGAAAAACCCTGTCCGCTTTTCGTTCCTCTTGCAGAAGAAGGGTGGATTAAACACAAAGCAACTTATGAAATTGCAGAAGAATATTTAAAGGAACTCCGTGAAGATGGAATTGATACGTTAGTCCTCGGCTGCACACATTATCCTATTCTTTCAGAAGTTATTCAAAAAGTCATTGGTTCCAAAGTTGCATTGATTGATTCTGGAGTTGCCTCTTCGGAACTGATTAAAATGGAGTTAGAAAAATTTGATTTACTTTCTGACTCAGGAACAATAGGTGGACAGGAATATTACGTAAGCGATATACCTGCAAAGTTCAAAGAAGTTGCTGAATTGTTTCTTGGAAGAGAAATTGATCACGTGCACAAAGTAGATCTTGAAGTATTGATTTCAGAGCATTAAAACAGCTTTTCCCCTCTCGACTCTTATCTGATATTTTCTTAAGTTTCCATTAAGTTTAATTTTATTGAGATAAAATTATGCGAACCCTTAAAATATCTCTCCTGGTTTTTATTCTTTCGATGACTATATCTGCACAAGAAGGATGGTTCTGGCAAAATCCGTTACCACAAGGCAATACAATTAACGACATAGATTTCTTTGATGAATATTTTGGATTAGCAGTTGGTAATACAGGCACAATTATAAAAACTTCTGATGGTGGTTTGAATTGGTCATTAAAGGAATCGCATCGGCCAGAGCATATTCTTGAAGTTGACGTTGTTAGTAATTCGATTGCCTATGCTATTGGATATTATTTTATAATCAAAACTACAGATGGTGGGGAGAACTGGTTCACGATACCTGATCCAACAAACTTCTACTTAAATGATATTTTCTTCATTGATGAATTGAAAGGTTTTATAGTTGGAGAGGTTGGACATATGTATTATACTGATGATGGTGGAAATTCTTGGATAAATCAAAATAGTGGAACAACCGCTGAACTTAAATCAATTCATTTTTTCAACGAAAATATTGGAATGGCTCTCGGATATACAAACAATTACAGTGATTATATTATTCGAACCACAGATGGAGGAATAACCTGGATAAATTGTTCATTCTCAAATTCACCTTTTTTTATAGCAGAGGGTATTTTTCTTACGACTGAGTTGAAAGCATTTGTAATTTCTATGGATGATTTATTCTACACATCTAATGGCGGTCAAACCTGGATGCAACAACAGTTTGAATCAAGTACTGCCTTCGCAAGTATTGCTTTCTATGATTCGCTTAATGGATATATTTCAGGTTTTGAAGAAATTTATAGAACATCAAATGGTGGAAATTCCTGGGAAACATTTTCTTTCAGTTTAGGTGATGCAATCTGGCTTTATGGAATTACAGCACCAAATCAAAACTTAATTTATTCTGCAGGCAGATGGGGTAGAATGGTTTATTCATCTGATGGAGGAAATTCCTGGGAACAAAGATCAAGTGGTCCTTTAAGTACTTTTCGGGATGTAAGTTTTTATAATGAGAACTATGGAATTGCAATCGGGGACGGAATATTTACTACCTCGGATGGAGGTAACAATTGGATTTTAAGTTCAGGTATTGGACCATTATACAGATGCACAAGACCTTCACTTAATTATTGCTTTGCTGCAGGTTCTTATAATTTATTGAAATCAACTGACAAGGGATTTACATGGACACGACATCCAGTAAGTGATAATAATTATTTTCAGACAATATC
>Ga0326726_10003305_pt1 | contig 14794 bp, 12 predicted proteins | sample MHFenrmetagenome_2_FD_207603 | JGI IMG/M metagenome (GOLD analysis project Ga0326726, IMG submission 207603) | Lab enriched peat soil microbial communities from Michigan Hollow, Ithaca, NY, United States - MHF15MN | ecosystem: Environmental > Terrestrial > Soil > Wetlands > Peat | place: USA...
CGTCGACGATGCCGTAATCGGCTTCGAAGACCGGCTGCAGGGCAAGATCGAGCAGAACCTGGCTCACGAAGTCGGCGATTTCGTGGTGCGGCGCGCCGATGGTCTTTTTGCCTATCAGATGGCGGTGGTGGTGGACGATTTCGAGCAGGGCGTCACCGACGTCGTGCGTGGGGCGGACCTGCTCGCTTCCACGCCGAGGCAGATGCTGCTGCAGCGCCGAATGGGGTATCCAGCCCCGCAGTACATGCATCTCCCGGTCGCGGTAAATCGGAACGGTGAGAAGCTGAGCAAGCAAACCCTGGCCGCACCCTTGGCACCGGCGGAAAGCCCTCTTCAGCTCTGGCGGGCTCTCCGTTTCCTCGGCCAGGAGCCGCCAACGGAGCTGAAAACGGAAGGCATTGCGACTCTTTGGAGTTGGGCTCTAGCCAACTGGCAGGCAGGCAAGATTCCACGCAGACGAAGTATCCGCGAAGATCCCGGTTGTTTCTGAATGAGGTTATTTACTTTAAAACAAGACGTTAGGTGTCAGTGTCCACTGACTTATGGCCTGCAACCTACTGTTTACTCGTTACTTTATCTCAGACCCCTCTTTGATACTGCATTGCACCAAATTCTGCTTGACATGACTTGTTTTGAATGTAGAATTGCAATTGCTGCGGTGCAATAATTGCACGCTGACCACGAAGAGCCTGACCACAAAGAGCCACTGACCGCAACGACGATCCCCCGTAACGGACTTCTCTGGAGAATGAACATGTACTTCACCCCTGAACAAATCGCCAGCACCAACAAAGCCGGCGTCGAAGCTATGCTTGGCCTCGCCGGCCAACAGTTCGCCGCTTTCGAGCGCCTGTCCGCTCTGAATTTCAATGCCGCCAAGGCTGCATTTGAAGAAGGTCTGAGCCGCACCAAGGCATTGCTCGGCGCCAAGGACGCCCAGGAGTACTTCAGCCTGAGCGCTTCTGCATCCCAGCCTGCCCTGGAAAAAGCCGTCGCCTATTCGCGCAGCGTGTACGAAATCGCGGCGCAAACGCAGGGCGAGGTGGCCAAGTTTCTCGAAGCTCGGTCGGCCGAGTTGAGCAAGAACCTCGTCGGCATCCTCGACAAGGCCTCGAAGAACGCTCCGGCCGGTTCCGATGTCGCGGTAGCGGCGGTCAAGTCCGCCCTCGCCGCAGCCAGCACCGCCTACGACAGCTTCAGCAAGGTGGCGAAGCAGGCTACTGAAATGGCTGAAGCGAATTTCACCGCCGCGACAACCGCAACCAAGGAAAAGAAGCACGCGGCAGCTGCCTAACCCGCTTTCACTTCCCCCGCGCCCCCGGGGTTCTCCTCCTCCTCTCCGTGGGCGCCCTAAAGCCCTGGCGCAAGCCAGGGCTTTTTGTTTGTGGCCCGTCCTCCGCGGTCAGCCTTCCCTCACCGGCTCCCACCTTCCGCCGAGCGCCGTCACGCCTTCTTTCATCCGCTCGATAGCAGGCGCCACTTCGTCGGGCGCGCCGCGTACCCCGAGCTCGATGTGCCGGCGGACCCCGCTCTCTCCCATGCTGGGAAGGCTGAATGACTTGAGCCTGCGAAATTTCGATTCGATCTCGAGCATGAGCGGCGTGATGGTCGATTCCGCCAGCTCGTATACCGCGATCGACGCTTCCGATTCAGGCACGCGATGGAACAGCGATGGGTAGTAGGTGTCGAGCACCCACTCGGCCATGGGCCACGCCATTACGGGAAATCCGGGAACGAAGTGGTGATCCCCGACGGAGAAACCCGGGATGCGGTTGTAGGAGTTGGGAATGATCCGCGCACCGCGCGGAAACTCTCCCATCTTCAGGCGCTGGGGCGTCACCACCATGTCCGTGCGCGACCGGATGGCCGCTTCCGCGTCGGGATGCAGCTCAAGACCGACTCCGAGCGCGTCGGCAGCGCACTGGCGCGTGTGATCGTCGGGCGTCGCGCCGATGCCGCCGAAGCTGAACACGATGTCTTTCGAGGCGAACGTGCGCCTGAGAGTGGTGGTGATCAGCTCGGGAATGTCACCTAGATACTCGCACCATGCGAGCTTCATGCCCCGGGCAGCCAGTATCCCGATCAGCTTGGCGAAATGCTTGTCGGCGCGCTTACCGACGATGATCTCGTCGCCGATGATGATCGCCCCGACTCTCATATACGCCTCGCGCTGCCTTCGATGGGTTCATCGCGCGATTCGGCAAGGCGCGCAAGACCGTAGTGAATGAAGACGAGCCCTCCGTATACGGGCATCGCGAGCCCGATCAAGGGCACGTGTCCGATGAGCGCCAGTGTGACGCCGAGCAGAAACAGCTCGCCGCGATGGCGCGCGATCAGCTCGGCGATCTCGCCCGCGGTGCCGTGCTCGGCGAGCGCATCGTAACGGTAAACCCGCTGGTTGAAATAGCCGAAGAGAACGACCGGGAGGACCGGCCACAACAGCGGGAGGAGCCAAAGGGGGAGCGTAACCGCGAAGAGCAGTATGAAGAAAACGAGGGACGCGAGCGCGTTCCACAGGCTGCCCGCCAGCGAGCCCCCTCTTCTCCGCGCAAGATGCGGGTACTCGCGCGCGCCCAGGTGAGCGACCATTGCCGGCATCGAGATCGCGCTGATGATGAGCACCGCCGTAATCAGGACGACCGGCACGAAAAGGAACAAGAGGAGCAGCCAACCGAGCCACGCTGCGAACAGCGTCAAGGGCCAGAACGAGACAAGCCACTCGTATGTAGGCCATTGATGAAGCTTGACGTCGATCCACGCCGCCGTCTGGCTCCAATACAGCGCGGCGAAAGTCGCCCAGATCGCGAGCGCGACGAGTATCGGCCACACCATTAGCCAGAGCATCCTCGGATGCAACAGGCTCTCTAGCCCCTTCAACAGCGCTGCAAAAATCCTCTCCATGATCCGCTCTTACCTGCCCGTAGTCTGCCACATCTTCGTCAGCCGCTTGACCGACACCGGCACGGGCGTCCTCAGCTCCTGCGCGAAAAGCTGCACGCGCAATTCCCCGATCAGCCAGCGGAATTGCTCCAGCCGGGAATCGGGCTCGCCGGATTTCGCCTGTTTCAGCTGCTCGCGCTGCCACTGCGCGAGGAGCGGCGCGAGCTCCGCGGCCAGGCGCGCATCCCGCTGGGGATCCGAGCGCAGTTTCTCCAGCCGAAGGATCGACGCCTTCAGGTAGCGCGGAAAATGCTGCAGCCGTTCGTAGGGCGTGCGCTCGATGAAGCCCTTCGACAACAGGCGGCCGGCGTCTTCCTGGACGTCCCGGCAGGGAGCGGGAAATGCCTTGGACATCTGCTGCAGCTTCTTCTGCAGCACAGCGTGCTCGTTCAGGATCGACCCGACGAGCCGGGCAATCTCCTGCGCGAGCAGGCTCACGCGGGAGCGCGCTTCGTCACAGCGCCGCGCGAACTCGGCGCGCGTGTGCGGCAAGGGATCCTGCATGCACGCCCGGTCGAACGCAGCAGCGAGCAGCTGCGAGCGCAGCTCATCGCCCCCGCCAAAGGCGGTGAACTGCATCGCCATCGCCTGCACCCCCGGGAGATTCTTTTCGACATAGCGCGCCTGCTCCTTCAGCTGCAGCATAAAAAGCCGCCGCAGGCCGGCGCGGTGGGCCTCGCGCGCCTTGTCCGCCGAATCGAACACCTCGAGGCTCACCGCGTCGCCGTGGTCCACCAAGCCCGTGTAGCCGATCAGGGTTTGCGAGCCCCGGCGGACCTCTGCGACCTCCTCGAGATCGCCGAAAGCCCATTCCCTGACTTTCTCCGATGGGGCCTCGGCCTTCGCGAGCTCGGCGAATTGCTCGCCCGCCGCGTCGCCCAGCTCCGCGCGCAGCTGCGCCAAGTTGCGGCCCATCCCCAGCTGCCGGCCGTGCTCGTCGACGACGCGGAAATTCATCGACAGGTGTGCGGGGAGCGTCTCCGGGCGAAACGCATCGAGCGGAACAGCGAGGTTCAGCTCGCGGCGGGCATGTCGGGCTATGGCCTGAGGGAGCGGGACGTCGGTGGACGGGTTTGGAGCGAGAAGCGCGTCGACGAACTCGGACAGCGGGCCGAGCTGATGGCGCAGCTTCTGCGGCAGCGACTTCGCCAGGCGGGTAACCTTCTCCCGTACCAGGCCGGGGACCAGCCAGTCGCATTTCGCGGCGTCGATCTGATTGAGCGCGAGGAGCGGCACGGTGAGGGTCACTCCATCCCGGGGAGAGCCCGGCTCGTGGTGATAGTCCAGGGCGAAGCTGCGCCCGGCCATTGGGAGCTGCGGCGGGAACTGCGCCGTGGTGATGCCGGCAGCCTCGTGACGCATCAGGTCTTCGCGCTTGAGGAAGAGCAGCTTTGGATCAGCGCCTTCGGCGTCGCGGCGCCAGCGCTCGAAATCCGCGCCGTTGTGCGTGCCTTCGGGAACGAGGCTGTCGTAGAAGGCGTAGATCAGCTCGTCGTCCACCAGCACGTCGGGCCGGCGCGACTTGTGCTCGAGCTGCTCGATTTCGCGCACCAGCCTGCGGTTGTGCGCGAAAAAGGGAGCGCGGGTCTCGTACTCGCCTTCGACCAGCGCCTGGCGGATGAAGATCTTCCGCGATTCGACCGGATCCATCGGGCCGAAGTGCACTCGCCGGTTCACGTAGAGCAGCAGCCCGTACAGAGTCCCGCGCTCGAAAGCGGCGACGTGAGCCGGCTTTTTTTCCCAGTGCGGCTCGTAGCGGTGGCGCCTTACGAGGTGCGCACCTACCGACTCCACCCACTCGGCCTCGATCGTGGCGACGCAGCGCGCGTACAGGCGCGTGGTCTCTGTGACTTCGGCCGCCATGATCCAGCGCCCGGCCTTCTTGCCCACGCCCGACCCGGGATGGACCCAGAAGCGAATGCCGCGGGCGCCCAGGAAATTTCCTTCCTCGGTCTTCATGCCGACGTTCCCGAGGAGACCTGCGAGCAGTGCGCGATGGACCTGGGCGTAGGTCGCGGGCGTCTCGGAGACCCGCCAGCCGAGCTCCGCGACCAGCTCCTTCAGCTGCGCATGCATGTCGCGCCACTCGCGCATGCGGTTGTAGGAGAGGAAATGGGCGCGGCAGGCCTCGTGCACCCTTCGATTCGATCTTTCCTGCTGGAGTGCTTCCTCGAAAAACTTCCACAGCTTCAGCCAGGACAGGAAATCGGACTTTTCGTCGTCGAAGCGCTTCTGCGCCTCGTCGGCGGCGCCGGCCCGCTCCGCTGGCCGCTCGCGCGGGTCCTGTATGGACAGGGCCGATGCAATGACCAGTACCTCCCGCAGGGCATTCTCGGACCTCGCCGCGAGCACCATGCGCGCGATGCGCGGATCGACCGGAAGTTTCGCGAGCTGCCTGCCCGTGTCCGTCAATTCGTTCGCCTCGTCGACCGCACCCAGCTCGGCGAGCAGCGCATAGCCGTCCTGGATCGCGCGCGGTGCCGGCGGGTCGATGAAGGGAAAGTCCTCGATCGCGCCCAGGCCCAGGGACTTCATCCGCAGGATGACGTTGGCGAGCGAAGAGCGCAGCACCTCCGGATCGGTGAACGCGGGCCGGCGCTCGAACTCGTCCTCGGCGAAGAGCCGCACGCACACCCCGCTCGCCACACGGCCGCAGCGTCCAGCGCGCTGCTTGGCCGACGCCTGCGAGACGCTCTCAACCCGCAGCTGCTCGACCTTGTTGCGGTAACTGTAGCGTTTTACGCGCGCGAGGCCCGTGTCCACCACGTAGCGGATTCCCGGCACGGTGAGCGAGGTCTCTGCGACGTTGGTCGCAAGTACGATGCGCCGGCCCCCGTGCGGCTTGAAGATGCGCCCCTGCTCCTCTGCCGAGAGCCGCGCGAACAGGGGCAGTATCTCGGTGTGCGGTGGATGGCGCTTGCGGAGCGTCTCGGCCGCCTCGCGGATCTCGCGCTCGCCGGGCAGGAACACCAGCACATCGCCTTGCCCCAGACGCGCCAGGTCTTCGACCGCGTCGCCGATCGAGTCGTTGAGGTCGGTGTCGTCGTCCTCGGGATCGAAGGGACGGTAGCGGACTTCGACCGGATAGAGCCGTCCCGAGACCTCGATGACCGGCGCCGCCTTGCCGCCGACCTCGAAATGCGTGGAGAAGCGCTCGGCGTCGATGGTCGCGGACGTGATGACCAGCTTGAGATCGGGCCTGCGCGGCAGGAGCTGCTTGACGTAGCCGAGGAGAAAATCGATGTTGAGGCTGCGCTCGTGGGCCTCGTCGATGATGAGCGTGTCGTACTGCCGCAGCTCGCGGTCGCCCTGGGTTTCGGCGAGCAGGATGCCGTCGGTCATGACCTTGATGTAAGAACGCTGCCCGACCTTGTCGGTGAAGCGGATCTTGTAGCCGACTGCGCCGCCCAGCTCGGTCTTCAGCTCCTGCGCGACCCGTGCGGCGGTCGCGCGCGCCGCGATCCGGCGAGGCTGGGTGTGGCCGATCAGGCCTGCGATTCCGCGACCGAGCGCAAGGCATATTTTGGGAAGCTGGGTGGTCTTGCCCGATCCGGTCTCGCCACAGACGATGACCACCTGGTGCGTGGCGACCGCCTCGGCGATCTCCTCGCGCTTCGCGGAAATCGGCAGCTCGGGGGGGAACTCGGGGCGCGGCGCGAGCACCCGGCGGCGCTCGATCTCTTCCGGTGAAAACCCCATCAGAACCCACCGCTCATCGGCGGCGGATCAGGCGTTCCGCGTAGCGCGCGAGAGGATCCACTTCCAGGTTGACGCGGTCGCCGGCGCGGAGCCCTTTGAGCGTGGTCACGGCGAGCGTATGCGGAATCAGGTTTACCTCGAACTCGGCACGGCGGACCGCGTTCACCGTGAGGCTCACACCCTGCACCGCGATCGATCCCTTGCGCGCGATATAGCGAGCCAGGGAAGCAGGGGCGCGCACGCGCAGCAGGCAGTTTGCGCCGATCTGCTCGACCTTGGTCACCTTGCCGACCCCGTCGACGTGACCCAGCACCAGATGCCCGTCGAGCCGGTCGGAAAGCGTGAGCGCCTTCTCGAGATTGACCTCGCCCGTCCGGTCGAGGCCGGCGGTACAACGCAGAGTCTCTCGGGACACATCGACGCTGAAACCCTTCTTGCCACGCTTGACTACCGTAAGGCAGGCTCCGTTGACGGCGATGCTGTCGCCGACGGACACATCGCGGAGACCGAGCTTGCCTGCTGCAATCTCGAGCCGGAGCGCGCCTTTGGTCCGCTCAATCCGGCTGATCTTGCCGACTGCCGCTATGATGCCGCTGAACATGGAAAAGAATTCTACTTGGCTGAAGGCGTTCCTGTGGGTCGCGCTGCTCGCCGTGGGCGCGGCGACCTGGGCCGCCGGTCCCCGCTACGCGACCGTCCCGGCGAGCCCCGATGGCATCGGCAAGATCTACATGGACCGCGAGATCGCGAAGGTGATGAGCTATCACGGCGCGGCCTGGCTGGAGCGCCCGGAGCGCGCCGAGGAAGAACGGCCCGAGCGTGTGCTCGCCGCCCTCGGGCTCGAGCCCGGCATGAAAGTCGCCGACGTCGGCGCTGGGAGCGGCTACTACTCCTCGCGCATGGCGGAGCGCGTAGGTCCGAGCGGGACCGTATACGCAGTCGACATCCAGCCCGAGATGCTCGATATTCTGCGGCTGCAGATGAAGCAGCGCCGCGTGCGCAACGTGAAGGCGATCCTGGGCACCGAGACCGATCCGCGCCTGCCCGCGGCCACTCTCGATCTTGCTCTGATGGTCGACGTCTACCACGAGCTCGAGTACCCGTACGAGATGCTCGCCGCCATCGTGAGGGCCCTCAAGCCCGGCGGCCGCGTCGTGTTCGTCGAGTTTCGCGCGAACGATCCGAATGTGCCGATCAGGGCGCTGCACACCATGACCGAAGCGCAGGTGCGAAAGGAAGCGGCGGCTCAGCCCCTCGAATGGGTGAAGACCGTAGGCGATCTTCCCTGGCAGCGCATCATCGTTTTTCGGAAGATCAGGTCCAGCGATTGTATTTCTTGGATACCCGGGTCTTGCCGATAGCTACTTCCCTTTCGCCAGCGGCTTCGCCAGGGCCCGCATGCTGTCGATGAAAAGCTCCGCGAGTGGGCTGAGCGATCGGTTCCTGAGGCTGATGATTCTCATTGTCCTTCGCGCACCGGGCAATTCGACGGGCAAGGCCTTGATCGAGGGATCTCTGCCAGGGAGCGTGAGTGAAAATTCGGGGATCACCGTAAGAAAGCGCCCAGTTGCCAGGAGCCTGCTGCGCAGGATGGCGGACTCCGCAACGACCGTCGCCGCGGGAGGCGCAAGCCCACGCGCACGAAAGGCCTCCAGGAGGATAGCACCCACGGCGCTCCCTTCTGGCGGCAACGTCCATGGCTCATTCACCAGTTCGTCGAGTTTAATCCTGCGCCGGCGTGCCCACCGGTTTTGTGCTCCTGCTGCCACAACAACATTGTCTTCGAATAGCCCCCCTACATATATTTGCTCGTCGTCGTCGGCTTCAGTCGCCCGCGTAATCACAAGCTCGACATTTCGCTCCGTCAACCTGCGGAGAAGAGTCACCGCGGCTCCCGTCGCTACATGAAATACGAGGCGCGGGTGTTTCCGGGTCAGTTGCTCGATGACGGCCAGGACTGGCCCAGCCGCCATGGCATCCGAGCACGCGATCCGCAGCTCCCCGGTTGACGGATCGGCTAGGAACCTGATGTCTTTCACGCCTTGCCTGAACTCATCGAACGCCGCAACACCGTGTTTGATGAGAACGCGGCCATACTGCGTCGGCTCGATGCCACGCGGACTGCGTTCGAGAAGGCGCACCCCGACCGCGTGTTCCAGGCCGGCAATTGCTCTCGAAATTGCGGGCTGGGACGTCGCGAGGCGCTCCGCCGCCTTATGCATGCTGCCCGCTTCCACCACGGAGATGAGCACGCGAACATCGTGCAGTTTGAAGCGGCGTGCGATGCGCTCGATATCGTCCATGACGGCTATCCCTGATATCGAATTAGATATCACATGATCAGACAATAGCATTACTTACTCGTTATTGGTGTTCGATATCATCCCAGCGTTCCAGGTGCCACCATCGGGGAATTGCAATGATGAAACTTCCTCGTCGCCAATTTCTGCGCCTTGCGGCAGGCGCCGCGACGCTGCCGGCCTTGTCGCGGCTTGCGCGGGCGCAAGCCTACCCGTCGCGGCCGGTGCGGATCATCGTGGGGGGACCCGCGGGGGGCGGGATCGACATCACAGCGCGGCTTGTCGGTGAATGGCTCTCGACGCGACTTGGCCAACAATTTGTCATCGAGAACCGGCCGGGCGCGAACAGCAACATAGCCGCGGAGGCTGTTGTGCGCGCGCTCCCGGATGGCCACACGCTCTTCCTGGTCACGCCGGCGAACGCCATCAACGCGACGCTTTATGAAAATCTGAGCTTCAATTTCATTCGAGACATTGCTCCGATCGGAGCCTTGATGCGTGTACCCCTTGTTGTTGTGGTCAATCCATCATTCTCTGCCAAGACCGTTCCCGAATTCATCGCGTATGCCAAGGCCAATCCGGGCAAGGTCAACATGGGGCTTGGCGGCGCCGCCGGCGTAGATCACATGGCTGGCGCGCTGTTCATGATGAAGACCGGCGTCAACATGACTCTGGTGCCGTATCGCGGCTTGTCGCTCGCGTTGACTGATCTGCTCGGCGGACAGGTGCAGGTGATATTCAGCAGCATCCCCGCAGCGATCCAGTACATCCGAGCCGGCAAGCTCCAAGCGCTTGCGGTGACGAGTGCCGTGCGCGCCGAGGCGCTCCCGGACCTGCCGACCGTGGGCGAATTCGTGCCCGGGGTTGAGGCGAGCCAGTGGTACGGCATCGCTGCTCCGAAGGGCACACGCGCCGAGATCGTTGACAGGCTGAACAAGGAGATCAACGCCGGCCTCGCCGATCCCAAGATGAAGGCGCGGCTTGCCGAGTTGGGCGGTATGGTGCTTGCCGGCTCGCCTGCCGATTTCGCAAAGCTCATCGCCGACGAAACTGAAAAATGGGGCAAAGTGATCCGGGTGGCCAACATCAAGCCGGGATAATACCGTCCTGACATTTCGTAATGTTCAGAAGGCCAAGGTCGGTCGTGATCGTCGCCGGTCCTGGCGGCGGCCTAACGCGAATCCGAGCGGGAAAGCCTGGCTACGATCCGAATATCCTCACCGACGCGCTCGAGCTCGCGAATCTTCAATCCCTTCGCCTGCGACAAGTTGCTCAGCTCGGGCAGATCGAACATCCCCCGCCCCGAATCGCCGATGATGCGGGGCGCGAGGTAGAGCAGCAGCTCGTCGACTACGCCGGCCTGGAGCAGCGAGCCGTTCAGCCTGGTGCCTCCTTCCACGTGGATCTCGTTCAGCTCGCGCCGCGCGAGCTCTTCCATCAACTTGAAGAGCTCCACCTTGCCGCGGTCGTTGGGGATGATTACCGTATCGGCCCCGGCGTGCTTGAGCGCTGCGATGCTTCTTGCTTCGTTCACCGCTCCCGCGACCAGCGTTTTCCCGTCCTTCAGGAGACGGGCCGTTGGCGACGTCTCGAAACGGGAGTCGACTACGATCTTCAGGGGTTGCCGCGGGGTATCGACCCCGCGCACGTTGAGCTGTGGATCGTCGTCTCTCACGGTGCCGTGACCGGTCAGAATCGCGCAAGCGCGTGCGCGCCAGCGATGGCCGTCCGCCCTGGCGGCCTCGCCGGTGATCCACTGGCTCTTGCCGTTGGCGAGCGCGGTGCGCCCGTCTAAGCTCGCGGCGATCTTCATGCGCACCCACGGGCGGCCGCGCGTCATGCGCGCGACGAAGCCGATGTTGAGCTCGCGCGCCTCGTCTTCCATGAGTCCGTGCTCGACTTCGATTCCCGCTGCGCGCAGTTTCGCGAAGCCCGCACCAGCCACCTTGGGGTTCGGATCCTGCATCGCCGCCACGACGCGCTTGATCCCGGAGGCGACGATCGCGTCGGCGCAGGGCGGCGTGCGGCCGTGGTGGCTGCAGGGCTCAAGGTTGAGGTAGAGTGTCGCGCCGCTGGCCCGCTCGCCCGCCGCCTTCAGCGCCAGGGCTTCCGCGTGCGGGAGACCCGCCTTCTCGTGCCAGCCGCTTGCGACGATCGCACCGTCCATGACGATGACACAGCCGACGCGGGGGTTGGGGGTGGTCGAATACAGCCCGCGTTCAGCGAGCTCGAGCGCCTGCCGCATGAACTCGCGGTCGGCGGCGGTGAACATTACTTGGCGGCGCTGCGCGCGCGCTTCTCGGGCTTCTTGACCTCGCGGATCGCGTCGTGGAAGTCGTCGACGCGCTGGAAATCCTCGTACACCGATGCGAAGCGGATGTAGGCGACGTCGTCCATCTTCTTCAGCTCGCGCATCACCATCTCGCCGATCACGCGGCTCGCCAGCTCGCGCTCGCCCAGGGCGAGGACGCGCTGCTCGATACGGTTGATCGCCTGGTCCACGTATTCGGTCGGCACCGGCCGCTTGTGCAGCGCGCGCATGAACCCGGTGCGCACTTTTTCGCGGTCGTAGGGAACGCGGTTGCCGTTGGATTTCACCACCATCGGCATGGAGAGTTCCACGCGCTCGTACGTGGTGAAGCGCTTGCCGCAGGACTCGCACTGGCGCCGCCGCCGCGTGCTGTCGCCGTCGTCGGATTCACGCGAGTCGATGACGGCGGTATCTTCGGCCTTGCAGTATGGGCACTTCATCCTGATCCTTGCCGGCTCAGACGGCGGCGACGCGATGCGCGCCGGCGCCTTCGGCCGAGCGGTACACCGGATAGCGCCGGCACAGCTCGGCCACGTCGACCGCCACGCGCTTCGTGACCTTGTCGTCGCGCGGCGCCTCCAGCACATCGGCGATCAGATTGCCGAGTTGCCCGGCCTCGGCTTCGCGGAAGCCGCGCGTGGTCATGGCCGGCGAGCCGATGCGGATGCCGCTCGCGACGAAAGGTTTCTGCGGATCGTTGGGGATGGCGTTCTTGTTCACAGTGATGTGCGCGCGCCCGAGCACTTCCTCGGCGTCCTTGCCGGTGACGTTCTTCGCGCGCAGGTCGAGCAGGAACATGTGGCTCTCCGTGCGTCCCGACACGATGCGCAAGCCACGTGCGGCGAGTGTTTCGGCCATCTTGCGGGCATTGACGATCACCTGCTTCTGATAGGCCTTGAATTCGGGAGCGAGCGCCTCCTTGAACGCCGTCGCCTTGGCGGCGATGACGTGCATCAGGGGCCCGCCCTGCAGACCGGGGAACACCGCGGAGTTGATCATCTTCTCGTGCTCGGCGCGCGCGAGCACGAAACCCCCGCGCGGGCCGCGCAGCGTCTTGTGCGTGGTGCTGGTGACGAAATCGGCGATGCCGACCGGGCTCGGATATTCACCCGCAGCGATCAGGCCGGCGTAGTGAGCCATGTCCACCATGAAATACGCGCCGACCTCCCTCGCCACCCGGCCGATGCGCTCGAAGTCGATGCGGAGAGAGTACGCGGACGCTCCGGCGAGGATGAGCTTGGGCCGATGCTCGCGAGCCAGGCGCTCCAGCGCCTCGTAGTCGATTTCTTCCCGGTGGTTCAGCCCGTAGCTCATCACATTGAACCACTTGCCGCTCAGGTTAACGGGCGATCCGTGGGTGAGGTGGCCGCCCATCGCGAGGGACATGCCGAGGAACGTGTCGCCGGGCTTCATCGCGGCGAAGAACACCGCCTGGTTCGCCTGCGAGCCCGAGTTAGGCTGCACGTTGGCCGCGTCCGCTCCGAAGACCTTCTTGACGCGGTCGATCGCGAGCTGCTCCGCGATATCGACGAACTCGCAGCCGCCGTAGTAGCGCTTGCCGGGCAGCCCTTCCGCGTACTTGTTGGTGAGCTGCGACCCCTGAGCCGCGAGCACGTTCGGGCTAGCGTAGTTCTCGGAGGCGATCAGCTCGATGTGGTCTTCCTGACGCTGGTTTTCCTGCTGAATCGCGGCCCAGAGCTCCGGATCGGCTTGGGCGAGATTGCTCCTCGAGGGGAACATAGCGCTTCCAAAGTCTGCAAAATCAAAATACTACCACGAGGAGTTCGGCGCCCTACCGGGTCGCCGATGCGGGCACCGGACGCTCTCGCAATGCTTCGCCTTCCGGGAGATCAGCGGTGCTCCAGTCGCCGCCCAGCGCCTTGAGCAGCGTCACGGCGGCGACGAGCCTACGGCCGAGCACGATCATGGCGGACCGCTCGTTGTTCAGCCACGCGGTCTGCACCGCGACGACGTTGATGTAGCTCACGATGCCGGCCTTGTATTGGTTGGTCGTGAGCGTCACGGATTCGCGGGCGGCGCGGACCGCCTCCTCCTGGACTTTCGCCTCCTCCTCGAGGATGCGCAGCGCGGCGAGGTTGTCCTCGACTTCCTGGAATCCCGCGAGCACGGTCTGCCGGTATTGGGCGACGGTGGCATCGTAGGCGGCGATCGCCTGATCGGTCTGCGCCCGCCGGAGGCCCGCGTCGAAGATCGATTGCGCGAGGGCCGGCCCGTACGCCCAGAAGGTGCTGGGCGCGGTGAACCAGCTCGCGGCGTCGCCCGCGCGCGAGCCGTAGGATCCGGACAGGGTCAGCGACGGGAAATATGCCGCCTTCGCGACGCCGATCTGCGCGTTGGCCGAAGCGACGAGGCGCTCCGCCGAGGCGATGTCCGGGCGGCGCTCGAGGAGCGCGGACGGGATTTCACCCGGGATCGGCGGCATCTTGATCGCGAGCGGCGCGCGCGCGAGATCGGGCGGCGTGGGCGCGATGGCAAGCGCCGTGGGCGCTTTGCCCACCAGCACCGCGATGGCGTGCTCGAGCTGGGCGCGCTGCACGCCCAGGTCTATGGAGTCCGCGAGCGTGCTCTTCAGCTGCGTCTCGGCCTGCACCACGTCCACCTTGGCGGCGACGCCCGCGTCGTAGCGGTTCTTGGTCAGGTCGAGCGATTTCTGGAACGCCGCGACTGTTTCATCGAGAATCCGCTTCTGGGCGTCGATCGTGCGCAGCAGGAAATAGTTCGACGCGAGCGCGGCCTGCGACGACAGGCGCGCTCCGGCGAGGTCGGCCGCGCTCGCCTGCGCGCTCGCTTCGCTCGATTCGGCTGTACGCCGGAGCCGTCCCCACAAGTCCAGCTCCCACCCGGCGTCGAGGCTCGCGGAGCGGTTGGTGATGGTGCGGCCGGCGGTGGTGCCGCCGATCACGCCGATCGGCGAGCGGCTGCGGGTGATCGAGGCGTTGGCGGTGACCGTCGGAAAGTAGGCGGCGCGCGACGCGGCCACGATTGCCTGCGCGCGGCGGAACTGCGCCTCGGCGGCGAGCACGTTCTGGTTCGATATCTCGACCTGCTCCATGAGCGCGTCGAGGTAGGGATCGCCGAACATCTCCCACCACTGGCCGCCGCCCGCGCCGTCCTGCGGCTGCGCCACCTTCCACTCTCCCGCTTCCTTGTAACCGGCGGGCACGTCGACGGACGGCCGCTGGTAGTCCGGTCCGACCGCGCAACCGAAGAAGACCAGAAGCAGCAGGACCGGCGCGCAGCGCTTCACGACGCCTCCGCAGCCGCGCGGCGGCGCCCGAACACGCGAGCGCTCCACAGCCGGAAGCGGTCGAAGTACAGATAGACGACCGGGGTCGTGTAGAGCGTGAGCAGCTGGCTCACGACCAGGCCGCCGACGATCGAGAGCCCGAGCGGCCGGCGAAACTCGGATCCGTCCCCGAATCCGATCGCGAGCGGAACCGCGCCGAGCAGCGCCGCCATGGTGGTCATCATGATGGGACGAAAGCGCAGCAGGCAGGCCTGAAAGATCGCTTCCTCGGGCCGC
>Ga0326726_10003307_pt1:0-10000 | contig 14787 bp, 12 predicted proteins | sample MHFenrmetagenome_2_FD_207603 | JGI IMG/M metagenome (GOLD analysis project Ga0326726, IMG submission 207603) | Lab enriched peat soil microbial communities from Michigan Hollow, Ithaca, NY, United States - MHF15MN | ecosystem: Environmental > Terrestrial > Soil > Wetlands > Peat...
TACTGCGCCCGTTGCCAGACCGGTGGCCGCCTGCTCGCCGACCGGGCTCTGTCCCGCCTACTCAAGTCCGATTGGCCGAAATCGATCGACGATTTGGAGCAGTGAGAGACTCACTTACCGGGCCTGACCCCGGGGCCTGTTGAAGAACCTCGGTCGCCGCGCGACCGGACAGACAAGAATGTCTGTCCCACTGAATTTCATAGGGGGACAGGCATTCCTGCCTGTCACGCGCCCGAAGGACGCGAGCTTTTTCAACTGGCCCCTGGTCAGGGTTTACCAAGGACTGCCTGCAGCGCTGACGGAGGTCACAGCCATCCGATCAAAACGGTCCAATTCCTATCCTGATTTCGTATACTCCCGAGTGAATGCCTACGAACCCGGCCGGAAGCAAATGGAATTGGACAGAGGGAGGAATCGGATGGAATCGCATTCAAGCAAGGGTCAGATGATCCGCCAACTCGCGCACTACGAAGTGCGCCCGGAGGCGCTGGAGAAATGCCTGGCCGCCATTCATGAGTTCGTCGCCTATGTGCGCGCCAAGGAGCGCGGCACCTTGCGCTACGATGTCATGCAGGAGCGCGAGCACCCGACGCGCTTTGTTCATAGCTTCATCTTCCGCGACGGTGAGGCGGCGCGCATCCACTCCGAGTCCACCGAGGTCAAGAAATTTGCCGGCATTCTCTACCCCCAATGCCTGGCGCCGGTCAAAGTCATCGATTACGACTTCGTGGATTCAAACACCGAGGTGCAGCGCTAACACGACGCCGGACTCGCGGGGTGGGTGCTTTGGCGATCCGCCGCCGCGGAGAGCCACCTCCACCATTTGGGATGCGACATCAGATTTGGTAAATCTGAATCCGGTTCCCGCATGTATCCTCGAAGATGGCAATGGTTGCCGGCCCCATCTTCGTCGGCTTCATGCTGAAGACGACGCCGAGTTTCTGCAGTCGTTCGTATTCCGTCTGAGCGTCGTCGACCTCAAGAGCCGTCAGCGGGATTCCCTGATCGAACAGCGCCTTCTGATACACCTTGGACGCGGGATTGGCGTTGGGCTCCAGGACCAGTTCCGTGCCATTGGGCTCGTCTGGTGAGACCACCGTCAGCCACCGATACTCACCCGCCGGAATCTCGACTTTCTTTTGAAATCCCAAAATCTCGGTATAGAACTTCAATGCCTTGTCTTGATCGTCGACCATGATGCTGGTCAGCTTGATTCGCATCTTCCTCCTTCATCGGCAGTGGTGCTCCAAGTTTGGCGTGGGCATCTGTCCGTGCCGGCAACCCCACACCCGGCAAAATATGCCGCTTCGCCTTACGCCTGCACCAGGACTTTGAACCCGCCATAGGCCATCCGCTTAACATCGAACGGCGGCTTGCCTTGCATCATCTTGGCAATGCGCGGGTCCTTCATCACCTTCGCGTTGACGCGGTCGCGATGAACACGGGACCTGTATACGATCCACGAGAAGATGACTGTCTCGTTTTTCTTCAGCTTTGCCAAGCGCGTGAACGGCATCGTGCCAATCATCGCACCCAGCTGATCGCCGACGCATTCGTAGTACTCAACTGCGCCATGATCTTTCCAGACGTGGCTGGCCTTCTTCGCCATCGTGCGATAGGCTGCGAGATTCTTCTTGGGAATCGGAATGACGAATCCATCGACATAACGCATAATTGAGTCTCCTTTGCCTATCGCCGTCATGATTTGATCTTCACACTCGCGCTTCACGCACCGTGGTCGAAGACCACCGCCACACAACATAGCTTATGCGGCGGGAGCGGCGCGCTCCTTTCGGCGACGCCAGAGCGCATCAAGACTCCACTCCCCGGCGCCGTGCGCGGCCATGTACAGGAAGATGAAACAGAACAAGACCGCCGGCTCCCCGTGATTCAGGACGGGCCAGGCCCCCTTCGGGGCATGAAACTGCCAATACGCGACCGCCATTTCGCCGGAGAGAATGAACGCGACCGGACGGGTCCCGAGGCCGAGCATGATGGCGATGCCGCCAAAGAACTCGAGCATCCCGCCAATGCCAATTTGAGTCAAAAACGGCGCAGTCGAGCTTGTGCCCGGCATGCCACCAAACCAACCCAGGAATTTCATGCTGCCAATTTGGAAGAACAGCAACCCCGCCACCACCCGCAGCAGGAAGTAACTGATCTGAATGGCTCGTTCCTTGTTCATCGACAACCTCCCGACTGGCGCAACAAGAACAATTCGGATGTGAGCATACTCTTGTTATACCATTTTCGCTAATTCGGCTTCGAGACGTCCCAGTGTCTGATTGAGTCCCTCGATGGCGCCGTACTTCGTGACGACATGTTCGCGCGCCTTTGCCGACGGGAAGACCATCCGGAACTCGAGGCGTGTCTTGTTGCCCTCCGCGGCAAAGGTCACGGTCACTTCCATGCTGGCCGGCTCATCGCCCTTGCCCGGCTCGTATTTGTAGACCAAGCGTTCGGGTTTCTTGACTTCGAGATAGACAACCCGGTTCCGATACTCGGTGCCATCGGGGCCATGCATCGTGAGGCGGAAGAGCCCGCCAGGCCGCACATCCATCTCGTGAATGGTAGTGGAAAATCCGGTTGGCCCCCACCATTTGGCGATATGCTCCGGCTGGGTCCACATCTGGAAGACCAGATCGCGTGGCGCATTGAGAAGACGCGTGCCGACGATTTCGCGATCGGCGGTTGCTGACGGGGACGCGGATTGGGTTTTCATGTTCAAGACACGCTCCTTTTCGTGATTGTGCGCTTGGGCGACCACGGGGGGGCGCCCCTACAAGATCTCTGTGATTCAACTGTCGGGGCGGGCCCCCGTGCCCGCCCGATTGTGCCGGTCGGCCCTTGGGCCGACGGTCAGCCCAAGGGCTGAGATGCACGGATCTATACTTCGCTACACACTCACCCACAGCAAGCTGTGGGCCACCCTTCTGTTCCGTACCACTGCGCTCTTGGTGCCCCACCGCCCAAGGGTCCCAGCGAAGCGCGGGATTGCGGTGGGTAGGTCTACCAACGCTATGATCTCACCCACAGCCTTCGGCGGTCGGCCACCTTAGCTCCGCGCCGCCGCCAGGAATTCGCCGAGGTTATCGAATGTGCCGCTCCAGCCCTGCTTCATGCTGTCGCGGCCATTTTCGAACATGGCCAATTCGGCATCGGTGGCATTGATCGGAATCCACTCGATGTTCACCGTGGTCTTTCCGCCCTGTTCGTGGAACGTCACGGTCGTGAGCATTTCCGCGGGCCAATCCGGGGCGAGCGGGTGCCGTCCGAGGCCACCCTTCTCATCGGAAAAGGTGTCCACGTAGACCAATCGTTCGGGCTTGGCAATCTCGCGATAGTACGACTTGCCCCACATCTCCTGTCCCGAATACCAAAAGCTGTAGTGGTAAGTCCCGCCCACACGAAAATCCATCTTGCCGGCACCCAGTGTGGAGCCTTTGGGTCCCAACCATTTCGACAGGCGCTCCGGCTCAGTCCACGCTTTCCACATGAGTTCGCGTGGCGCGTCGAAAGTGCGTGAGATGACGAATGGTTTGACTGCTAGCGCGGTTTCATTTTTTGCGGCCACGTTTCTTCTCCTTCTTCTGTAATTCAATCAAGTACTCGTCTAATCGATCCAAGCTTTCTTCCCAGAAGCGGCGGTAATGCGCCACCCAATCGGACACGTCCTTAAGTGGGCTGGCGGCGAGCTTGCACGGCCGCCACTGCGCTTCGCGTCCACGCGCGATCAGGCCGGCGCGTTCCAGCACTTTCAAGTGCTTGGAGATCGCCGGCAGGCTCATGTCGAATGGCTTCGCCAGATCCGTGACTGACGCAGTGCCGTCGGTCAAGCGGGCCAGGATCGCCCGACGCGTGGGATCGGCCAGCGCGGCGAAGGTGGAACTCAGTTGGTCTGTCGCAGTAATCATCATGTCCCCCCGTACTTAACCTATCGGTTAAATACAATTCCAAGACGAACGAAGCAAGACAATTGTTGGATGGTTTTTTGGAGACTCCCGGGAGGGTCGGCTAAACCGCTGCCAAACAGAAGATTACAAGCGAGCTGTCATTGCGAGGACCCTGCGAAGCCCCGAAGGGGCGAAGGAGGGGACGTGGCAATCTTTGTTGTTCTTTCTGAAGTGTAGGGTGGGTGCTCTGGTCCGCCTGCGGCGGGCCGCACCCACCGCGTGTTTCTTGAGGCTCGACGGTGGCTTTCACTGACGACTGGGGTCACTGTCCGGCAGCCCAAGTCTGGAGGTTCTCCTGGACGGCCCCGGCCTCGCTCCTGTCATAGGCATAGTAGCTCTCGTTACCGTCCACGAACTGCAGGAACTTGCGAAGATCGTCACCCCTGGGTACTGATCGAATCTGGAGCCGACCCTTCTCTATGCGGTAGTAGTTCCGAAACCAAATCTCGCGTGTCGAGAATCTTGCCCAATGGTAGGTATCATAGAGGGCTTTCATTTCGTTCTGGTACAGGATCAGAAAGTGTAGTGTGAACGTACTCTTGTCGGAAAAATTGACTCGGTATGACTCGTTGAAATACGCGGTGTCGCCGGGAGTTACACTTTCGGTCCGAAAATAGGAGCTGTCGGGTACTAACTTGAATCCAGAGAAGTCGCTGTTGAGGATTCTTCTTCGAGCCAGATCTGCACCGGAAGATGAATCTGTGAGCACAATCGAGTAAATTCGAGCGACTGCGTTTCCGTCGTTTACTACTGCAAATCGCAAGTCGACTGTCAATCTCGCATAGATATCCAGTACGCTGTCAGACTCGGTCGCTTTCAAGAGAGTGTCAGTCCTGAATGGTTGACCTTCTAATTCATAGCTTAACACATCTGGAGTGCCAACCACCTTGAGCAACGGCCTATACTGAAGGGCTGTCATCCCGTGATTGAGCTCATCCAACCGATTTTCTTGTTTGCAATCGCGAATCAGACCCACGACTCCGAGCGCTAGGGCCGCCAAGGGAACACCCTTTAGAATCCACTCGACAATGGATCTCGACATTGACTTGTAGGACGTTTTCATAGCCTGCGTTGTAGGGTGGCTGTTACGGAGAACACCAGCGAGCCCCAATCACCGCCCTACTCGCCCTCCATCGCCTCAATCTCCTCCAACGAAAAACCATCGCCGCCTGAAAGGCCATCAGAATTCCAGCGATTGAAGGTCGAGTAGGGCCAGGCCTCGACGTCGCCGACCAAGCCGTGCCTCACCGGATTGAAGTGGAAATATTGAGTGTGACGATTCAGGTCGTTTTCGTCACGGATCGTGTGTTCCCAGAAGCGACGTTGCCAGATGGTGGGCTCGCCATGCAGGATGCGGCAATTTGGACACGGAGGGAGCGGAGAGCTTGTGCAGGTCAGAACCGACTGGCAGGGTCAAGCAGACCGGCTGAGAATCCGCTCCAAGACGGCGATCAGAGGCGGAAGATCGTCGGTGATCGTGTCCCATAGCACGTCGAGATCGATTTCGTCGTACGCGTGATCAGCCGATTGCGTGTCCCTATCACATCCGCCCAGGGAATTTCAGGACGTGCGGTTTGCACTGGCTTAGACACCCGATTGGCCGCTTCACCGATCACTTCCAGCAACCGAACGACCGTGAGGGCGAGCACTCCATCCGACTGCAGATCTGAGCGACTCTTTCCATCGCAAATAGTGAGTACGCGCCGGGCGTGCTCGAGCATCTGCTGGAGCGAAATGACGTCATCGTGCTGAGACATAGGCGGGCTGCGCCTCGCGGAGAACCCTTTCACGAAAGTGCGTATTGAGGAAGCCGGCCGTGTTCACGTCGGCTTTCCTGCCTAGAAGGGCAGAGAGTTCACGCTCGATACGGGCAAGTCCAAACAGACCCAGCTTTGCCCCCGGCTCGCACTCCACCAACACGTCGACATCGCTGTCTGGTCCGAAGTCATCGCGGATAACGGAGCCGAAGAAGGAAAGCTTACGGATGTGATTGCGCCGGCAGAAGTCGGCGATCTTTTCTTTGTCGTAAGTGATCCGGACCATGTCGCCTCGGCTCACGCCGACCGGGGACGCCTGGCGTGCACTCTTAAGATCGGTCAAATCCATGGAATTGAAAAGCCCTTGTCTGCTTGCGAGGACAGGGGCTTCAAATAGCTCCCGGCGGCGATCTATTCTCCCATGCCCTCGCGGCGTTCGCGGTCAAACCTCTTCCGGCGAGCGCGTTACCGCGGCGCTGCCAGCGCGAGATGCTCCGCCGCGCACTGGATCTCCGTTTCGGCGGGCGGGCGCTTGTGGCCGCAGATCAGATAGACGGGAGGAAATCTCGAATAGGACACACGGTCAACTGCAAACGTGGACTTGAACGCCTGGATGCGATCCGGTGTGAGGTAATGATTCATGGAGTAGTCGTAGCGACCGCGGTGTTTGATCCAGCGCATGATCTGTGACGGTGCGCCTCCTAGGCCATTCTCGATGAACAACACTCGGCCGCCCGGGCTCAAGAAGCGGTCGATGCTACTCAAACCACTCGGGAGGTCGGAGAAACTCACCAAGACGGATTTGGTGAAAATGATATCATAGGTCCCCGGTGGCAGGTCTTGGAAATCTCCGGCGGTGAGCACAAACTCGACGCGGGAAGACACACCAAGTCGCCGGGCTTCGCCACGAGCGGATTCCACAAAGCTCTCATAGCGATCAAGTCCAACGACCCGGGCGCCCAGAAGGCCGAAGAGACAGCTCATGCGGCCGTGACGCGAGCCGATCTCAAGGACGCGCAGGCCATCGAGGCTTGAGCCCAAGAAGTCGGTGACCCCATGCCTGACCATTGCTTCCCACGCGGCGCCGCCCCACTCGACGAAATAGTCCAAGTGCGACAACGGATGAGCCCGGAGATCCTCTGGCTCGACCATGTAGGCAACATAGGGGCGGAGGTCATTCTATCGGAACCTTATCAGCGCTATAACCCGCGCCAGATGTCAAAACTTCGGCGCAAAGCCGCCCCTCGCGTCTTCGGTTGGTGCAACGTCTGGTGGGGTCGAGAATCCGGCAGGTCGACCCGGCCCGGGCGGGGACGCCCGGGGTGTACGGAGAATGCACATTCGCCATTTCAGAATGAAGAAGCCCCTGTCCTCTTGCGAGGACAGGGGCTTCAAATAACTCCCGGCGGCGATCTACTCTCCCATGCCCTTGCAGGCATAGTACCATCGACGCTGAGGGGCTTAACTGCCGAGTTCGGAATGGGATCGGGTGTTTCCCCCTCGCCAAAGCCACCGGAAACTTGGTGCGAACTGGATCTGGGCTCTCATCTCAAGAGCCCTCTCCCTACCCTCCCCCAAGGGGGAGGATAAAAAGAGCCGATCGGTTCGCTGACAACTTCATAGGGGAAGTGAATACAGATTGAAATGATCTCGCGCCTTACTTGCGTTGTCGTGCGTGGCGAACTTGAGTCGATCGCTCTCACCCAAGGATAAAACTCCTTGGGAATTTTTATCGGTCAAGTCGCACGGCCGATTAGTATCGCTTGGCTGAACCCATTACTGGGCGTACACCTGCGACCTATCAAACTGGTAGTCTACCAGAGGCCTTTAGACTCATAAGAGTGGGAAACCTTATCTTGGGGTGGGCTTAGCACTTAGATGCATTCAGCGCTTATCCCTGCCGGACACAGCTACCCGGCGATGCCATTGGCATGACAACCGGTGCACTGGAGGTCCGTCCATTCCGGTCCTCTCGTACTAAGAACAGCTCCCCTCAAGTTTCCTACGCCCGTATCAGATAGGGACCGAACTGTCTCACGACGTTCTGAACCCAGCTCACGTACCGCTTTAATTGGCGAACAGCCAAACCCTTGGAACCTTCTCCAGCTCCAGGATGCGATGAGCCGACATCGAGGTGCCAAACCTCCTCGTCGATGTGAACTCTCGGAGGAGATCAGCCTGTTATCCCCAGAGTACCTTTTGTCCGATGAGTGACGGCGCTTCCACGTGCCACCGCCAGATCACTAAGCCCTGCTTTCGCACCTGCTCGACTTGTTAGTCTCGCAGTCAAGCTCCCTTATGCCTTTGCGCTCTACGGCTGATTACCAAACAGCCTGAGGGAACCTTAGGACGCCTCCGTTACATTTTGGGAGGCAACCGCCCCAGTCAAACTGCCCGCCTGGCAATGTCCCCGGACCGGATTCACGGTCCTAGGTTAGAATTCCAATGAAACAAGGGTGGTATTTCAACGTCGACTCCACCGAATCTAGCGACCCGGTCTCAAAGTCTCCCACCTATGCTACACATGCCACATCAAAACCCAATGCCAGGTTACAGTAAAGGTTCATGGGGTCTTTCCGTCCCGATACGGGTAAACGGTATCTTCACCGTTGCTTCAGTTTCGCCGAGCCCCTCGTTGAGACAGCGCCCAAGTTGTTACACCATTCGTGCAGGTCGGAACTTACCCGACAAGGAATTTCGCTACCTTAGGCAGAGTGTTACACATCCTCGCCTTCCCGCTTCGACGCTGAGGGCAAGGCGCTTTCAGCGCCTTGCGCAAGGGGCTGAAAGCCCCTTGTCCTCCCTGGTTTGGGCAGGTCTGGCGTGAATGGGGCCAGTCGTTTCCGCTGGCCTCTGCATGTCGCCATGCAGATCGGACTATATCTTGGGACGATCCTTCTGACAGTCATCGTTGACGTGCGCGGTCATTCATAACCCGCACCCAACTGCATCAACAAGGCACGTACAAAAGGGGCCTCGCCCCTCCGGCGTATAGTCTCTGGGGATTTCCGCGGCGACGGGCACGGCAGGCCGTGCCGATACGAATAACATCACCTTGGATCTTTCCTGCTGGTTGTCCGCACGTCGCGCGTTGTTACCCTGCGAAGCTTCAGCGAAGCAGGGTAGCGGACGATACTCGGGGGTTCCAGCAAATAGCCGGATTTGGTAACGGCCCATTGGCGTACGGTCTGCTTGGGCAGACGTACAAGGTAAGCGAATCAGGAGGAAGGAGACGTGTTTGAACCGTTATAGTTACGGCCGCCGTTTACTGGGGCTTCGATTCGCAGCTTCGCCTTGCGGCTGACCGCTCCTCTTAACCTTCCAGCACCGGGCAGGTGTCAGACCGTATACGTCGCCTTCTTAGGCTTCGCACAGTCATGTGTTTTTGGTAAACAGTCACCCAGGCCACTTTACTGCGGCCCGCCAAAGGCGGGCACTCCTTCTCCCGAAGTTACGGAGTCATTTTGCCTAGTTCCTTAACGAGGGTTCTCTCGAGCACCTTAGGATACTCTCCTCACCCACCTGTGTCGGTTTGCGGTACGGGCTCCCGAAAGGACTCACTTAGAGGTTTTTCTCGGCAGCGGGATTAGGGTCGGTTTGTGGGCTTGCGCCCTCCCCATCACCTTTCGAAGTTGACGCGGTGGATTTGCCTGCCGCATCCTTCTACGGGCTTGGACCCGGACGTCCAACACCGGGCCGACCTTTCACTTCTGCGTTACCCCTTCGCTCAAACGCCCTCTCAGGAGGTACAGGAATATTGACCTGTTTGCCATCGCCTACGCCTTTCGACCTCGGCTTAGGTCCCGACTAACCCTGAGCGGATTAACCTTCCTCAGGAACCCTGGGGTTTTCGGTGGACGGGTTTCTCGCCCGTCTTATCGCTACTCGTTCCGGCATCATCACTTGCCAACGGTCCAGTCGTCCTCACGGACGGCCTTCACCCCATTGGCAATGCTCCCCTACCACTCGCCCTTTCGGGCTAGTCCGCGGCTTCGGCGGTATGCTTAGTCCCGGCAATTATCGGCGCAGGATCACTAGACTAGTGAGCTATTACGCACTCTTTAAATGGTGGCTGCTTCTAAGCCAACATCCTAGCTGTTTTAGTAGTCCTACATCCTTAGTCACTCAGCATACACTTGGGGGCCTTAGCCGGCGGTCTGGGTTGTTTCCCTCTCGGACACGAAGCTTATCCCTCGCGCCCTGACTCCCGTGAAACGAAACGACGGCATTCGGAGTTTGATTGGGGTCGGTAACCTTGTGGGGCCCCTAACCCATTCAGTGCTCTACCTC
>Ga0326726_10003308_pt1 | contig 14785 bp, 12 predicted proteins | sample MHFenrmetagenome_2_FD_207603 | JGI IMG/M metagenome (GOLD analysis project Ga0326726, IMG submission 207603) | Lab enriched peat soil microbial communities from Michigan Hollow, Ithaca, NY, United States - MHF15MN | ecosystem: Environmental > Terrestrial > Soil > Wetlands > Peat | place: USA...
CCGACCCCGCGCGGGGCGAGCGTGTCTTCCAGCGCTGCTACGCCTCCCACTCCGTCGTGGCCGGCGAGGACAAGCTGCCGGGCCCGAACCTCCGCGGCGTGATCGGCCGGCGCGCCGGGACCCTGCCGGGCTTCCGCTTCTCGCCCGCGCTGGTCGAGGCGGGCGCGCGCGGGGTCGCGTGGACGCGGGAGACCCTGGACGCCTACCTCGCCGATCCCGAGCGATTCATCCCGGGCACCGAGATGGGGCTGCCGGGGCTGCGCGAGGCCGATGATCGACGAGACGTGATCGACTTTCTCGAGAGGAGAACACCGTGAAACTGCTGCTCTTCGACGATTTCCGGCTGGGCGTGCTCCGTGGCGATCAGGTGGTGGACGTCTCGGACACCGTGAAGGACATCCCCCACACCGGCCCCGGCGACCTGATGAGCGGGCTCATCGCCCGCTTCGCCGACTACCGCAAGAAGATCGAGGAGGCGGCCGGCCGCGGCAAGCCCGTGCCGGTGAGCGGAGTGCGAATCCGCCCGCCCCTGCCCAAGCCCACCAACATCGTCTGCATGGCGGTGAACTACATGGAGGACGGCACCCGCAGCGAGCCGGCCCCGATCAACGCCTTCATGAAGTCGCCCGGGGCGGTGATCGGCCACGGCGATACCATGGTGCTGCCGGACGTCCCCGCCACCATCTTCGAGGGCGAGGCCGAGGTGGCCCTGATCATCGGCAAGCGCGCCACCGCGGTGCCGGCGGCGCGGGCCATGGAGTACATCTTCGGCTACTGCAACTTCATCGACGGCTCCGCCCGCGGGCTCCTGCCCACCGGCAACACGTTCTACCAGATGAAGTCGCGCGATACCTTCGCGCCGATGGGCCCCTACCTGGTGACCGCCGACGAGATCAAGGATCCCCATCACCTGGCGATCCGGCTCTCGGTCAACGGGACGGTCAAGCAGTCGTTCAACACCAGCGACATGGCCCACAAGATCCCGCGCTGCATCGAGTGGGTGACCAGCATCCACACCCTCGAGCCGGGCGACGTGCTCGCCACCGGCACCAACCACCGCGGGCTCTCCGGCTTCCAGGACGGCGACCGCATCGAGCTCGAGACCGAGGGGCTCGGCAAGCTCCAGTTCAACATCCGAGACGACCTCAAGCGCACCTGGTCGCGCGAGACGCGCCTCGACCGGCAGGAGAAGGGGCTCGAGGGCACCACCCCCCAGCTCACCGGCAAGCACAAGAAATGAAGATCTCCCACGTCACCACCCGCGTGCTGTCGACACCGGCGGACAATCCATTGGTCATTGGGTTACCCGCCCCGGCCGACACGCGGGAGTTCGTGCTCCTCGAGCTGGGCACCGATCAGGGGCTGGTGGGCATCGGGCTCACCTTCTTCGGCGGCGCCCTCACCCCCGCGCTCCGGGCCGCGGTGGACGGCCTCGCCCGCCTCACCATCGGCATGGACCCGAGCCAGGTCGAAGCGGTCGCGGCCAAGTGCCGGCGCATGGCGGGCGGCTCGGGACCGGGCGGCATCTTCTCGCTCGCCCTCTCGGCGGTGGACATGGCCTGCTGGGACCTCATGGGCAAGGCGGCGGGCCGGTCGGTGTGCGCCCTGCTCGGCGGCCTGCGCGATCGCGCGCCCACGTACGCGAGCGGCGCGTTGATGCGACAGCACCCGGTGGACTACCTGGCCAAGGCCGGTCCGCGCCTCCGCGACATGGGCTTCCGCCAGATGAAGATGCAATGCGGGAGCGAGCCCACCATCGCGGCCTCGGTGGAGCGGGTGCGCGTGATGCGGGAGGCCGTCGGGGCCGACGTGGACCTGATGTGCGACATCAACCAGCTCTGGAGCGTGCACCACGCCATCGACGTGGGCCGGCGCATCGCGGACTACCACCTCTTCTGGCTGGAAGACCCCACCGCCCACGACGACTTCGCCGGTCTCGCCCGCATCGCGGACGCGCTCGACACCCCGATCGCGGCGGGCGAGTACCACTACGGCATCGTGCCCTTCCGCCATCTGCTCGAGGCGCGCTCGATCGACATCGTGATGATCGACCTGCTGCGGGTGGGCGGCATCACCCAGTGGCTGAAGGTGGCGGGCATGGCCGAGGCCTTCAACCTGCCCGTGGTGAGTCACCTGATCCCCGAGATCCACGTGCACCTGATCGCGGCGATCCCCAACGGCCTCACCGTGGAGTACATGCCGTGGACGCTCCGGCTCTACGAGGAGACGCCGAAGATCGAGAACGGCCAGCTGGTGGTGCCGGACAAGCCCGGCCTGGGCCTGGCCTTCGACCAGGCCGCGATCAAGCGCTACCAGGTCGGCTGAGCCCGCACCCGTCGCGCGCGGATCACACCTCCCCGGTCCACGAGGGCGCGGCGATCTCTCGCCAGCGGGCACGGATCTTCGCGATCTCGGCGGCCGGCAGCGGGCCCGCCTCGAGGAGGCGTGCGTTCTCCGGCCAGCGCTCCGGCCGCTTGGTCCCGACGATCGCGGCGTGCACGCCCGGCGCGGCCAGGGTGAAGCGTAGCGCGGTGGCCACCGCGCGGTCGGCGCCGTCGCGCAGGAAGGGATAGTCGAGGGCGCGCAGCCGCGCCCAGTAGGCCTGGTAGTAGGGCTCGCCCGGCTTGCGCGCGTACCGCCATACCGCGTTGGCGATCGGCCGCTTGGCGATCACCCCCATCCGCTGCTTCCGGGCCAGCGGCAGCGTCAGGTCGAGCGCTTCCTGGTCGGCGATGCTCACCGAGGTCTGCAGCGTGTCGAAGCGCCCGCACTCGACCGCGTAGCGGGCGGCCGCTCCGTCGCCGCTGTAGCCGATGTAGCGCGCGAAGCCGCGCTCGCGCGCCCGCGCGAGCGCGGTGATCGCGTCGCCCTTCCGGAGATCGGCGAGGGAGCAGCTGTGGAGCTGGATCAGATCGAGGCGGTCGGTGCGCAGGCGCTTCAAGCTCCGTTCGATGCTCGAGAGCAGCGAGGCCGGGCGCCAGTCGCCGCGGCCGTAGCCGCGGGGATGGCCGCACTTGGTCAGCAGGTAGATCTCGTCCCGGCGGGCCCCGAGCGCCGCTCCGATCAGCGTCTCGCTGTCCTCGTAGCACTCGGCGGTATCGATCACGTTGAGGCCGGCGTCGAGCGCGGTCCCGAGCAACCGGGACACCGTGCGCGCCCCGGCCCGCTCGTAACCGATCTCGGAGCCGCCGAAGCCGAGCACGCTGACCACCATGTCGGTCTGGCCCAGCCGGCGGCGCTCCATCGGCGGAGTATATCCCGGCCCGCCCGCCGTCGTCAGGCGGAGCGGCGCAGCGCGGCGGCTTCGTCCCGCTCCATGCGGGCCCGCATCCGGGCGCGCAGGCTCTCCACGATGTGCGCGGGCGCGGTCTCGGGCGAGCCCGCCCGGAACGGTGGCTGCGGGTCGTACTCGATCCCGAGCTGGATGGCCTGGGCCACGTCGTCCCCCGCGATGCGGGCGGCCAGCGTGAGCGCCATGTCGATGCCCGAGGAGACGCCCGCCGCGGTGATCACCTTGCCCTGCTCCACCACGCGCTTGGGCGTGGGGCGCGCGCCGTACGCGGGCAGGCGGTCGAGCGACATCCAGTGCGTGGTGGCCTCGAGCCCCTTCAGGATGCCGGCGGCGGCCAGCAGCATCGAGCCGGTGCAGACCGACGTGGTCCAGCGGCTCGTCTCGTGGGCCGCGCGGATCCAGTCGAGGAGCGGGTTCGGCGTCTCGAGCGCGCGGGTACCGAACCCACCCGGCACCATGAGCACCTCCGGATGCGGGACCGCGGAGAGGGGCTCGTCCGCGATCAGGGTGAGCTGGCGGTTGTCGGTGCGATAGGGCCCAGGCGTCACCGCGACGAAGCGCACGCGGGCGCCGGGCAGGCGCGAGAGCACCTCGTAAGGGCCGATGGCGTCGAGCGCGGTGATGCCCTCGAAGAGCGGGATGGCGATGTCCATGGAATTCCCTCCGTGTTGTCGGGTTGGTCAGGAGACCGCGCGGAAGTGCCGGCGATACTGGCCCGGGGTGACGCGGACGCCGCGGCGGAACGCGCGGTGCATGGTCTCGACGCGCCCGAACCCGCAGGTGGCCGCGACCTCGGCGACGCTGGCCTCGGCGGTCTCGAGCAGCCGGCGCGCGCCCTCGACCCGCTGCGCCTCCACGTAGGCCGCGGGCGTCGTGCCGATCTCGCGGCGGAAGGCGCGGGAGAAGTTGCGCGGGCTCATGCCGGCGCGCCGGGCGAGCGCGGGCACCGACAGATCGTCGCCCAGGTGATCGGCGATCCACGTCTGCAGCTCGCGCAGGCCCCGGCGCTCGGCCACCTGCGCGGAGAGCTGCACGCTGAACTGCGACTGCCCGCCCGGGCGGCGCAGGAACATGACGAGCCAGCGGGCCACCGAGAGCGCCAGGTCGCGCCCGCCGTCCTCCTCCACCAGCTCGAGCGCCAGGTCCATGCCCGCGGTGACCCCGGCCGAGGTGGAGACCTTCCCGTCGCGGACGAAGATCGGGTCGCGCTCCACCCGCGCCTTCGGGTACCGCTGCTGGAGCGCGTCGCACACCGCCCAGTGGGTGGTGGCGCGACGGCCGTCGAGTAGCCCGGCCTCGCCCAGCAGGAACGCGCCGCTGCAGACCGAGGTCACACGCCGCGCGCGCAGCGCGGTGCGGCGGATCCACGACACGAGCCGCGCGTTCCGCATGGCGGCCCGCGTGCCCTGGCCCCCCGCGACCAGCAGCGTGTCCACCGGCCCGGTGGCCTGGCGGATACCGCGGCCGGCCAGCAGGGACAGCCCGCTCGAGGTCGAGACCGCGCCGGCCTCCGGCGCCAGCACCGAGATCTCGTAGCGCGGAGCCCGGCCGGGGGAGAGCCGGTTGGCGAGCGCGAAGACCTCGAGCGGGCCGGTGACGTCGAGCACCTGCACGTCGGGGAACATCAGGATCCAGACCCGCAACAGCCGGCGCGGGCTTCCCGGTCGCATGGCCAGAGGATGCCCGCGGCGGCGCCTGGCCGCAATGACAATGAAGTGACGAATCCGGCCAGGACCCCCGCCCGGCCGGGGCCGACCTAGAGCGCGCGGGCCGCGGCGGCCACGATCTCCTCGTCGCTCGGGAACTTGGCGAGGTCGCCCATCTGCTCGATGCCCTCGATCTGCAGCCACCGGATGATCCCGTCCCGGTCGATGAGGAAGTGCCCGCCCAGCTGAAAGGCATGCGCGGCCGCGATCTGCTGGTCGACCTCGGTCAGCTCGAACCCGTCCCGCTTGTTCAGGGTCTCGCTCGCCACGAAGACATTCTGTGGCTCGGGCAGCTCTCCGGTGGGATTGACCAGGTTCGCCTGTAGCTGGCCCATCGTGAATGTCCCCCGGACCCACGAGGCTTGCGATTCGTCCGCGATGGGCGTGCCTTCGGGCAGCCCGAACAACCGGTGCGTCGCCGCCTCCGGGTCGGCGGTGAGCAGCACGCGCGCGGGGCGGTACTTGAAGTAGAGCCGCGCGCGCTCCAGCGGGGTGTTGACCACCGCCATCGTCTCCACGCCCATCGCCTTGAGCTTCTCCTGCGTGGTGCCCAGCTGCACGAGCTGGCGCCGGCAGAAGGGGCAGTGCAGGCCGCGGAACAGGCCGACCAGGACCGGACTGCGCCCGCGATAGTCGTCGAGCGAGACCTGGCCCTCTCGATTGACCGCGGGCAGCGCGAAGTCGGGAGCGGGATCACCGGAGCGAAGGGGCGTGGACGCCATGGCAATGTTCCTTTCTATTCGAGTCGTGTTCGGGTCAATCCAGGAACGGCAGCACCACGAGGGCGTCGGGCTCGAGCCCGGCCCGCTCGCAGACCGCCTGGGCTTTCTGCAGGAACTCTTCTGCCCGGCCCTCGTCCCCCAGGTCCAGGTACACGGTGGCGAGGCCATCGTAGCAGGGAAACAGCAGCTGGGGCTCGTCGGCCTCCTCGGCGAGCACGAGCGCTTCCTGGTAGTGCGCGATCGCGCGGGTCGGGTCGCCGTGACACTGGTAGATCTGCCCGAGCACGATGAGGGGCACCGCCAGGTGATCGAGCTGCCCGAGGCGCCGGTCGAGATCGATGGCGGCGTGCGCGGCGCCGACGCCCTGCTCGTCGCAGCGGTTGGTGAGCGCGCAGTAGGCGACCGCGAGATTCGCGTAGAGGCGCGATTGGAACCCGAGGTCGCCGATCTTCTTGGCCGTCTCGAGGCCGGCCGCGCACGTCTCGATGGCCCGGGCCGGATCGAGCGTGCTGTAGAGCACGCCCAGATTGGCGAGCCCGCGGCAGGCCGCCTGCAGCAGCCCGTTCTCCCGGGCGAGGGCCACGCTGCGCTCGATGTGCCCGACCGCTTCCTCCAGGCGGCCGAGTCGGGCGAGCGCGACGCCGAGCGTGTTGTGGCTCTGCGCGGCGGCGGTCACCGCTTCCACGCGCCCGTCCGCGGCGAGGGCAGGGTCGGCGGCGAGCCGCTCGGCGTGAAGCCGGGCCTGCTCCGCCCACTCGACGGCCCGCTGGCTCTCGCCGCTGCGGAAGGCCAGCCGGCCCATCTCCTGGTAGAGGTGCGCCCCCTCGATGTGCTCGCGATCGGCGCCGAGCAGGGCGAGCCCGGCCTCGAAGCACTGGAGCGCCCGCGCCCGCGCGCCGGCGTCCCAGTGCAGTCCCCCCATCTTGCGAAGGATCCGCGCCCGCGCCGGCGCGTCCGCCACCGCGCGATACCCGGCCTCGACGATCTCGTACTCGCCGAGCGCGGCGGCCCGCCGCCCGGTCGGTCCGAGCAGATCGGCCATGCGCTCCCGGGCCACCAGCCGCTCGGCCTCGACGTCGTCGCAGTGCTCGAGCGCGTCGAGAACCCGCCGGTAGTGCCCGATCGCGTCCGCGTTGGCGTACATGCCGCGCGCCCAGTCGCCGGCCGCCATCAGGTAGCGCGCGCCGCGACGTTTGTCGGCGCCGAGGGCCCAGTGGTGGCCAAGGGTCTCCAGCCGCTCGAGACTCTCCGGGGCGGCCGCACTCGCGGCCTCGAGGACCGTGCCCACGCGGGTGTGCAGCTCGGTTCGCCGCGCCACGAGGATGTTCTGGTACACGATCTCCTGGAGGAGCCCGTGGCGGAACCGGTGCTCCGGACCGGGGGTCACGAAATCGGCGCGCACGAGCGCGTCGAGGGCTGCGTCGACCGTGGCGGGCTGGGTCGAAACCGCCCTGAGCAGCGACATCTCGAAGCGGGGGCCGATCACCGCCGCCTCTTGAATGACCCGCCGCTCCATGGCGTCGAGCCGATCCAGCCGCGCGAGCAGCAGCCCGTGCAGCGTCGAGGGCACCTCCGCCGTCGCGGCCTCCGCGGTGCAGCGCCACGCCGGGCCGTCGCGGACCAGCACGCCCGCCGCGACCAGCGCACGCACCACTTCCTCGAGGTACAGCGGGTTGCCGCCGGCCCGCTCCAGGATCTGGGCCCGCAGATGCTCCGGGAAGAGACGCGTCGCGTCCCCGAACCACGCGGCCAGGAGGTTCTCGCTGCTCGACCGCGACAGGGGCGTGACCTCGATCGCGGTGTGGGGGGCCCTGCTCGTGCCCAGCGAGTCCGGCTCGAGCGTCGGTCGATACATCAGGAGGAGCAGGAGCGGGCGATCGGCGAGTCCGTCCGCGACCGCGCCCATCAGCTCGATGGAGGCCGCGTCGGCCCAGTGCAGGTCCTCGACGACCAGCACGAGCGGACCGGTGGCGAGCCGCCGCTCCACCAGGGCGCGGGTCGCCATGAAGATCTGGCGCTTGAGCTGCTCGGGCTCGAGATGCCGCATGCGCGCGTCGTCACGCTCGAGCCCGAGCACCCGGGCGAGCGCCGCCACCATCGCCGCACGATCCTCCGCCCCGATCCCGAGCGTCTCCAGACCGGCCGCGAGCTTGCTCCGCGCGATCTCCACGGATGCGCCGTGCTCCACTCCGTAGGCGTCGCGCAGGAGCGCGGCCACCGCCCCGTACGTCTGCTCGCCCAGCGCCGAGCACGCGGCGCGCCGGATGGCGGTGCCCTCGAGGCGCCCGGCCGCCTCGAGGCGCGCGAAGAACTCCCGCTGGAGCCGAGACTTCCCCGCCCCGGGCTCGCCGATGAGGCTCAGCACCTGGGCGCGCCCCGCCCGCATGTCCTCGAAGGCCGCTTCCATCCGCCGCAGCTCGCGCTCGCGACCCACGAGGGGCGCGGCCAGTCCGAGGCCCTCGAGGCCCCGGGCCGAGCGCGGGGCCGCGAGCGGGCCCAGCAGGCGATGGACCGCGACCGGCTCGCTCTTGCCCTTGACCCGGATCTCCTCGCCCGGGGCGAACGCGAAGGCGTGATGCGTGAGCTGGTACGTCGCGTCGCTGGTGAAGATCTCGCCCGCGGGCGCCGCGCTCTGCAGGCGAGAGGCGGTGTTGACGGTGTCGCCGGTCACCGCGTAGGCCGCGTCGGCGGTCGCGCCCATCCGGCCCGCCACCACCGGGCCGGTGTTGACCCCGATGTGCAGCGCGAGCGGCCGGCCCACCCGCCGCTCCCAGCGCTGATTGAGCGCGCCCATTCGCTCCCGCATCAGGAGGGCGGCGTGCAGACCGCGCTCGGGATCGTCCTCGTGCGCGCGCGGGGCGCCGAACACCGCCATGACCGCGTCGCCCACGAACTTCTCGACGAATCCCTCGTAGCGGTCGATCGACGCCGACATCTCGCGGAAGAGATCGCTCTGGATCGCGCGCACGTCCTCGGCATCGAGCCCTTCGCTGAGCGCGGTGAACCCGGCCAGGTCCGCGAAGAGCACGGTGACCGGCCGGCGATCGCCCTCGGGGGCGGGCGGCGCGGAGGGCGGAGGCGACGGCGCCGGAGCGGCGGCGAGCCGGGCTCCGCACCTGGGGCAGAACGCGAAGTCGGCGGCCGCCTCGAAGCCGCAGCCGCTACACGTCATGCCGGGCGCGTCCACTCCGCCCGCTGCAGGCGGGCCTCCAGCCGCGAGGCGAATGCCGACACGTGGCGGGTAACGCAGGTGTGGTGGTCGCCGGGCACGACCTCGATCTCGAGGCGCGGCAGCAGTGGCGCCCATCCCAGATCGGGCCGGGGCGCCCTCAGCTCCTCGGCGCGGAAGAGGGTCACCGCGCCCTCGTAGTCCCCGGGCACGTACCGCCGGATGGCCCGGCGGTAAGCCTGCCAGGCGGCCGCGGCCACGTCCGGCGGCGCCTGATGTAAGGCCGGCTCGTATCCGGCGCCGACCATCCGGGCGACCCGCCGGGCCGCCCCTGCGAGGCGGCGCCCCACCGCGCCCGCCTGGCGTCGGAGGCCGGCGCGCGCCAGCCCGCCGAGCCGCGCGCGGTAGGTGCGCGTCCGCCCCACGAGCTCCTCCGCGGCGCGATCCACCCTCGCGACGAGCGCGGCCCGGTCGGCCGGCGACAGACCACCGACCCGCCCCAGGACAACCGATACGTAATGGAGCGCCCGGGCGGGCCAGGCGGGCGCGGGAGTATCGACCATCACCACCGCCTCGACCCGCTCACCCGACGCCCGGAGCTGTCGGGCCATCTCGAGCGCGACGATGCCGCCGTAGCAATGGCCACCCAGCACGTACGGCCCGTGCGGGCAGGCCGCGCGCACCGCCCGGACGCGGTCGGCCGCGATCGCCTCCACGGTGTCGGGCAGTGGGCGGGTGCCGAGCCCGTGGAGATGGATCGCGTAGACCGGGCGATCCGGATCGAGCGCGCGCCCGAGAGCGTGCGTGTAGAGCCCGCGCCCGTGGTCGTTGTGCACGAAGAAGAGGGGGGCGCGGGCGCCCGAGGCGCGCAGCACCGTCAGCGGCTCGTCGAACGCGCGGTCCTCGCGCAGCAGCGCGGCGGCGAGACCCTCGACGGTCGGGGCCTCCAGCAGGACCGCCGGCGTGAGCGACCGACCGCAGGTCTCCTCGATCGCGCTCACGAGCGCGGCCGCGAGCAGGGAATCGCCGCCGAGGTCGAAGAAGTCGTCGGTCGCGCCGATCGGGGCGAGCCCGAAGAGCCCTTCCCAGATTCCGGCGATCTGGTGCTCGAGCGGGCTGCGCGGGACGATCAGCGGCTCGGGGCGCGGAACCCGGTCGGGCGCCGGTGGTAGCGCGGCCCGATCCGCCTTGCCGTTGGCGTTGAGCGGCATCGCGTCGAGCACCACGAACGCCGACGGCACCATGTAGTCGGGGAGGCGCTCCCGGAGGAAGCGGCGCAGGTCACCCGGGAGCGGCGGCGGCGCGCTCGCGGTCACCAGGTAGGCCACGAGGCGCGACTCCCCGGTCCGGCCGGGCGGGGCCGTCACGACCGCCTGACGGATCGCCTCGTGCTCGGTCAGCGCCGCCTCGACCTGTCCCGGGTGCACGCGGTAACCCCGCACCTTGACCTGCTCGTCCTTGCGCCCGAGCAGCTCGAGGCAGCCGTCGGGTCCGAGCCGCCCCACGTCGCCGGTCCGGTAGATCCGCCTGGCGGGATCGGTCGGATCCGGCCCGAACCTCGCACGCGAGAGGTCGGGACGGCGCCAGTAACCCTCGGCCAGGAAGCGGCTCCGCACCGCGACCTCGCCGGCCTGCCCGGTCTCGACCGGCTGCCCGTCGTCGTCTAGCACGAGGACCTCGGCGCCCTCGAGTCGGTGACCGGCGGGGACGCGGCCGGCCGGCAGGGGCGTGTCGTGCCGGATGTGGTACTCGACGATGGGCGTGAACTCGGTGGACCCATAGCCGGCCACGAGCAGGCAGCCGGGCGGGAAGCGCTCGCGGAAACGCTCCACGTCCCGCCGGTACAGCGGCTCGCTGCCGAGGTGAACCACCCGGACCGACCCGAGGCATCCGGCGATCCCGGGCTCGGCGAGCAGAGGCCGGATCATGCTCACCCCCGATCCCAGCACCGACACCGCCTCCCGCTCGATCCAGGCCGCGAGCGCGCGCGGACCCGCGCGCTTGCTGTCCCAGGGGAGCAGCACCGCGCCGGCGCAGAAGGCGGCCGCGAAGTCCCGCACGCCTGCGGAGAAGCTCAGCGAGTGCAGCAGGCTCAGCCGATCGTCCGGACCGATCCCGTGCGACGTCACCGAGCACCAGGCCCGGTACAGCACGGTGCGGTGGCTGCGAACGACGGCCTTGGGCTCCCCGGTCGAGCCCGACGTGTACAGCAGGCAGGCGGGATCCTCCGGGCGGATCGGCGGACACGGCGGCTCCGTCCCCGCGAGCAGGTCCAGCTCGTCCACGTGAAGTCGCGGTGACTCGGCCTCGAGCGTCCCGAGGGCGGCGATGCTCCTGCCGTCCGTCCGGACGAGGGCCGCCTCCGTGTCGCGCACGGTCGCGCCGATGTAGGCGGCGGGGTGCTCGGGATTCAGGGGCACGCAGAGCTTGCCGGCCTTCCAGGTGCCGAGCACGGAGAGGATCGTGGAGACGGGGTCCGCGAGCAAGATCACCACGGGGGCGAGAGGGGCGGGAGCGCTCCGGGCGATCGCCGCCGCGAGCGCGTCCGAGCGGCGATCGACCTCCTCGTACGTGAGGCGAACCGGCCCGCGGGCGACGGCAAGCGCCCGCGGCCGGGCCGCGGCCACCCGGGCGAAGCGCCCGGGCAGTGACCCCTCGACCTCCTCGGCCGGGAATGGTAACGGGTCGGGCATGTCCGCCGCGTCAGACGGACCGGAGGTCGGCTTCCGTGGGCATCGGGATGCCGCGCGTCGCCAGCTCGCCCTCGAGGTCGAGGGCCCGCGTCCCCACCGGACGGCCGCCCGGCACCGTCCAGAAGACCTCGAACTCGAGGCCGTCGGGATCCTTGGCGTAGAGCGAGAGGCTGACCCCGTGGTCCGACGAGCCGACGAGCGAGCGGGCGTCGATGAGCCGGCGCCGGGCGCGCACCAGATCGGTCAGCTCGCCCACTTCCCAGGCCGAGTGGTACATGCGCACCGCACCCTCGTCGGGGCCGGTCACCCCCGGCTGCTCGAAGAGACCCAGGTGGTGATCCTCGCCGCTCCCCGCGATGCGCAGGAAGGCCGCGTTCGGATAGCGCGTCTTCACCTCGAAGCCCAGGACGTCGCAGTAGAAGCGCACGCTGCGCTCGACGTTGGACACCCAGAGCACGAGATGCTGCAGCCGCTTGAGCCCGATGCCGCCCGCGCTCATGGCGCGACCTTCAAGGGTAGTGCGCCCGGTCCCCGGGCGCTCATGGCGCGACCTTCAACGGGGATGCGCCCGGTTCCCGGGCGCTCATCGTCCGGGGTACTCCACGCTGACCGTGATGGCCGCGCACGCGATGATGGTATCGGCCCCGGGCACTCGGAGCCCGCCCGCGACCGGGCGCACCGTCACCTCGCCGTGGGGCAGCTCCTTCTTCACGCGCTCCACGTCGACCTTGCCGGGATCGGGCACGCCCACCGTGACGTCGACCAGCATGCGCCCGCCCTTGGCGCGCACCTCGGTGAAGAGCGGCAGGCTCGAGTGTCGGATCGCGTCCGACACCGCCCGGCACGCGGCCTTCGTGCCTTCTTCCCCGTGCACGTCCACGCCCATCCCGAACTCGAGGACCATCGCCTGTGCGCTCACCGTGCCCTCCTCTCCCTTGATCTCTATCCGATGATGCTGCCGCCCATGACCCGGAGGGCGTCGCCCGTGACGTAGGCGGAGGCGTCCGAGGCCAGGAACACGCACGCCTCCGCGATGTCCTCCGGCCGGCCCAGCCGGCCGAGCGGGATGCGCTTCAGCTGCTCGGGCGAGCCGGGCGGAGCCTGGCGGAACTCAGGGTACCATTCCGCGTAGCGGCGCTCGGTGTCGATGGTTCCCGGCACCACCATGTTCACGCGGATGCCCGCGGGGCCCAGCTCCGCGGCGAGCGCCCGAACCAGCCCGAGCAGGCCGGTCTTGGCCGCGGTCACCGCGGCGGTCCCCGGGCGCCCAGTCAGGCTCGACTGCCCGCCGAGCGCGATGATGCTCCCCCGCCTGCGGGCCTGCATGCCGGGCACCACCGCGCGGGCCAGGTAGAAGGCGGAGTGCAGGTTCACCGCGAACACGCGGTGCCAGTCCTCGACCGCGGTCTCGATGAGCGACTTGTGCGGACGGATGGCCGCGTTGCACACGAGCACGTCGATGGCCCCGAGCACCGCGAGGCCGCCCTCGACCATGCGGGTGACCGCGTCCGGGTCTCCCACGTCGCCCAGCACGCACACCGCGCGGACGCCGCGGGCGCGACACTCCTCTCCCACCGCCTCCAGCTCGTCGCGGTTGGCGCGCGTGTTCAGCACGAGATCGGCGCCCTCGGCCGCGAAGGCCAGGGCGATGGCGCGGCCGATGTTGCGGCTGGCGCCGGTGACGAAGGCGGTGCGGCCCTGGAGTCTCATGGCCTCACGCCGGCACGGCCAGCGCGGTGACGGGCGGCATGACCTCGGCCACGAACAGGTCGACGTTGGCCGCCGCCTCCGCCTCGGTCATCTCCCCGAACATCAGCCGGCAGGTCATGTAGGTGCAGCGGCTCGCCGCCACCTGGCGCTCGATCTCCGCCCGCACCTGGGCCGCGGTGCCCGCGATGGCCACCCCGCGGCGGCGCGCCTCGTCGAAGTCGGGCGCGAAGCGGAACGGGACCGCGCCGAAGTCGCGCCAGAGCTTGGTGAGGTTCGCATACCAGACCGCGTAGTTGGCCCGGCCGAGCGCCATCGCCGCGTCCTCGCTGGGGGCCACCACCACGTGACGGCCCATCCCGAGCCGGGGCGTGGGGGCGTCGCCGTGCTTGCGCTGCCACACCTCGCGGTAGCGCTCGAAGAGCGGCGCCGACATCTCGGCTCCCAGGTTGGTGATGACGTTGACCCGGTTGGTGGCGGCCCACTCCGCCCCGGCGGCGTGCCCGAGCCCGTACCAGAGCGGCGGGTGGGGCTTCTGCAGGGGCCGGAGGATCATCGGGACCTTTCTATACGTGTACTTCGGCCCGCGGTGGTCGAGCACGTCGCTCGTCAGGCCCTGGAGCACGATCTCGAGCGTCTCCCGGTAGATGTCCTCGGTCTCGAGGTGGTGGAGATCGAAGAAGGCCATCTCGTAGGGCACGATGCCGCGGCCCACCCCGAAGTCGAACCGGCCCCGGGAGAGCTGATCGAGCATGCAGACCTCCTCGATGAGCCGGAGCGGGTCGTAGAGCGGCAGGCAGTACACGCAGGGCCCGAGGCGGATCCGCCGGGTCCGCTGCGTGGCCGCGGCCAGGAAGATCCCGGGCACCGGGGCGAGGCCGAGCGGGGTCGCGTGGTGCTCGGCCAGGTGGTAGGAGTAGAAGCCGGCCGCGTCGTACTTCTCGAGCAGCCGGAGGCGGTGCTCGTAGAAGTCGGCCACCGGCACGTCCCGGCGGTCCAGGTGGTCGAAGATACCCAGGTCCATATGCCCTCCCGGCGCCCGCAGGGGGTCGGCTTGGCCCGTCTGGTGGCGGGACCGGCAGGTAGGGTACCATGGGGCCGCTTTCCAGAGTGACCCCCGGGCGGGGCGGAGAGGAGCCAGCGTGATGGCTTATGACCTGCTGATCAAGAACGGATGGGTGGTGGACGGATCCGGCCTGCCGCGATTTCGCGCGGACGTTGGAGTGACCAACGGCCGGATATCTGCCATCGGCCGACTCCGCGAAAGCGCCAAAGAAGTCATCGACGCGGAGGGGCGGGTCGTCGCGCCGGGGTTCGTGGACGGACACACGCACATGGACGCCCAGATCTTCTGGGATCCGCTCGGGACGTCGTCCTGCTGGCACGGCATCACCAGCGTGGTCATGGGCAACTGCGGCTTCACCCTGGCTCCCTGCGCCAAGAAGGACCGGCACCTGGTCATCCGCAACCTCGAGCGCGCCGAGGACATCGCGGCC
>Ga0326726_10003309_pt1 | contig 14784 bp, 11 predicted proteins | sample MHFenrmetagenome_2_FD_207603 | JGI IMG/M metagenome (GOLD analysis project Ga0326726, IMG submission 207603) | Lab enriched peat soil microbial communities from Michigan Hollow, Ithaca, NY, United States - MHF15MN | ecosystem: Environmental > Terrestrial > Soil > Wetlands > Peat | place: USA...
TCACGAGGATGGCGGCAAACCCGGCCTTCGCCACGGCCGCGCCCGCATAGCCGCCGACGAGCGCGTGCGACGAGCTGGTCGGCAGGCCGAAGTACCACGTGATGAGGTCCCAGATGATCGCGCCGAGGAGCCCGCCGAAGACCACGGCGAAGGTCACGATGTTGATGTCGATCATCCCGGCGCCGACCGTGTTGGCCACCGCGGTGCCGAACGTGAACGCCGCGACGAAATTGAAGAACGCCGCCCAGATCACGGCCCTGCCGGGCGACAGCACGCGCGTCGACACGACCGTCGCAATCGAGTTGGCCGCGTCGTGAAAGCCGTTGATGTAGTCGAAGACGAGGGCGACGAAGATGAGCGCCGCGACAACGGTCAGCATGAACGGCTAACCGTGCTTGACCATGACGCCTTCGATCACGTTGGCGACGTCCTCGCACCGATCGGTCGCGTCCTCGAGGAAGTCGAGCATTTCCTTCCACTTCATCACCACGAGCGGGTCACGTTCCTCTTCGAACAGCTTGCTGACGGCCTGCTGGTGCAGGCGGTCGGCTTCGTTCTCGAGACGGTTGATTTCGATGGCATTGGCAAACATGCCCTTATGCTGCGGCATGGCATCAAGGGCCAGCCGCACCTGGTCGGTGCATGCCGTGATGATCTTGGCGAGCTCGCGGGCGCCGAAGCGGACCTTGTCGAGCCGGTAGAGGCGGATCAACGACGCTGAGTCGTCGATGGCGTCCATGACGTCGTCCAGCGCGCGCGCCAGCGCGTGGATGTCCTCGCGATCGAGCGGCGTGACGAACGTCCGGTTCAGGCGCTGGATGACTTCGTGCGTCAGGAAGTCGCACTTGTGCTCGACTTCCTTGATTTCATCGGCCTTCTCCCACGCGGGCCGATCCGGCGCGAGCATCTCCTCGAGCAGCCTGGCCCCGTGCTTCAACTCGTCGGCGAGCGCCTGGAAGTCGCCATAGAACTTTTCCTCGCGCGGAATCAGCCTGAACGCCACGTCGCCCCCACGCGCTTCGCCGGCCGAAGCACAAACCGGTGGATTGTAGCAGATTGCCTTTTGGGTTCTTTCGGGGCGGAACCTCAACAGGCGACACGTCCGTCGATTGTTAACATCGCCGTAACACACCCGTCACATCGCCATAACCTGGGCCGCATACCGTTGGGCGGACTTTTTACTAGGGAGGCGTGATGAAGGTTCGCACTCTGCTGGCTGTGGTCGCGGTGCTCGTGGCGCTGGCTCCGCCGGCACTCGCGCAGACGGATCAGGGACGTTTCGCTGGAACGGTCCGGGACTCCAGCAACGCATTCGCAGCGGGCGTGACGGTGAAGGTCAAGAACGAACGCACGGGTGAAGAGCGCACCACCGTGACGAACGACAAAGGCTATTTCCTCATCACGCAACTCAAGCCATCGACGTACACCATCAGGGTTGAACGATCGGGATTCGCGCCGGTCGAGTACACCGCGATGCCGCTCAACGTCGGACAGGAGCTTACGCTCGACTTCGAGTTGAAGCCGGCGGGCGTGCAGGAAGCGGTCACGGTCGTCGGGACCGCGCCAATTCTCGACCTGAGCTCGTCGCGCATCGGCGTAAACGTCAGCCCGCGTGAAGTGGACAACCTTCCGGTCAACGGCCGCCAGATGTCGCAGTTGATGCTGCAGGCGCCGGGATCGCAGAACGCCGGCACCGGCACGTGGCAGGACATCCGCTTCTCCGGCCGCGCCGTCGAGCAGAACGCGGTTCGTTATGACGGCATCGAAGGATCCGCGATCATCGACGCCGCGCCGGGCAATCTGAACGGCGAAGTCGCGACGCCCTTCAAGCTACAGGCGAGCCTCGAGAACATCCAGGAGTTCCGCGTCGAGTCGAGCGCGTATCCGGCGGAGTACGGCACCGGGAGCGGTGGCCAGGTGAGCGTGATCACCAAGTCCGGCAGTAACAGCATTCGGGGCGCGGCGTTCGAGTACATGCGGCGCGACAAGTTCGACTCGCCGAACTACTTCGACACGCTGGCGAATCTCCCCAAGTCGCTGCTCGAACAGGACCAGTTCGGCGGCTCACTGGGTGGCGCGCTGATCAAGGATCGCGCCTTCTTCTTCGGCAGTTTCGAGCGCTACCGCCTGAACGCCGGCGTGAACATCGTCGAAGCGGTTCCGAGCGCCTCGGCCTGGGCCCGTGCCGTTCCCGCAATCGCCGCGATGCGTCCCAACTTCCTCGCGCCTGGCGCCGTCATCCTGACCGGCCAGTCGACCAACCCCGACTTCGACATCGCGCAACTGCAGACGCCCCAGACCGTGACGGAGACGGCGTTCAGCGGCCGCTTCGACATCCGCTTCAGCCCGAAGTGGTCCAGCTACATCCGGGTGTTCCACGATCAAGGCGTGAGCGATGCGCCGGACAGCGTGTCTGGACGAGTGGTCCACACCGAAGCCAACCCCAGCAACGCCGTGTTCAACCTGCAGGGCATCCTGTCGGATCGGACGACGAACGAGTTCAAGCTGGGCTACAACAAGGCGCCCACGCAAATCGCGGGTCTCGTTCAGACAGGTGGCGTCGACTTGTCGGCGGCGATCATCAACCTGACGGGATCGGTCGCGAACAACGGGATCGCTGGCCAGGGATCGAGTTCGGGCGTCGCGGTGCCCGGCGGACTTGTCCGGTCGAACAGCGCGCAGAACGGGCGCGCGCAGCCGTACGACCCCTACACGCTGTCGTTCATCGACGCCCTGACATCGGTGCGCGGCGATCACCTGGTGAAGGTCGGCGGCGAAGCGCGTCTGGTCCGGATTGCCACCGACCGGCTTGGCGGCACGACGTACACGTATCAGAACATCACGTCCTTTCTCGCCAACCAGCCCTCGGGCATTCAGTTCCTCGGCGACGAAAGCGCGCCCAGCGTGTTCAACAACGGCGCGACCGGCCAGCGCCACTATAAGCAGGAGTACTACATCGGCTACGCGCAGGACGAGTGGCACGTGAGCCCGAAGTTCACCTTCAACTACGGCGTGCGCTACGACTACTACACTCCACCGAGCGAGGCGAACAACCTTCAGGTGAAGTTCAACACGACGACGGGCACGATCGACCCGAACACGACGCCGGTGCTGAAATCGACCAAGACGAACTTCCAGCCGCGAGTTGGCGCGACGTACTCAGTGACCGAGAAGACCGTCGTCCGGGCGGGTTTCGGTCTGTTCGTCGGCCCGGGTCAGACCGAAGATCAGATTCAGACGATTGCGGACTCCGACCGCGTCAGCGTCACGTTGTCGTCCGGTCCCAATCTCGCCTTCCCGCTCGATCCGGCGGTGGCCACGGCGACGTTCATCAACACGCCCAACAACCGGAATTACCAGCCGCGCGCCTACACGAACGACTACACGATTCCCGAGCGGGTCTGGCAGTACACCTCGTCGGTGCAGCAGAATCTCGGGAGCAATGCGGCCCTGACCGTCGCGTACATCGGCTCGCAGGGACGGAATCTCTTCCTGCGCAGCATCGCGAACCCGATCACGCAGGTCGTGACGAACCCCAACCCGGCCAGCGCCGCGTTCGTCATCCGGCAGTTCTCGATCGTGACGAAAGACGGGGCCGGGAACGTGACCGGCGTGCAGAATCCGTACGCCGAGATCGACACGAAGACCAGCGGCGGCACCGACAGCTACAACGCGCTGCAGATCGGGCTGTCGCGGCGGTCGGTCAGCGGTCTGTCGCTGAACGCGCAGTACACGCTCTCGCGCAGCTTCGGCAACACGAGCGGATCGAATGAAGCCTTGACCGTGGGGAACGCCGCGCAGACGCTCGCTGCCTTCGACTACGACCTGGGGTACAACGCGTTCGACGTGCGCCAGAACTTCAACGTGAGCGCGCTCTACTCGATTCCCTACGGCAGCGGCCGGAAGAACACCGCCAGCGGCATCGCGGACCTGATCATGGGCGGCTGGGACGTGGGCGGCATCGCCAACGTCCGGAGCGGCCTGCCGATTGACGTGCGCATCACCCGGCCGGACATCGTCTACACCGACGCGGCAGGGAACGTCTTCCTGAATCCTGCGGCGGGCCGGACGGCCGTCATCAACACGCCGAACGGCGGCAGCACGCGCAACGTGCGCCGGCCGGACCTCATCCCCGGCGTCGATCCTTACATCCAGACCAACGGCATCATCTTCCTGAACCCGGCGGCGTTCACCACGCCGAAGCCGGGAACGTATGGCAACCTCGAACGCGGATTGCTCCACGGGCCGGCGTTCAGCCAGGTCGATCTCGTGCTGGCGAAGCACTTCCCGTTCGCGAGCTCGCACAACATCGAGTTCCGGACAGAGATCTTCAACATCTTCAACACCGCGAACTTCTCGAACCCGGCGGCGACGCTCGCCAACGTGCTGCCGTCGAACGCGACGAACGAAGCCAACAAGCTCCAGCCGGGTCAACCGTTCACATCGGCAACGGGGGGAACGTTCGGCACGATTCAGAGTACCGTCGGACGGACGGTCGGTCTCGGCACGAGCCGGCAGATTCAGTTCGCGCTGCGGCTGAACTTCTGAGGAACGGGTTCTAGCAGTTCTGGAGGTTCTAAGGCTCTAGCGGTTCGAGCATAGAAAGGCGGAAGGCGCGGCGGGGACGCATAGTTCCCGCCGCGCCTTTGCGTTTTGGGGGCGCGTCAGCTGCCGTCGCGCATCACGCGGCAGGAGTCCACGTCGAACGTCACGTTGCCCATCGCGAGGCGTGTCTGATCGCGGAGCCCTTCAGCGAACGCGATGAATCGATACACGTCCGCGAAGTTGCTCATCAGTCCCAGCGACACGCGGATCGCGCCGGCGCTCTTGCCACCGCGCTGCTCCATCAGCTCCCGGAAGCGGCTGAGCGTGATGCCGTCACCCGCGGCCAGCCCCGCTTGCATGTCGTCATCCGTCAATCCTTCCGCTGTTTCGCCGGCGCCTGGATTGCAGAAGCAACCGGTCCGCAGCGAGATCCCCTGCGCGCTCGCGAGCTCCTCCACGCGCCGATAGTCGAGGAGATGACCGTCCGGATCGTAGAGGTTCAGCGCGATCGTGCCTCCACGCATCGCGGTATCGGCGGGTCCGTAGATGCGCGCCATGTACCGGCCGTTGCTGTGCTGAAGTGCGAGCAGACGCTCCAGCAGCCAGCCTGTCAGAGCGCGGACACGCGTCTGAATCGTGTCGATGCCGATGGACTCCAGGTGCTGCAGCCCGATCTCGACTGCCGGGATGCTGAGATAGCTCAGCGTGCCGTCCTCGAAGCCGGCTTCACGCGGCGACAGTACGTGCGCGCGTCCCCGCACGGTCGCGAAGTTGACGGTGCCGCCCGCGTACCATGGCCGCACCAGCTTCTGCAGCGCCAGGGCCCGGATGAGCAGGCAGCCCACACCGGTCGGGTATCCGAACATCTTGTAGAACGAGAGGCTCACGAAGTCGGGCCGGACGGCAGAAAGATCGAGACGGTTCGTCGGGGCGAACGCGGCCGCGTCGAGGAGCACGTCCCAGCCCTTCTTGTGCGCCCGCTCGATCAAATCGAGCGGATGCTTGACGCCGGAGAAGTTTGATTGCGCGGGAAACGCGAACAGGTTCGCCTTCGTCCGATCGGCGGCGTCGAGCTGCTCGTCGAGCCGAGCCATGTCGATCCGTAGATCGGGTGTCGTCAGCGGCGCGTACTCGACCGTCGCGCCTTTGGACTTCGCGAACTCGCGAATGCCGTTGACCGAGTTGTGATTGTCCGCGGTCAGCAGGTAACGGCCGCCGGGTACGAACGCGTACGACTCGCCCACGTGCTTCAAGGCGCCAGTCGCGTTCAGCGTGAACACCGCGACGTACTCGCCAGCAGGCGCGTTGAAGTACTGCAGGACCGCGCGCCGCGCGCGCTCGACAAGATCGGTCGTCGCGGCCGATGTCAGGTTCGAGGAGTGCGGGTTGCTGAACACGTGACGGGTCAGCAGGTCGCCGTGCTGGCGTACCTGTGATTCGCCGTACAGGCTGCCGCCGGTGTAGTCGAGATAGATCTGCCCCAGCGCGTCGAGGCGGCCGTAGTCCGTCGCGCGGAGCGCATCGACGCGGCTCGTGCGTTCGAATTCCGGATACTTCTGCAGAAACGCGGCGCGGGCCAGATCCTCGGCGGCCGACGCCGTCGAGACACCACTCGAGATCATGCGTCCATTATCGCGTGTCACGCAGGGATTTGCGCATGACGACCGCCGACGACGGGCACGCGGATGTGAATTCCACCGACGCCTTCACCGAGTCCGGCACGTCGTCGCGTGTGATGCGTTCGAAGCCGAATTTCGGAAAGTAGCCGTCGGCAGTCGTCGTCAGCAGGTAGAGAGCCGGCACGCCGCGCTCACGCGCCAGATCGATGATCGCTCCGGTCAGCTGACGGCCGACGCCCTGCCCTTTCACCTCCGGCGCGACGGCCACCGATCGCAGGAGGGCGCCGGCGTCGTACATCTCGAGCGCCGCACATCCCGTGATGCGGCCCCCGGCCCGCGCGACGATCGTCGTCTCGACGTAATCGCGCAGACCGTCGAGCGGGAGCGCGTGCGCCGTCAGCAAACCGAGCACGTCTTCGATGTCGCTCGCCGCCGCCCTCTCGATTCGCACGTCCATCGGTCACCGTCCCGCCGTCATGGGCGCGGTCTCCTGGCCGCAGCAGGGCAAACCGGCGGCGCGATCCGCGGACGGCAGGCAGCAGCCGGTCTTCTTCTGGAGGCGCTCGGCGTCGCGGCGGACGACGTCGGCGTGCGTGAGCGCGTGCTTCACCGCTTCGGACAGTACCGCGAGGACCGCGTCGGAATGCGTCGCGAGCGCGTAGTGCACCCACAAACCGTCGCGGCGTGTGGTGACCAGCCCGGCCTTCCGGAGGTACGCGAGATGACGCGAGGCCTTCGGCTGCGGAATCTTCAGGCTCTCATGGATGTGGCAGACGCAGACTTCGCCTGTCAGCAGCAGGCCGAGGATGCGCAGCCGCGTCCCATCGGCCAGGGCTTTGAAGAGGGTCTCCATCTCGGACAGCGGCTTTGGCATATATTCGTCTTGACAAATATATCATGACCGCCGTAGCGTGTATACATTCGCCTCAGCGCATACGACAGATTCAGGAGCCACGCACATGTCCGAGATTCACGAGGCCGTGCAAGAGAAGTACGGCGCCATCGCCGCCGCGGTCCGGCAGTCCACCAAGGAACCCGCCAAGGTCGGCTGCTGCGGGCCCACCGCGTGCGGTTGCGGAGACCCGATCACGTCGAACCTGTATTCAGATGCGGAGACGAGCGGTCTTCCCGACGGCGCGGTCGCGGCGTCGCTCGGCTGCGGCAACCCGACCGCCCTGCTGCCGCTGAAACCCGGCGATACGGTGCTGGACCTCGGGTCGGGCGGCGGCATCGACGTGCTGCTGACCGCGAAGCGCGTCGGACCGACTGGAAAAGCGTACGGCCTGGACATGACGGACGAGATGCTCGCCCTCGCGCGTGAGAATCAGCGGAAGGCCGGCGCGACCAACGTCGAGTTCCTGAAGGGCACCATCGAGTCCATTCCCCTGCCGGACAATTCCGTCGACGTCATCATTTCCAATTGCGTCATCAATCTGTCCGGCGACAAGGACGCCGTCCTGCGCGAGGCGTTCCGTGTGCTGAAACCGGGCGGACGGTTCGCCGTGTCCGACGTCGTCGTGCTTGGCGACGTGCCGGCCGAGGTGCGGCGGAACATGGAGCTGTGGGTTGGCTGCATCGCCGGCGCGCTCGGCGCGGACGAATTCCAGACCAAGCTGACCAGCGCCGGCTTCAGCGACGTCGACGTCGAACCGTGGCGCGTCTATCGCGTCGACGATGCGCGCGAGTTTTTGACGGGGAGCGGCATCGACGTGGACGCCATGGCGCCGAAGGTCGAGGGCAAGTTCGCCAGCGCGTTCATCCGCGCGACGAAACCCGCGGCGCCGGCTCCAACAGCGAAGTCCTGCTGCGGCCCCGACTGCTGCGCGTGAGCGACGGCACGTCTCTCTCTCGTGCGCTGGCTGCCGAATCCGTCGGTACCGCGTTGCTCGTCGCCGCGGTCGTCGGGTCCGGCATCATGGGCGAGCGTCTCGCGGGCGGCAACGTCGCAATCGCGCTGCTCGCCAACACGCTGGCAACGTCGGCCGCCCTCGTCGCGTTGATCCTCACGTTCTCTCCGATTTCTGGCGCGCACTTCAACCCCGCGGTCACCGTTGCGGACGCTTCACAGCAGGGCGTCCGCTGGAAAACCGCCGGACTCTATTCGATCGCCCAGATCGGGGGCGGAGTACTCGGCGCCGGCGTCGCCGACACCATGTTCGGCGAGCCGGTGTACGCCTGGTCGCGTCACGCGAGAAGCGGTCCGGCGCAGGCGTTCAGCGAGGCCGTCGCGACGTTCGGCCTCATCGCCGTCATTCACAGCTGCTCCCGGCGACGCGCGAGCGCCGTGCCGTATGCCGTCGCCGCGTACATCGGCGCGGCGTACTGGTTCACCGCGTCGACGTCGTTCGCCAACCCCGCGGTGACGATCGCGCGCGCGCTCACCGACACGTTCGCGGGCATCCGGCCGGCGGATGTGCCCGCGTTCATCGCCGCGCAGGCGGCCGGTGCGACGGCAGCCACGCTCCTGTTTCGGTGGCTGATGCCCCCACTCTTCGACGGAGGACAGACCGCGATGGACCGTGTGATTTTCGCGTGCGTGCACAACGCCGGCCGATCGCAGATCGCGGCCGGCTTCTTCAACCACCTCGCGGATCCGTCGCGCGCGCGGGCCGTATCGGCCGGGACGCAACCCGGCGATCGCGTGCACCCGGTTGTCGTCGAGGCGATGCTGGAAGTCGGCATCGACGTCAGCGGCAATCGGCCGCAGCGGCTCACCTCGGATCTCGCGGGCGGCGCGACGCTGCTCGTGACGATGGGGTGCGGCGAGGAGTGTCCGTATGTCCCTGGCGTGGCGCGCGACGACTGGCCGCTCGACGACCCGAAAAGCCGACCACTCTCAGAAGTTCGACGCATCCGGGATGACATCCGCGATCGCGTTGCGAAACTGATTCACGCGCGCCGGTGGGCGCGACGGGAGGATGCGAGCGTATGAACACACGACCTGATCGGATCTGGCGCGTTCTCCTTCTCGCCGGCGCCGTGATGACGGCGCTGCCCTCGCAGGCGCGCGCGCAGGACAAAATCGGCGGACACTTTGGTATCGCGCTGCCGTTGATCACGAACGCCCAGGGCCAGACGACCACGATCGGTGACGACTTCGTCGTCGTGTTTCCGATGGGCATCACCGTCAAACGATCGGATCGGTTCGCGTTCGATCTCGAGTTAGCGCCTGCGGTTCAGAACGATCCGCGGCACATTGACCTCACCGTGCATCCGGGCTTGATCTACGGCATCGGGCACGGACTCGCTGTCGGCGGCCGTCTGGCGTTCGGCATCGACGGCCCGACGTGGGGCTTCACGCCACTGCTGAATCGTGGGCTCCTGACGCTCGGCGACGCCACCGTGTTCGGCGAACTCGACCTGCCCGTGCGATTCAAGGAAGACAGCAAGGGCGCCGGATACATGTCGGTCGGTCTGGCCGTCGTGTTCGGGATCGCATTTTGATCTCACAATGTTTACACGGGTGTGAGCGGCCCGTTCCGGTCAAGCCGGTATAATCCGGTTCCATGCTGACTTCCGCGCGCGCACTCATGGTCGTGCTGGTCGCGACGACACTCTTCACGGGGATCCAAGCGCAGACGCCGAAGCAACTGATCGCGCATCGTGGCGCATCCGGTTATGCGCCGGAGCACACGCTCGCGTCCTACAAGCTGGCGATGGAACAGAAGGCGGATTTCGTCGAGCCCGACCTCGCGGTGACGAAGGACAACGTCCTCATCTGCCTGCACGACGACACGCTCGAACGCACGACGAACATCGCGGAGGTGTTCCCCGATCGGCCGTCCACGAACATTCCCGGGCGCAGCCGCGGCACCGCGAAGCGCTGGCTCGCCAACGACTTCACGATCGCAGAGCTCAAGCGCCTCGACGCCGGCAAGTGGCGCGACGTGAAGTTTGCGGGCGAGCGGGTCGTCACATTCCAGGAAATGATCGATCTTGTGCGCGGACACGCCGGGCTGTACCCGGAGCTGAAGTCGCCGCAGTTGTACAAAGCGCGCAATGTCGATCAGGTCAAGCTGTTCGTCGATCTGATCAAGAAGAACGGCCTCGAGAAGCCCGAGTCGCTCAAGACAACCCCGGTCATCATTCAATCCTTCGACGAAGAAGCGATCCGGCGCGTCGCCGTCGATCTGCCGACGATCCCGCGCGTCTTCTTGACGTCGAACGATGCCGACCTGACGGACGCGCGGCTCAAGGAGCTGGCGACATTCGCGACCGGCATCGCGCCGGAGAAAGCGCTGATCGCGAAGCATCCCGACATGGTCCAGCGCGCGCACGCCGTGAAGCTCACGGTCACGTCGTGGACATTCAGCGCCGGCGAGAAGACGACCTTCCCTGACGTCCGCGCCGAGATGTCGCACTTTCTTTATACGCTCGGCATCGACGCGCTCTTCACCAACAATCCGGATCAGTTCCCTCGCCGGCCGTAAAGAGCGCGTTCGTACACACAGATTTAACCTTCCGTTCACATCGGATCTACAGGCGGCCGCTATCGTCCTCATGCTTCGCTGCATCCCAGCGTATGAGGCTCACGATGGTGCATTGTGGACGTAGGTGTGTCGGCTGGCTTCTGGCCCTGTCCGTTGTACTGCTGTTACCCACGACAACCACGCCGGTACTCGCGCAGGCCAACCCGGCGATGCTCACGGGTTCGGTGCTGGATCCCGACAGCAAGGCCGTTGTCAATGCGGCAGTGGTCGTAAGAAGCGATACGACCGGCATCGTGCGCGCCGTTTCAACGGACCCAGCGGGGCGCTTTTCCGTCGACGGCATTCCCGCGGGCCCCTACGTCGTCGAGGTGACGGCCTCTGGCTTCGCGCAACCGCGCCGCACCGATGTCCAGCTGGTCCCCGGGACGACGGTGAACGTGTCGGTCGCCCTCGTTGTGGCGGGCGTGAGCGAGGCGGTGACGGTGTCCGCGGCGCTTCCGCCTGCGGCGCAGTCTGCGGTGTCGCAGGGGTCGCTGACTGCACGTTCGGCGCAATCGATGATCAGCGGCGAATTCATCCAGAACTACACCTCGCCGGTCTCCGACTACAGCCAGGTGATTCAGATGGCGCCCGGCACGTTCAGCGTCAGCCCGAACGGCGTGGGCCTCGGGGACACGAAGACGTTTTTCCGCGGGTTCAAGGACGGTCAGTACAACATCAGCTTCGACGGCCTGCCGTTCAACGACACGAACGATCCGACGCACCACTCGTGGGCCTTCTTCCCCTCGCAGTTCCTGGGCTCCACGGTGTTCGACCGCAGCCCCGGATCGGCATCGACCATTGGCCCCTCCACCTACGGTGGAACGGTGATGCTGATGTCGCGCAACGTCGGGTCGGTCCCGCAGTTGAACGGTTCGGCCACAATCGGCTCGTTCAACACCAAGCTGTTCGATGTGTCGTTCGACACGGGGAAATTCGGAACCAACGGGTCTTCGCGCCTGCTGGTGGACGCCCACCACATGAACTCTGACGGATACCAGACCTACAACTATCAGAAGCGGGATGCGGTGTCGGCCAAGTATCAGTACGACCTGTCGGCCAATACGGTGCTCACCGCGTTCGGCTCGTATATCGACGTGAAGGCCAACACGCCGAACCAGAAGGGAGCGACGCGCGCGCAGGTCGCGCAATTCGGCAACAACTTCCTGATGACCGGTGATCCGACGTCGCCGTTGTATTACGGCTACAACTTCTACCATATCCCGTCGGACTTCGAGTACGTCGGTATCCAATCGAACCTCGGCGGCGGCTGGACCTTCGAAGACAAGGGCTACACGCTGAGCTACTACAACAAGCAGAACTACAACGGGCTCACGTCGATCACCACGACCAGCGCGACGGACAAGCTGAACAGCTATCGCAAGTACGGCAACCTGATGCCGTTGAGCCAGGTGTCGAAGTACGGTGTGTTCCGCACGGGCCTCTGGTCAGAGGTCGCCTACACCGACCGCTACCAGACGCCGTCGGATCCGCGGACGTGGGTGGATGCGGCGCTGCCGAATTTCCACGAGAAATTCACGACGACCACGCTGCAGCCGTACGCCGAGTACGAGTTGAAGGTGACCGACAACCTCAGAATCACGCCCGGTTTGAAGCTCGCGTATTACAAGCAGGACTTCACCCAGTACGCGGACAACGGCAAGACGGTCGGCAACCTGGGGGGCGCGCCCTCCGTCCAGCATGCGGTGGACTACACCACATGGCTGCCGTCACTCGATGCCCACTACCGTCTGATGTCCCACTGGTCTGCCTACGGGCAGTACGGCAAGGGCCAGAACATTCCGCCGTCGAGCGTCTTCGACGTGAAGGGCGCGGCCGTGCTCACGAATCCCAAACCGATTCTCACCGAGACGTACCAGGCGGGCACCGTCTTCAAGTCCCGCCGGATCACCTTCGACGCGGACGTCTATCACATCCACTTCGAGAACGACTACTCCTCGACGCCTGACCCGGCGACGGGCGAGCCGATCTACTTCCTGAGCGGGACTGAGGTGACGCAGGGCGTCGAAGCGGAAAGCACGATTCTCGTCGGCGGCGGCCTGAGCGTCTACCTCAACGGGACCAGCGGCAGCGCGAAGTACACCGACACCGGCCTCTGGAGCCAGAACGCCCCGAAGGACACCGAGACGATCGGCATCAACTTCCAGCAGGCCAACTGGGCGCTCGGGTTCTACAGCAAGCGGGTGGGCACGATGTTCAACGACAACGGCAACACGCACGAAGCCGTGACGATCGACCCATTCAACATCACGAACCTGTTCGTCAATTACTCGCTGCGCGGGAGCTCGCCGTTCGGGCAGAGCAAGATCCGGTTCGCGGTGAACAACGTGTTCGACAGCCACGCGATCACGGGCGTCAATCCGGCGGCGACCACGACGTCGGTGCCGGCACCGGGCGATGTGCTGACGATCATGGCGGCGCGCAGCGTATCCATCACGTTCACGGTCGGCTACTCGCCGAGGTAGACCGGACGAGTTCGGCGACTGCCAGCGCGCGGAATTCGGCGAACCGGAAGAGAGCACCCAGCGCTCTGCCGGTTCGCCGGGTTTCGCGTTTTCTTGTACCTATCCGCGCGGGTTGACGCCTTCGAGACGCCGCGTCGCAAAACGCGCCAGGAGTGACGCCGCCAGGACAATCGCGACGAGCACCAGCGCGCCGGCCCAGGCCTGCCGGTGCCAATCCTCGTACGGCGAGATCGCGTAGGTGAACACCTGAACGGTGAGCGAGGAGATCGGCTGTGTGAGCCGCGTCGCGAAAAAGCGGTTGTTGAACGCCGTGAAAAGCAGGGGCGCCGTCTCGCCGGCGATGCGCGCCAGCGCCAGCACGATGCCCGTGATGATGCCCGGCAGCGCCGCCGGCACGAGTACGCTGAAGACAGCGCGCGCCCGTGTGGCGCCCAGGGCGAGCGCGCCCTCCCGGAGCGAGTCCGGCACCAGCAGCAGCAACTCCTCCGTCGTCCGCGCGATGATCGGGATCATCATCACGCCGAGCGCAAAGCCCCCGGCCAGCGCGCTGAACTGCTTGAACGGCAGGACGGCCACGCCGTACGCGAACACGCCGATGACGATCGATGGCACGCCGTTCAACGTGTCGGCGGCGAACCGCACGACCGCCGCGAATCGCGTGCCCGCGTACTCTGACATGTACACACCGCTCAGCACACCGATCGGCACCGCCATCAGCGCAGCCAGGCTGCTCAGCATCAGCGTCCCGAGGATCGCGTTGGCCATGCCGCCGCCGGGCTCGCCAACCGGCGTCGGCAGGTGCGTGAAGAACTCGAGGTTGACGGCCTGGAATCCCTGCTGAACCACGAAGAAGAGAATGAACATCAGCGGGACCAGCGCGATGACGACGGAAAACGCGCAGAACCCGGTAAAAAGCGTCGAGAGCAATCTGCGTCTGGATGTGGGAATCATACGGCCCCCTCCACGACGACGGCCGCCTCGACGGCGCGCGAACTGTCCCCGCTCCGCGCCATGCTCCAGATCAACAGCCGCGACAGCGTGTTGACCACGAGCGTGATGACGAACAGCACAAGGCCGATTTCCACCAGCGCCGAAAGGTACAGCTGATCGGCGGCTTCGGTGAACTCGTTGGCGATGACGGCAGCCATCGTGTACTGCGGCGCGAAGAGCGACGCGGAGATTCTCGGAGTGTTCCCGATCACCATCGTGACGGCCATCGTTTCGCCCAGGGCGCGGCCGAAGCCCAGCATGATCGCGCCGACGATGCCCGTGCGCGCGTAGAAGAGCGCCGCGCGAATGGCTTCGAAACGCGTGGCGCCCAGCGCATACGCGCCCTCCCGCTGCGCCGGCGGCACCGACTTCAGCACTTCGCGGGCGACCGACGATGTGAACGGGATCACCATCACGGCGAGGATCAGAGCGGCGGACAGCATTCCGAGGCCGAGCGGCGGTCCGCTGAACACCGGCCATTCCCGGATCGCGTCCGGCATCGACAACTCGAGCGCGCGCACGGCCGGCACCAGGACGAAGATGCCCCACAGCCCGTAGACGATGGAGGGAATGGCGGCGAGCAACTCGGTGAGGAACACGAGCGCCTGGCGCAGCGCTGCCGGACACATCTCCGATATGAACACCGCAATGCCGAGCGCGATCGGTGTCGCGATC
>Ga0326726_10003310_pt1 | contig 14783 bp, 11 predicted proteins | sample MHFenrmetagenome_2_FD_207603 | JGI IMG/M metagenome (GOLD analysis project Ga0326726, IMG submission 207603) | Lab enriched peat soil microbial communities from Michigan Hollow, Ithaca, NY, United States - MHF15MN | ecosystem: Environmental > Terrestrial > Soil > Wetlands > Peat | place: USA...
GTTCCAGTCTTAATTTCAGGAGGCAGCGTAAATAGCAGAAATAATAGAAAGATGGTAAAGTTCTCAGAGAAGGATTGTGCTAAAGGAAACTTGGGTCTCATAGAACGTGGATGTGAATTAATGCCAAGACTTATGAATCTATTGAAGCAAAAATCTCCATAACCCTGCCTAACCTTGAGAAACGCTAATCACTTCGGGGAATTGCGAAAAACACAATATTTAATTACAAAATCTATATGTTTCTAAATTGAAATATATGGTTTCTGTTTTTCAGATTGATCTCATTTTTCAAGTTTCAATTTTTGTCGTGCTTGCGGCTGGCATGATATTTGAGCGCAAACGCAAGTTAAAGGCGCATGCCTAGTTAATGCTAGCAGCAGTTGTCTTGAATATCGTTTCGTTATTAGCAGTTATGGGTCCAGCCTGGAACAATGTCGGAGAAGGAGATTCAGATATTATGGGAATTGTCGCTATTGGGCACGTTTCTTCAGGTGGTTTAGCATTGCTTCTGAGTTTCTTTGTAATTGGTTCATGGCTCTTAATGCCGTTATTAGTAAAGCCATTAAAGATTAGTTGTTATGGTAGTTTGAATAAGAAATTCATGTGGGCCATTCTATTGTTGTGGCTTGTCTCGTTGATTTTAGGTTTCTTACTCTACATAATAGTTAACACTGGACTACTTGGCAGCTTTCCATTTCCTTTAAGCGAAAATTGAGCAACATCATCAAATACTTGAACTGTTGATTAAGTGAAAAAAAGAATAGAGAAGATAAATAATGGCTTATTTGCGAGAAGACAAAGAGAATCTTGAAGTCTCATATCCGCTTAATATGATTTGGGAGGCTATTCCAAAAGCAATTAGACAACTTAGTTGGAAAATAGAAGAAACCGACGAAGCAATGCATCATTTTAAGATAAAAACTGCAGGAGGTTTCGTAGCCTATCCCTCTAAAATAAAAATTGTTTTATATTTGATAGATGAGAAGACAACGCGAATGTCTATTATTGCAGAGACTCCTGTGACAACAATTACTTCAGTTTTTGATTATGGCAGAACAAAAGAGAGAGTAGACCAATTCATAGCAACACTCAATAAGCTTTTAAGCAGTTAAAAGTTAGCTTTTACTCGAGAATTTGTGACTTCTTGAATGCGAACCAAGCGATCAATAAGAAGACTGCGATGTAGAGAAATGCAACTCCGATTGCTCGCAAAGCAATTAAGGAGATGGGTTCAGTATAAAGCAAGTTTGGCGCTAATGTTGGGCTAAATGCGTTTGTATGGTAGAATAATACTGAGGCATTTGGGAAAAGAATTGCCTTTACTATGTTTGCGCCTATGCTATCAGTTCCCGTCGAAATGGAAGTTGCTGGATTAATTGTTACATTTGCCACGGTAACTGAATGGCCGAGAGTGACATTCATTGTTCCAGTAGCTCCTGTTCCCGGAAGATAGTTTACTCCGTTTACAATTCCTGGATTATCAGATAATTGTCCAACAACACTTACGCCAATTAATAGTGCAATAAGTACGCCTAAAGCCGTTATTAATGAAAGCAAAGAATTTTTAGAAATAGAAGCAGCAGCTAAGACTATAGCGGCCCAGATAAAAGTACTTACTATGTCACCAAGTAGAGTAAGTGGTACAAGGTACAGGTTGTTTTGTGGCCCATAAACAATTATTCCGCCAATGGTTGAGTACGAGAAAATTACGATGTATGAAACGAGAATGACAATAAAGCCGGCAAACAGTTTACCCACGAACACCATTGTTCGAGATACTGGCTTAGTTAATAAAGGAACAATTGTCCCGCTTTCATATTCGCCAGAAATGCTGTTCATGCTAGTAACTATTGCGAACAAGAAAAACGTAAGGTTTCCAGCGCTGAAGGTTACTGCGAAGTATGGGTTTTGACCTATTTTCAAAAATGCAGGTACTGCCAAGTTTACTGTGGCTAAAGCAAATGCTATTATGAGCGCTGCGATAAACATTTTTTTTCTAATATTCCAAAGCATTTGGTATCTGACTATTGCCCAAAAGCGTGTAAACCAACTTGGATGCACTCTTATTGAAGTCATTGAGCTTTTCCTCCTTGGTCTTTAGTAACGAGTTGAATAAACGCGTCTTCCAAGTTGGAGGTTTTTTGACTCATACCTATAATAACTCCGCCAGCGCCGGTTACTTCTTTTGAGACCTTGCTGCGTGCGTCTTCACGAGTATTTACTTGAATTATCAAAGTTGCACCTGTTTTCCATGTTCCAGTAACAAATGGCAACTTTTTTACTGCAGCGATAATTTCATTTGTTAGGTCAACTAATTCTATGTGGATCATTGGAGATTCTGAAATCATGCCTGAAACGTTTTGCAGCGTATCTGAAGCTAAGACTGAGCCTTTGTTAATGATGGTTACGTGATCGCAGATTTGTTCAACTTCAAAAAGTAAGTGGGAAGATAAGAATACGGTAATGCCTTCTTTGGAAATGGTTTTAACTAGTTCTCGAACTTCGACCATACCAACTGGGTCTAAGCCAATGCTGGGTTCATCCAATATAACTAATTCAGGATTATTCAACAATGCTTGGGCTATGCCTATCCGCTGTTGCATGCCTTTGCTATATTTTCCAACAAGGTCGTTTTCCCTACCTTTTAACCCAACTAAATCGATAAGTCTGGGAATCTGTTGCGCTCTTTGCTCTTTAGTCATCCCAAACATTCTGCCATAAATATCAAGAAGTTCAGCGCCTTTGAGATGTTTTGGAAACTTTGGCAGCTCAGGCATAAACCCAATACCTAAACGCGAATCTGCATTATCAACCTGTACTTCTTGCCCTAAAACCTTAACTGAACCTTCAGATGGCCTCAACAAACCTACTAAGATTTTTATGGTTGTTGTTTTTCCAGCGCCATTTGGACCAAGAAAACCGTGAATTGTATTTTTTTGGACTTTGAGATTTAGCTTGTTTACTGCGGTCAAGGCACCAAAGCATTTTGTAAGGTTAGTGGTTTCAATTACATAGTCCATAGGCGGTCTTTCTTTTTTGATGTTTTAGTAGTTGTTCAGATATAAACTTTGACTTAATTGTATTTTCTTTGGATTTCAAGAATTTAATTGTCAATAAATGCAAAAGTGAAAGCAAAGAAAGGTAATATGACTTATTAGAGCACATTATTCATAATTGACTGTGAATCGTATGAGCAACACGCGAAGCCCTATTTTTTACAAGGGCAGAAGTCTGGGCATTCTTATTTTAACCGCGGCACAGGTTTTTATTGGATCTGTTCATGCTTTGGTTGGTTTTTTGCTTCTCTTTTCTGAAGTATCATTGCAGGTAACAGTAGCCTACGATGTTTACACCGTTTTTTTCGGATTGCTAACTTTATTTTTTACAGTATTTATTTGGCAGGGCAAAGAAACAGGATGGCTTGGCACTATGGCGGTTTCGATATTTGTCATTGTTGCTGATGCTTTAACGGTTCTAAATTTGCCTAGCATTCCAGGAATTCCAAAGTTCGCAGCACCAACTGAGATAGTTTATAGTTTAATAATTGTTGTTTACTTGCTTCAGAGTAGTGTTAGGAAAAAATATTTCAAATAATTGAATTTCACTAACAGGCTCTTAACAGGGTTTTTCGTCTAATCAGAGGAGTCTTTCTGATTTATTTTTACAATCATACATATGAAGATAACAGTTTTTGATGTTTGTGTTTTGGTTTGCTCTACTTGTTCAGGGTTTGCTTTAATTAGATGTTGCGGTTTCCCAAAACTACATGCGATCCCTGCGATTTGCCTCGATTAATCTCAGCTTTTCTAAATCTAAACAGCAAATTAAGTGATAAAAACAAAAAAGTTGAAATAGAGTTTTAGTAGTTGTGAAGCTTGTGCAAATCTTTAGACCATTTTATTCAATTTTTTTTAGAACTTGGGCTGGTTTTTTTGTGGGTGCCTTTGGAATCCCTTTAGGATAGCCAAAAATTATTGCAGCATGAACTTCGTGGTCATCTGGGATACCTAGAGTTGGTTTAACTTTTGGATCATTGGCAATGGCAACTGCTGTTCCTATCCAGCAGCTTCCGAGACCTAATGAGTAGGCGGTAAGCATCATATTTTGCGCTGCCATCGAGCAATCATAAACTGCGTAGGGTGACTTAGCGCCTGATACAAAAATAAGGAGCGGTGCATTGTAGAAAATGTTGAATTGAGGATCTGAAAGCCGTTTTTTTAGACCGACTAACCCTTCATCACCCATATCAGGCAAAATCCTAATCAGAGCGGGCTTTGCCTTATCTGAGAGATGCTTCATTTCATCTTGACTTGTAACTATAGTGAATTTCCAAGGTTGAACATTAATTGCGGAAGGCGCATAAGTTGCAACTTCCAATAAGATTTGAATTGCTGATCCAGGAACAGGTTTATCTTGATAACTGCGAATTGCCCGCCTTGATTTAATCGCATCTATTACAGGATTCATGACCACAAAAATTTCTCCAAGCTATTGATGAGAGGTCGATTTATAAAAACAATTCTGTAGTCTAAAATTTTGTTGTTGACTAAATATCTAAAAAAAGAAAAGAAAAAGGAAATTGTTTTTTTGTGTTGTTTTTATGGTCGTTTTCTGAGCATTAAAGCTGCTAGCAACACGCCAATAATGACAACAACAACGATGATTACGATAGACATCGGTAGGAAGTATTGATCAGCAATTGAAACTGGTGTAGGTGTAGGAGCAGATGTTGCTGCCGGTGCGCTCATTACAGTGAATGTGGTTGTTGCAGATGATGGATAGTAGCCTTTGGTACCTGCGAAGGATGCGACGACTTGATAATTGCCTGGAATATCTGGAGTCCATACGAGACTGAATTTCCCAGTTGCATCAGTTGTTGCTGTTCCGATACTTCTATAGTTACCATTTGCATCAAGAACATCAATGTTGACATTAACGCCTACGAAGTTCGTTGGGAGTGGTTTTTGCTGGTAGACATAACCCATCCAGTCAGCCATAACTGAGTCAGCCGCTAACGGTATTCCGTTGGGGAAGTTTGCTGCTTGCTGGTCTTGTTTTGAACCTGCACTGATATCGTAGATTGTACCTTTAATCACCACTGGTTGATAAGATGCTGCGCCGAGATCTGGAGCTGAGACTGACATGGTGCTTGGACCTTGACCAACAGTGTAGATTTGGTTATCGTAGCCGTTGAACCAGTTGCTGTAGCCATCTGCCATTGCGTAGCTAAAAGATGAGAATGTGCCAGTGTAGTCTGAGATTTGCCAGATTTCTGTTCCGTCGGTCGCATTGATAGCGCGTGCCATTTGGCCCTTGTAGATTGGAGTAATAATTGTGTGCTGCAATGCTTCAGTGTATATGACGCCGTTGCCGACACCAACGATGAGTTGTGGGTAGTATCCTCTGCCTATACCTGCATCTGTGTTGTTGCCTGGTGTTTCGCCGTTGCCGTTGGTCCATGTTCGTACTCCCGTGGTTAGGTTGTAGCAATAGAGTACTCCGCCGTAAGCAAGGCCGTATATGTTACCGTATGCTGTTTGTGTGGCAAAGTATGGGAAGTATGGTTCGCCGAAGTAGTCCAAAGGCGTAATATCCTGTTGCTGCAATGCATTTACCGAGTTTGTTGTCCAGAGCAAATTGCCTTGGTCTGAGTCTTTAGTGCCGTATCCCCAGATATTTTGGGTTTCTTTGCTAACATCACAAACGACTTCTGCTGTTGGGTCAAATCCGCCCCAAGTGATAGTTTCGTTTTGCAAGTGAGTGATAGTTGGACTCCACCAAAGCACTGAACCCACTGTGCCCTTATTCGGGTCAAGGTTAACTTTAAAGTAAGTCCAGCTAGTACTAACTAAAGAAATGACACCACTAACGTTTTGTGTCGCTCCTGATAAGCTTGGGTACGAGCCGTTTCTGCAGATCATATAATCAGCGTATTTAACTGCAAGAACTGTGAGTGGAGTTGTCATGTTGTTGCGCCAAGGTATTGTAATGTTCTGAGTAACTGGATCTATCCATTCATAACGCTTAGCAAGGGTTGCATTGATTGCGGTGACTCTCGTAGTACTTGAAGAGTTATAGGTGTTTGTGTCAAATGAAGGTGAAAGCCCTGCGTCGCCTGGCTGGAAGCCTCCGCCATTAATCATTTTTGATGAGTTCCATAAGGTCAAGTAGTAGTTAGGATTCCCTGTAGTTCCGTTGTTGAAGAAGTTGTATTTTAGCCATTCTCCCTGCGGACCTAGAACTGAGAAGCCTGATGCTGATCCAGTTACGTTAAATATGCTAGTTCCTGTCCACATGTCGTAGACTTGAGCAAAGTTGCTTGTGCATAGCCATGCTGGCCAAACTCCATGTTGGTCGGGAGTTTGAACGTCAAAGGTGTAGCCAAATGATATGGTTGGCAGATCTGTGCGGTCCCAAATTACCTGTCCAGTGCGTAAATCAACGCACATGCTGTCTCCGCTGGCTGATCCTGTTAAGGAAATTGGTGTTTTGTAAAATAGTCGTCCGTACATAATGATTGGGTTTTGATATCTGTTATTGTATGCTGAACCTTCAAAGTATGTGTCACCTATTGTTTGGAATCTGTTGTTTCCAACAACTCCTCCTTCCTGAAGTGGCTTAGTCCACATAACGTGGCTTGTAAGAGAGCCTACAGCATCCCCTGGATAGCGTTGTATTGCTGATTGTGACGGCATACTGCTAACTGTGCCGTAACTAACGTCTGATAGTGTAAGTGAGCCTATTCCATACCAGTCAGAACTAATTTGAAACCAAATGTTATTTTGGCCGTAGATTGGACGAGTCCAATACGATGTTGGCAGAGGATAACTGTCTGGGTAGGCGGTTGTTAGTTCTTGTTGAACAATCAAAGTTGCGGTGGCAGTGCTTGGTAGCCAAATGTCTCCGACGTTTGCTGCAGTAGTTGTGTCAAAGTAAGTTGAGTTCACTACCATTCCAGGAAATACAAATGTCAGATTGTATTGACCAACTTCGGTTGGGACGAATTGGAAGAATTGTGCTCCTGTAGAGTCAATAATTGTTTCCCATTGATAAGTCGTTGTGTTTCCAGAGGGGCTTACTACGGTGACTTTGTAGTTGTGGAATCTGAAGCTATTAGTTAAGGATGCTCCGGAAAGAGGTGCATTACCCATGAAGGCAAAGACGAGTGCTGATTGACCGACGCCGATAATTGGAGGCTGAACTGAAAGTTTAGCATAAGATGTTATTTGGTAAGGCGGTGTATGTGCATTGGCGTTTGGTATTAGTAGCATTGATGCGCTCATTGAAATAATTAAGAATATCGAAATCGCTATTGCATATTTTTTATTTTCTATTTTTTTCACTTTACTTTCTCCTAATAATTGTTTTAAATTGAGCAAGAGACATTTTTTGCTCTTGCCGAATAAGTATCGTATTAATACTCCTTATAAGCTTGTTGCTAAAAATGTAATATTACGAAATTCTATGGATTTCTAATGAATCCTATAAGTTTGAGATTTGATCTTGAAGAGTTTGCAAATATGAAGTTAAACTCTCAATGCAATTTATTTTTCGGCCAACCAAGTACTGCAAATTCTGCCAAAATCTCGTGTTTACTTTGATTCTCGTCCGTTCCAAGTTTTCTTTCAAACGTTGAGTTCCTTGCACTCCTCTTCTATCAAAATCCAAAAGAAGAATAACTTCGCCTGCAGCAACTCTTTCTATTTCTGCCGTAGCATCAAGAAAATATTTCCCGCCAGTTTTCACTTCCAATATTCTGCCATTAAAGCCTAACTCGCGGAGGGCTTGAGCGTCTTTTTTGCCCTCGACAATTATCAGCTTTCCCTTGTCTGACTCTTCGTAAATCTCGCTTATGATTTTCTGAGTTTTTTCCTCTCTTTCTTTAGCCCATGCTAACAAACAGTTTACCTGGTTATCTTTGCTTTCCGTACAGTCTCCAAACAATCCTTCGCTCCACTGTTATTAGCAAAGTAGCGCCTAACCGGTTCAAGTATGTTTGCAAGTTCGATTGCAACGCCATTTTTTAAGTCCTGAGGATGAAGCTTGCCATCTGCATAGTTTGTTTCAAGTTCCTGGAAGCTTTGAAACTGAATGGCCCCTCCAAATTTTGCTGGGCGCTCGATGGAGAACACTGGTTTTTCTCGGAAAATGATGTACTTACAAATGTCCAATACAGGGTTGAATTTGACGGTTTTTTCTGGACAAAAAGCTTTATTCATTTTCTGCTTTATTTCTTCAGGAGTATCATAGATGAAAAGGCATGTTTCAGGTTTACTCTTAGACATCTTTGCCGATGCTACTGCTTCTTTTTCTTGTCCCTCTGGAATCGGCCAGATTTTCGGTTTTTCTAAACCTTGCAACAAATGATGATGAACACAGACGGGTTTCCAACAGCCAATTTTTTCGCCTATCTCTCGAGCAACCATGTTTGCTTTTCGCTGATCCATACCTAGCTGACAAATTTTTACTTTCATGTGGAAAATGTCTGCAACTTGCATAGGAGTGTAGAGGTAGTCTGAAATGTAGTGAGCTTCGCCTTCTTTGCGTCCTGCAATCTCTAAGGTTCGGGTGGTTCTGGCGATGGTTAGGTTTTTTGCGGTTATTACTGTTTTAGCCCAGTAGCTGATGTCTTTGTAGAGTTCGTCAGAGTAAATGAATTCAACTTTGTCTCCTGGGACGCCAAGAGCTAACCAAGAATGTCTGAAGAGATCAGCAGCTTTGCGGATAAGAGTTAAGTCGCCACCCAATTTGTTGTTTAACCATGCATGCCAGGTCGCCAAAAAGGCTTTGAAGTGAATGCCAGCGTCTGCGAAATCTTTCATTTTATAAGCACAAATAACACCAGTCCCCAAATGTGCCAGACCCGAAGGTTCCCAACCATTATAGGCAATTGGGTGCTCATCAGTTTCTAATAGCTGACGCAAGTCTTCCGGTGTAACTATTTCTTCCGTTGGCGGTCGACAGATTAGCTCTATTTTATTTTCTATATCCAAGGCGGTCAACTTCTTTAGTAGTCCTTATCTTTAATGCGTTGTTGAACTTAAAAATTTAGTATTTTTTTTCTATTTTTTATTTTTAGGTTTTAATTCTTTTTGTTAAACGTATCATGTATTTCTTTGCATCGATATTTCTTATGCGACTGTCAATTAGTTCTTGTTTTTTTGCTTCATCTAAGACTTGGTCGAATGAAACGATTTGGGGATTTTGAGTTTTCTTGTTTGTTATGATTATCCAGATTTCGTGGTATTTGTTTTTGTTTTCTTCAAGAAATTGATTTAGTGCTTCTTTGCTTTTGGGTTCAAAAGTTATAGATTCGACCACAAAGAGCGCCTTCTTTTTTTTGAGGTGGATGTCTCCCATGTAACCTAACGCTTAACTTCACTGTAGAGCGGGTCGCTCCTCTAAGCTAAGTTCTCTCGGCATGGGATTTTTCTCCTTGTCTCACCTGTTCCATAATTGGGTAGAACTCGCTCGTCATGGGTGCAAGCTTTGTGTTTCTTGCGTTCCTCTGTTGAGTCCGTCGTTATGGGTGCTCATATTTGGCGAGACAATGAAAGAAGGTAAACAGAGGAATTTATTTACTTTCGTTATTTGGAGGTTTTACTCCATCGAACTATGTTTCAATTGAACCACAAATAATGTACGCTTTGCCTAAATAATATAACGAAAAATTACTCTCAAGAGTTAAGGTTTGCTGAGGCTCTGGAAACTTTACGAGAAAAGGTGCAAATTTCTTACTACGGCATGTAATTTTAACCAGAGCCTAGTCAGCTCCAATCTCTTCTCCATTATTTTTTTAAAAACTAAAAAAGGGGAAATAGATTTTTAATTGTGCTACTTTATGGTCGCTTTCTTAGTATCATTACTGTTACAACAAAGCCAATAACAATTGCAACAATGATAGCGATTGTTGAAATGGCAAAGTACATTTCTGTAGGTGGCAGATTAACCACTGGATATGGTGAGGCTGTTGGTGCGGCTGGGTCAACTGCGAAGGCTGTTTCAGCGGATGACGGCCAGTACGAATTTGATCCTGCGAAGGTGGCTATAACCGTGTATTTGCCTGGAATGTCAGGAGTCCACTGCAAGCTGTAGGTGCCGCTGGAATCGCTTGTAGCAGTGCCGATATTTCTTTGATTTCCATTAGCGTCAATAACATTGATCGAAACTTGAACACCAATTGTGTCTGTTGGCTTTGGCTTTTGCATGTACACGTACTCCATCCATTTACCCTGGCTAACATCAGATACTGCGGGAACACCGAATGGAAAACGTGCTGCTTGTTCATTTTGTTTTGTGCCAGCAGCGATGTCAGTTACTGTGCCACTCACTATTAAGCTGGATCCTTGTGTGATAGCAGCCTTCGGTGCTTCCACCGTTAAGGCGGATGGACCTTTTCCTATGGTGTATATTTGACCGTCGTAGCAGTTTAGGTATACGAGAAAACCATCTGCAGTAGCCATGCCTGCCGCCGAGAATGATCCTGGGTTAGCCCATGACATTATCTTCCACATTTCACTTCCATTGAAGGCGTCAATGGCGCGTACATATGAATTCTTGTACAGTGGTTCATTAGGAGAGTGCTCAGTGGTGAAACAGTAGACTTTTCCGTCAGCAATTGAACCTACGTTGATTGGACTTAGACCCCAAGGGGATTGAAGACCGTTGTTAGTGCTGTTGCCTTCTCCGCCATTGCCGTAGGTCCACAATAGACTTCCGTCCTTTGTATCAAAGGCGTAGAGTATTCCACCGAAACCAGAATAGAAAAGTTCGCCGTAAGCAGTGAAGCCACTTGTGCTGAAATATTCCCAGTCAGGTACCTGTGGAATTGGTTTTGAAGTCCACAAAAGACTCCCAGTGTCAATGCTGTAGCCATAATTTATCAATGTCTCTTTATCTCGCAACAAGAAGACGCGATTCACTATGTCTGTTGTTAGATAAGCTCGGGTGACCCCAATAGTGTTGGCTTGTGGTTGAGGCGCCGAATAGTTTGTCATAAACAAAAGTGTACCTCTTGATGAAGGCTTCAGACTTATCGCCCCAAAAGTGTAGGGATCATTGGTTCCGTAGTATCCACCATATGAAACAGCGATATTACTGAAAAGCAGTATGTCGTTGACTTTAGTGAATCGTATTGTTGATCCCGTCTGTATGGCTGGTATCGTTACGTTCCATGAGTAAGCTTGGCTCCCGTTAATAGACCTTCCAACCGGTCTATATGCACTCATCGCAGTTGTCTCTGGAAAACACTGGGTGAAGTTCCACATTGCCAACCAATTGTGCGCTATGTCAAGCTGGTAAATCAGTATTTCGCCGTTGGGTCCATATTCTGCTGTGCCAGTAGGAACGTTGGTTATGTTAAACAGAAAATTACCGTCACTTGCATCATAGATCATTCTAGTAGTGCCAGAAGAATACCACAAATAGCCATTAGGGATGACTCCGTGTTGGTTCTCTGAATCGAACCACTCAAACTGACCGAACGAGGGCATAGACATGTTAGATCTGTATATTTCAGCTCCGGTACGTAGGTCTACACAGGCGTAACCATCACCAGCAGCATTATTACTTTGTGGTAGAGCATAGTATAGTCTGCCATTCATGATTAAGGTGGATGTGAATCTAATTTCATATGACATTCCTGTGTAGAAGGTCATTCCTGGGATGCCACTGGAATTTCCGCCGACAAGACCTCCAGCCTGAAGCGGTTTGGTCCACATAACGTGGGGGCTGTTAGGTGCTGACCCGTCTGGTTGCACTGCTCCGCCAAATATTTGGGCACCGCGCAGATAATTTGATGAGATGCTCCACCAGTCAGTGTTTTGTCCTTCTATTGGCCGCGTCCAATATTCTGTTGGAAGCGGATAGCTAGTTATAGCCTCAGGGATTGGGTTTTGCTGCACGGTGAGAGAAACAGTTTTGCTGGTAGCGGGAGAGAAAGTATCATTTGTAAAGACTCTTTGCGCGGCTGAACCATTCCAAATGTACAATTGTTGAGGATAGTTGAATACAAAAGTATAATTGCCTACTTTATCAGGAGTAAATATGTAGAATTGTACTCCTGTAGCGTCTGCAACATCAAATGTGTGTGTTTCTTTGATTCCGTCCGGGTTTGTTATAGTAAGTTGATAATTATGGCGTCTAACGTCATTAAACACTGATGCATCTTCCATCGGCTTGTCAACCCACATGTTAACAAACACCTTTTGACCTACTCCTACAGGGTTAGGGGCAACCGCAATATAGGCCCAAGTCTGCAGAGTCCAAGGAGGAGAGTGCGCGTGAGTAGTTGGTATTAGCGTCATTGATGCTCCCATTGAAGTTATGAAGAGTATTACAATTGTAACAGCTGCAATTTTATTTTTCAACATTTGCATTTTTCTTTTTTCTCCAATTTTTATTTTTTGGGGTAAGAAGCCATATGTGCTTCTTGCCCAATCCCAATTTCGCATGTTTACTTTAAATAACTTTGCTAATCACCGTCAAATATCGCACAAAATCAAATTAAAGCAACCTAACTTGTGATAAAAATAGCATGATTTTAAAGGGAGACTTGCTGAGGCTATATTAGCTTTCGTGAGTTTTAGCCAGAGACTACTGAACTCTTATCGCTTCTAGTTCGTTTTGAAAACAAAAAAAGGGGAATGATGTTTTTTAGTTTTTTTTATGGATGTTTCCTTAGTAGGAGCAATCCGACTATAGCTATTGCAACGATTATGGCGATTGCGGCAGCAACTATGTATGTCATAACTTCAGCACTTGTTGCAAGGTTTGATTGAGGTGTAGCTGTTGGCGGTGCTGTTGCCGCTGCTTGCATGACGGTAAATGAGGTTTGCGAGGATGATGGGTAGTAACTGTTAGTGCCTGCAAAGGATGCGGTAACTTGGAAATCGCCTGGTATGTCCGGCGTCCATGTTAGGCTGTATGTGCCTGCTGTAGTAGTTGTTGCTGTACCAATTTGCCTGTTATTGCCGTTTGAGTCGACTACGCTAATTGCTACTACGACGCCAGTTGTATCTGTCGGTATTGGCTTTTGCATGTAAACGTATTGCATCCAAGCACTTTGGCTTGCGTCAGAAACGCATGGCACACCATTTGGAAAGTCAGCTGCTTGTTGATTTTGCTTTGTACCAGCAGAAATGTCAGTAACTGTACCTCTTATTACTACTGGTGCGCCTAACGGTGCAGCTGTATCAGGTGCTGTAACTGTTAATTTGCTAGGTCCTTGGCCGAAAGCGTCGATTTGCTGATCGTATGTGTTGTCAGTTACTAGGATACCGCTGGCAACTGCGACGTTACCTCCGTGCATTTGGTTGGCAAAATTCGGTATAGTCCATAATTCCGCTCCGTTAGATGCGTTAATGCAGCGTAATAATTCACCTTTGTACAGTGGTTCATTAGGAGAGTGCTCAGTGCTCTCAGTGTAGACTTTCCCGTCCGCAATGGCAACAATAAAGACAGGATAGAAGCCATAGGGTGTTACAAATTCGGAATTTGTACTATTGCCTGCTCCGCCGTTACCATAGGTCCATAGTAGATCTCCAGTCACATCGTTAAAGCAGTAGAGGAATCCAGCATAGCCACACCAGTAAAGGTTGCCGTAAGCGATTTGGTCGTGAACCTGGCTTATGTAGTTCCAATCGGTGCTAGGGCCTGTTGGAACAGCTACTGGGCCCCACAATAAAGCTCCATTAGATAGGCTATAGCCGTAATGTGTCATACTCTCCGTATCTTCAAAGACAAAGACTCCGTTGGTTGGGTCCCAGGCTGCAAGTGCTCGAGAGTTGTCGTCTTGTGGCTGTGGATAAGACTGCGTCCATAAGATTTTCCCGAGTGTAGCTGGGTTAAGGCTTATGGCTGTGATGTTCGCGGGAGATGCGGTTGCTAGTGCATTGATATCGTTGGGGTGTGTTCCGAAAGAGCCCTGGACTAAGAGTAACATGTTGCCCAAATCAATCATTGGACCTGCTTGACTACTTGTGGGAATACTCCATCCTGTTGTAGTAAGGCCTAGTGATTGGTTCCAGTCATATGCTGGTGTTGAAACTGCGACGTATCCTTGTGATGCCCGTACTGTACTATTAACCCACATAGTTCCATTCCAGTTTGTGTTTGTGCCTAAGCTCGAATAGTTGAATGGACAGTTTCCAGGTACGTTTCCCGAGTACCAGTTGATTGGGGTAGAGGTCAGTCCTCCTCCGAAGACGCGAGATGAGTTCCATTCAGACAAATAGTATTTGGGGTTTGTTGTGTTTCCTAAGTTGGTGAGACCAAATCTCAAGTATTCTCCTGCTGGTCCAGCTACGTTTGAGCCGCTTGGAACGTTAGTTATGTTCATCGTTGTAAGTACTCCTGTCCCTGCGTCATATGCTCTCCATGTAGTTCCAGAAGTTGCAACTAATAGGCCTTGTAATCCTCCGTGTTGGTTGGGGCTATCAAAGGCGTAGAGGTAGCCGAATGATGGCACAAGAGAGACACCTGTTGCTGATGTGTTAATACTCCACAGCGTTTGTCCAGTCTTCAAATCCCATGCGACATAACTTCCTCCGCTGCCTGCGTTAGCGTATGGCAACTGGAAATAGAGGTTTCCTTCCATGATTATTGGATTGCTGAACCTAATGTTATATGAGCCGCCTTGATAGAATCCTTCGCCCGGAACATTGGTTGCATTTCCGCCTATGACTCCTCCGAACTGAATTGGTCTAGTCCACAAGATGTGTGCGCTGTTTGGTGCTGCACCAAATGGTTGGTAAGCACCTGGAATGCCGAAGCTTGAACCAGCT
>Ga0326726_10003312_pt1 | contig 14777 bp, 5 predicted proteins | sample MHFenrmetagenome_2_FD_207603 | JGI IMG/M metagenome (GOLD analysis project Ga0326726, IMG submission 207603) | Lab enriched peat soil microbial communities from Michigan Hollow, Ithaca, NY, United States - MHF15MN | ecosystem: Environmental > Terrestrial > Soil > Wetlands > Peat | place: USA...
CGACGTCTCGCACGGCGTGCGCGTCGATTCAGTCGACGCCGAGGTCACGGCCGATCTCGGTCCGTCGAGCGCGGGCGCCGCGGCCATCGATCGTGGCTCCATCGCCGGGGAGTATCACAACGCCGTCGCCGACATACAGCGGCTGGAAGTGACCGGCTCCGATATCACGGCGACAGGAAACGGGACGCTGGCGTTCGCCGACTCCGGTCGGTCCGGATTCTGGATTCACGCGAGCACGTCGCATCTCGAGACGATTGGCGATGTGGTGAAGCGGCCGTTCACCGGCATCGCGACGGTCGACGCCGTCGTCCGCGGCAACGGACGGCAGTTCGTGGCGAACGGGAACCTGACGGCCGACGGCGTCAAGTACCGGGAGTACGCCGCGCTCACGGTGGCATCGAAGTTTTCGGCGAGGATGCCGGATCTTGACTGGACGCAGACAACCGTCACGGCCGACACCGCGGCGACGTTTGTCGACCTCCCCGGTCTGCAAGTGAACGAGGTCAAAGCCCACACCGAGTACGGCAGCCGGCGCGTGGCGTTCGACATGACCGCCTCACAGCCGCAACGAACGCTTGCCGCCGCCGGCTCTCTTGAATTCCGGGCGGAGGACAAGGAGATTCGACTCGAACGGCTGCGATTCGACACGCACGACCTGACGTGGCAGATCGAGCAGGGACACACACCCGTCATCACGTACGGGCCGAGCGGGATCGGGGTGACGGATTTCAGACTGGTCAACGGCGACCAGCACATTTCGACAGAGGGCGTGTTCGGCCTGTCGTCCGACAGCATGCTGATTGTCACGCTCGACAACGTGGACCTCGGCATCGTCGATGCGTGGCTGCAGCGGGAACCGCAGCTTGCCGGCCGCGTCAACGCGAGAGCCCGGATCACCGGCACGAGCAACGCTCCGGCCGTGGTTGCCGACTTCACGGCCGGCAACGGGAAGTTTCGCGATGTCGCGTACGAGTCGTTCGGCGGGAGCGTGAAGTACAGCGGTGAAGGCGCCGATGTCGATGTCAGGCTGCAACAGAACGCCTCGCAGTGGCTGACCGCGAAGGGCCACGTGCCGATTGCGGCGTTCAACGCGAGGAAACAGTCCGGCGATCGTTTCGATCTCCACGTCGAAAGCAGCCCCATCGACCTCGGGCTGGTCCAGGGCCTGACCGCCGCGGTTACCCGCGTGAAGGGAACGCTGCAGGCGAAGTTCGACGTGACTGGCGCGTCCGACGATCCGCGGCTGGCCGGCGCCATCACCGTCAAAGACGGCGCGTTCAGGCTCGAGCACACGGGCGTCTCCTACACCAGACTCGACGGCCGGATCGACCTGTTGCCCGATCGGATTCATATCGACGACCTGCACGTACTCGACAACCAGAGCCAGCAGCTCACCGCGAGCGGCGACCTCGGCGTGTCGGGTCTGCAGGTCGGCGACGTGAATCTGTATTTCTCGGCGTCGGACTTCAAGGTGCTCGACAACGACATGGGCAACCTTCGGCTGAATAGCGATCTGCGGCTGACAGGTACGCTCGCGAATCCGCGGATCGAAGGCGAGCTCGATGTGTCGACCGGCTCGATCAACCTCGACGCGATTCTGGCGCGCATCGGCAGCTCCCCGTACGCGACCACCGCGGCGGAGCAACCAGGCGCCATCGCCAGCGAGGAGCTCGCCGAAACCGAGGGCAGCTGGCGGCGCCCGCAGCTTACCGTCCACCTGGTCATCCCGAACAATCTCGTGGTCAGAGCCAGGGACGTACGGACATCCAGTCAAGCGCTCGGCCTTGGGACGATCAACCTGACGCTCGGCGGCGACCTGAACCTCGGCGCCAAAGCGGGCCAGCCGATGACGGTCGTCGGCGCGGTCAACACGATTCGAGGCTTCTACGACTTCCAGGGACGCCGCTTCCAGATTCTTCGAGACGGCACCGTTCGCTTCGAGGGAGACCCGATCACCCAGCTGGATCCGGCTCTGAACGTGACGGGCGAGCGCGTGATCCAGGCGGTGACCGCGCGCGTCAACGTCCGAGGCCGGCTCAAGAAACCGGAAGTCGAGCTGACGAGCGTTCCGCCCCTGGAACAGTCCGACATCCTTGCGCTGATCGTCTTCAACCAGCCGCTCAACCAGCTCGGCACGGGCCAGCAGGCGTCGCTCGCACAGCGGGCAGGCGCGATGGCTGCCGGAGCCGTCTCGAGCGAGCTCACCAGCTCGGTCGCCAGCTCGCTGGGCGTGGATCAACTCGAGATCAACGTAGCACCAGCAAGCGGCGTCAACGCCGAGGTCGTCGTCGGCCAGCAGCTCAGCCAGAACCTCTACGTCAAGGTCCAACAGGAACTGGGCGAACACAATCAGACCAATGTGATCCTCGAATACGAGTTCACGAACTGGCTGCGCCTTCAAACCAACCTGCTCCAGGGCGCCAGCGCACAGCAGCAGCTCTTCCAGCGCGTCAGGAGCACCGGAATCGATCTCGTGTTCTCGTTCTCCTTCAAGTAAGCCGGACCACTTCTTGCACTTTTAACGTCAGCTTCAGACCTGAAGGTCAGGGGTGGAGGCAGTAGAAGCCATGGCGGCCGATTTCAAGGCGGGGCGTCACGAATCGCGAGCGGCGACACCAACGTTCCCGCCCTCTGAGTCCGGCGCGCAGCGGCCGGAAAGAGTGCGGCGACCGAAGGTCCTCGTCGCCGACGACGACCTCGACGCCCGCAACATGTACGGGTTGTATCTGCAGCGAATGGGTTGCACGGTCTTTACCGCGGTTGACGGCGAGAGCGCCGTGGACCAGGCCATGACGGTACTGCCCGATCTGATCGTGCTCGATCTGGCGATGCCTCACGTTACAGGGTGGGCAGCTGCCAAACGGCTGAGACGGTCACCGCTGACACGCGGGATTCCGATCGTCGCGCTCACGGCGCTGCCCGGGGCGCGTGAGAGCGCCCGCATGTCGGGGTGCGATGCGTTCATGTCGAAACCGTGCCTGCCGCAGCTGCTCTGGTGTGAAATCCGACTGCTTTTGGGCCTGGATCCCTCCCCCACTCCTATCGGCTGAGCTCTCACAAAGAAGTCGTGCGTTGCGCATGAACGGCAGGTAACGACCACTTAGTGTCGAGGCCGGGGACAACCCCCTTAGGCACGCGCCCTGCATTGCCCTGACGGAACAGTGTGTCGTTTCGGTTCCGTCCATTGCGTCGCACTCCTACGCCTGTCGAGAAACCACTCCGCGACGAACTCCTGAGCGTCGAGCGGCTCGAAGAACGGGCGAAGTCGCTCGCCGCCCGGTTCACGGTTGCGAGTCCCGAGCGGCGCTCGAAGCGGCTGAAACCCCGGCTGCGGGACAACGCCCGCCTGCTGCGATCGGCCTACGAAGCGCTGGCGGACGACGTCCATCGGGGCCAGTTCATCACGCCGCCCGCGGAATGGCTCCTCGATCACTTCCACGTCGTCCAGGCCGAGATCCGCGCTATTCGCCAGAACCTGCCGAGCCGCTACTACCGCGAGCTCCCGACGCTCTTCGAGCGGCAGTATGCCGGGCACGCGCGCGTCTACGCGATGGCGCTCGAGCTGCTGCGGCACAGCGACAGCCGTCTCGAGCAAGCGCAGCTCGTCCGCTTCATGAACAGCTATCAGTCGGTGGCGCCGCTCACGATCGGCGAGCTGTGGGCCTGGCCCAGCATTCTCAAGGTCGCGCTCATCGAGAACCTGCGGCGGCTGGCCGAGGAGCTCCTGGTCGCCCGGGAGTCGCGGATCGCGGCCGATGCGGCGATCGCCGCGTGCGAGATCCACCCGCCGCCGTCGGCCCTGCCGGCATCCTCGGACATGGCGTTCGTCGTGCGCCTGCTGCAGCGCGTACGCGAATACGGCCTGCACCTGTCGCCGCTGCACGACACGATCGAAGAGCATCTGCGCGCGCGCGATCTGACCGCCGAAGACGCCATCCGCGGCGAACATCAGCGGCAGGCCGCCTCGCAGGTGTCGATCGCCAACGCGCTGACGAGCCTGCGGCTGTGCTCGACGCTCAACTGGAGCGACTACTTCGAGTCGGTCAGTCTGGTCGAGCAGGTACTGCAGCGCGACCCGTCGGGCACGTACGGCGCGATGGACTTCCTGAGCCGCGACCGCCTGCGCCAGGCCGTCGAAGAGCTCGCGGCGCCGACCGGCGAAGCGCAGATGCGCGTGGCGCTGCGCGCGATCGAGAGCGCGAGGCAGTGTGCCGAAGCCGCGTCGATGAACGACCGGTCCGCGCATGTCGGCCACCACCTCGTCGGCGACGGGCGGCGGGATCTGGAGATCGACGTCGGTTACCGCCCGAAACCGGCCAAGCGGCTCGGGCGGCTCATTCGCGGATGGCCCGCGACGTTCTACTTCCTCTCGGTCGGGTCCATCACCGCGCTGCTCGTCGCCGCCGGCCTCTTCTACTATCGCTCCCACGGCGGCACTCGATCCCGGGCGCTGTGGGTGGCGCTGCTTCTGCTCGTGCCCGCCAGCGAAGTCGCGCTGGTCTTCATGCAGCGGCTGATCGCGTTCCTCATCAAGCCCCGGCGGATGCTTCGCCTCGATTTCAAGGACGGCCTGCCGCCGCACGCGCGGACCATGGTCATCGTCCCGGTGCTGCTGACGTCGGTGACCGAAATCGAAGAGCTGATCGAGCGGCTCGAAGTGTCGGCGCTGGCCAACGCCGACGCGCGCCTTCATTTCGCGATCCTCAGCGACTTCGCCGACGCCACCAGCCGCGAGATGCCGGACGACGAGGCGCTGCTCGAGGCGGCCCGATCCGGCATCGAAGAACTGAACGTCCGTTTCTCGCCGTCGGGCGAGAGCCGCTTCTTTCTGTTCCACCGCGAACGGCGGTGGAACGCGCGGGATCGCGTGTGGATGGGCTGGGAGCGCAAGCGCGGCAAGATCGAAGAGTTCAACCGCGTGCTTCGCGGCGCGACGGATACCAGCTTCCATGTGCAGGTCGGATCGCTCGAACTGCTGCCGTCGATTCGCTACTGCCTGACGCTCGACTCCGACACGCGGCTGCCGCGGGACGTGGCGCGCAAGCTTGTCGGCATCATCTCGCACCCGCTCAACCAGGCGCAGCTCGATGCGAAATCGCGGCTCGTGACGCGCGGCTACGGGATCCTCCAGCCGCGCGTCAGCGTGACGCTCGCGAGCGCGGCCGGCTCACTGTTTGCGCGCATCTACGCCGGACACACCGGCGTCGATCCGTACACGACGGCCGTCTCCGATCTCTACCAGGATCTCTTCGACGAGGGTATTTTCACCGGCAAAGGGCTCTACGACGTCGACGCGTTCATGGCGGCGCTCGACCAGCGCGCGCCGGAGAACGCCGTGCTCTCGCACGACCTCTTCGAAGGACTCTACGCGCGAACCGCGCTCGTCTCCGATATCGAAGTCGTGGACGACTACCCGTCCAGCGTCCTCGCGCACGCGCGGCGGCAGCACCGGTGGGTCCGCGGCGACTGGCAGATCCTGCTGTGGCTCTTCCCGTTCGTGCCGACGCGCTCCGGGCTGGCCCGCAACAGGCTGCCGCTCGTCTCCCGCTGGAAGATTCTCGACAACCTGCGACGCAGCCTGGTCGCGCCCGCCACGCTGCTCCTGCTGCTCTTCGGATGGACGGCGCTGCCCGGCAATCCCGCGACCTGGACGCTCGTCACGCTTGCCGCGCTGACGTTCTCGTCGTCGCTGTGGCTCGTCGAAGCCGTCGGCAGCCCGCGTCCGTGGCAGCCGGTGCTGGTGATGCTCCGCCACGTGGTGGAGGACACAAAAGCTGCGTTCGCGCGCGCGGGATTGCAGCTCACGTTCCTGGCGCACCAGGCATATCTGATGACGGACGCCATCGTGGTGACGCTCGTCCGCGTTGTGGTGACGCATCGCAAGATGCTCGAGTGGCAGCCGGCCGCACGGACCAACGGCGCCGCGGCGCGCTCCACCACCCGCGTCTTCTTCGAACAGATGATGGGCAGCCCGCTGTTCGCGGCCGGCACCCTGGTCGTGGTCGCGGTCGCGCGACCGCGCGCGCTGACGTCGGCCGCGCCGGTTCTCCTCCTGTGGATCGTCGCGCCGCTCATCGCGTCGAGGCTGAGCCGGCCGGTCCCCCTGCGACGGCCCGAGATCCGCACCGCCGACTATCAGCTGTTCCGCCTCATCGCGCGCAAGACGTGGCGCTACTTCGACACGTTCGTCGCCGGCGAGGATCACTTTCTGCCGCCCGACAACTGCCAGGAAACGCCTGACGCGATCGTCGCCCACCGGACGTCGCCAACCAACATCGGCCTGGGGTTGCTCGCGGCGCTCGCCGCCCACGATCTGGGTTTCGTTGACACGCCGGAGCTCGTCGAGCGCATCGACCGCACGCTGACGACGATCGAGGGGATGACCCGATTCGAGGGCCACCTCTTCAACTGGTACGACACCCAGAGCCTCGCGCCGCTGTCACCGCGCTACGTGTCGTCGGTGGACAGCGGAAACCTGGCATCCGTGCTGTTAACACTGGCCGTGGGACTGCGCGAGCTCGCAGAGGGACTGCCGGAGCTCACCGACTTCGTGGGGCTGGAGGAACTGGCGGCGCTCCTGCATCGCGCGATCACACGAGCCGAAAGCGAAAGGGTCGTCGACCTTGCCGATCGCCGTCCGCTCAAAGAGGCGGTGTCGAGTATTCGCAGCATCGTGGTGGACGTCGCGACCAGCCACGACGTGAAGCTCGCCAGGCTGGCCGGCCCGCTGAGCAAGCTGGAGCCCATCACGGTGGAGCTCGACGCCGGCCCGGACGCCGTCCGCCAATCGGACATCGCCTACTGGGCGCGGCAACTCCGGAAGGGCCTCGACGCCGCGATCCGGCCGACCCGGGTCCCCACGGATCGTCTCGAGAACCTCGCGCACCGCGCGACGCTGTTCGCCGACGGCATGAACTTCCGGCTGCTCTACGACGAGCAGCGCGGACTGCTGTCGATCGGCTACCGGCCGGCGGACGCCGAAGGCCCAGGCCGCCTCGACACGGCGTACTACGATCTGCTCGCCTCCGAAGCGCGGCTGGCCAGCTTCGTCGCGATCGCCAAGGGCGACGTCCCCGAGACGCACTGGTTCCGGCTCGGCCGGCCGATCACCAGCGTCAGCGGCGTGCCCACGCTGCTCTCATGGGGCTCGACGATGTTCGAGTACCTGATGCCGCTGCTGATCATGCGCAGCTACCCCGAAACCCTCCTCGACGAGACGTGCCGGATGGCGGTACGACGGCAGATCCAGTACGGCGAGGAGCACGGCGTGCCCTGGGGCATCTCCGAGTGCGCGTACAGCGTGGTCGACCGTCACGGGACGTATCAATACAAGGCCTTCGGCGTGCCCGGCCTCGGTCTGAAGCGGGGGCTCGGCGACGATCTCGTCGTGTCGCCGTATTCCACCGGTCTTGCCGCGATGCTCGAGCCGGCGCTCGCCGCGGGCAACTTCAGACGGCTCGCCGCCGCGGGCCTCGACGGCACGTACGGATATTTCGACGCGATCGACTACTCGTCACGGAGCGACCGGGCCGAAGGGCCACTGCCCGTCATCCGCTCGCATGGCACGGTCGTGCGCGCGTCGATGGCCCACCATCAGGGCATGACGCTGGTGTCGATGGCCAACGTGCTGCTCCGCGATCGCATGGTCGATCGGTTCCACGACGATCCGCGCGTGAAAGCCACCGAGCTCCTGCTCCAGGAGCGCATCCCGCGGTTGATCCCGGTCACGCAGCCGCGACCGCTCGAAGCCACGCGCGTCGCCACACCGGTCGCCGCCGACACCGGACGCCGCTTCCGCTCCGCCGCCACGGAGTTCCCGCATGCGGCGTTCCTGTCGAACGGCAACTACGTCACCGTCGTGACCAACGCCGGCGGCGGATCGAGCCGCTACCGCGGCCGCTCGATCACGCGCGATCGTCGCGACGCGACCCGCGATCCGGGCAGCCAGTTCATCTACCTGCGCGACGCCCGCACCGGCGCCGCGTGGTCCGCCACGGCCCAGCCCTTCGGCAAGGAGCCGCAGGATTACCTCGTGACGCTGGCGCCCGAACGCGTGACCTTCCATCGCGTCGACGACGGCCTCGCGACGAACCTGGATATCGCGGTCTCGACTGAAGACGACGTGGAAGTCCGGCGTGTGTCGATCACGAACCACGGCAGCCGGCTCCGCGAGATCGACGTCACGAGCTACGCCGAGATCGCGCTGGCTGCGCCTGCCGCGGATCTGGCGCATCCCGCCTTCGGCAAGCTGTTCATCGAAACGGAATACCTGCCCGAGTCGTCCGCGATTTTGTGCCGGCGCCGGCCCGGCGGACACGACGGGGACGAAGTGTGGGCCGTGCACGTGCTGAGCGTGGAGGGCCGCCCGTACGGCGCGCTCGAGTGCGAAACCGATCGCGCCCGCTTCCTCGGCCGCGGCCGCGGGCTCGACGACCCGCAGGCGCTCGACGGCCGCTCGCTCTCGAACACGGCGGGCGCCACGCTCGATCCCATTTTGAGCCTTCGCCAGCGGGTTCGCCTCTCGCCGGGAGGATTCGCGCGCCTGTCGTTCTCCACCGGCATCGCGGCCGACCGCGAGACCGCGCTCGCGCTCGCGCACAAATATCGCGAGCCGAGCGCCTCGGGAAGAACGTTCGCCCTGGCCGCTACTCACGGACTGAGCCTGCTCCAGCACCTCGGCATTTCGAACGATGCGGCTGTCATGTACGAACGGCTCGCCTCGAGAGTGCTCTACGTCGACGAATCGCTGCGCGCCAGCGCCGAGACGCGCGCGCAAAACACGCTCGGACGGGAGGCGCTGTGGGCGTACAGCATCTCGGGAGACCTTCCCATTGTGCTGGTGCGGGTCGGCGAAGAGGACGCGCTCCCCCTCATCCGGCAGTCCCTCGAAGCGCAGGAGTACTGGCGCCTCAAGGGCCTGAGCGCCGACATCGTCATCCTCAACGAGCATCCGGCGAGCTACCGGGACGAAACGCACGAGCAGATCATGAGGCTGCTCGACGACGGCCCGTGGCACGGCTGGAAAGATCGCCCGGGCGGCGTCTACCTGCTGCGCGGCGACTACATGCCGGATGCGGACCGGACGTTGCTCACGAGCGTCGCGCGCGCGGTCCTGCATGGCAATCGCGGGACGCTGTCCAACCAGCTCGATCGGCCGCGTGCCGGCCGCGAGGCCATCGAGAGCCCGGATCGGCGGTACTCATATCCCGCGGCAGCCGCCTCGGCGTCCGAGCACGCGACCTCGCAGATTGCGGCGCCGCCTCTGACGCTGACCAACGGCCTCGGCGGGTTTACGACCGACGGCAGGGATTACGTCGTCGTCCTTGAAGGGGATCAGGAGACGCCGTTGCCGTGGAGCAACGTCATCGCCAACCCCGGTTTCGGAACGATCGTGTCCGCCTCGGGATCATCGTTCACCTGGGCGCAGAACAGCCGCGAGAACCGGTTGACGCCGTTTGCAAACGATCCGGTCGTCGACCCGTCCGCCGAAGCGATCTATGTGCGCGACGAGGACACCGGTGAAGTGTGGTCGCCGGCACCGGGTCCGGTTCGCCGATCCGCGTCGAGCGGCACAACCGTCGTCACCCATTCAGCCGGCGTCACGACGTTCCATCGCTCGGTGTCGGGTATCGAGCACGAGGTCAACGTCCTGGTCGACCGATCCGATCCCGTCAAGATGTCGTTGTTGCGGCTGACGAACCGCGGCCAGACGCCGCGCCGGTTGAGCGTGTTCTGCTACGCCGAGTGGTGGCTCGGACCGCCACAAGCCGATCAGCAGAGCTACGTCGTCACCGAACTCGACGCCGAGTCGGGCGCGGTGCTCGCGAGGAACTGGTTCAACCACGACTATGCCGGGTGCGTCGCGTTTGCGTATGCGAGCGAGCCGCTGGCGTCGGCGACCGGCGATCGCCGATCGTTTCTCGGCCGGAACGGGTCGCCGGCCCGGCCGGCGGCGCTCCGCCGCCGGCAGCTCTCGCAACGGTTCGGCGCCGGCCTCGATCCTTGCGCCGCGCTGCACGTCGTGCTCCCGCTCGCGCCCGGAGAGACACGGCGTCTCGTCTTTCTCCTCGGGCAGGGCGCCGATCTTCAGAGTGCCCGCGATCTGATCGAGCGTCACGGCCGTGCCGAGGCCGCCGACGCAAGCCTGACGACGGTTCGAAGCGCATGGGACGAAAACCTGAGCGTCATCCAGGTCAGAACGCCTGATGACTCGTTCGACCTGATCATGAATCGCTGGCTGCTGTACCAGACGATCAGCTGCCGGCTCTGGGCGCGGTCGGGTTACTACCAGCCGGGCGGCGCCTTCGGGTTCCGCGATCAGCTGCAGGACGCGATGGCGCTCGCGATGGCGCGACCCGACCTGCTGAAGGAGCAGCTGCTCAGGGCCGCGGGACGCCAATTCGTCGAGGGCGACGTCCAGCACTGGTGGCACGAGCCGGCGGGCCGCGGTCTGCGATCCAGGTGCTCAGACGACTTGTTGTGGCTGCCGTATGCCGCCGCTCATTACGTGAACGTCACCGGCGATCAGGCCGTGCTCGATACGGTTCTGCCCTTCCTCGAGGGTCCTCCCGTTCCACCCGACGCCACCGAGGATTACTTCGAGCCCCGCATCTCTCAGCAGCGCGGCTCGGTCTTCGAGCATTGCGTGCGCGCCATCGACCGGGGGCTCACGGCCGGCACGCACGGCCTCCCGCTCATGGGCAGCTGCGACTGGAACGACGGCCTGAACCGCGTCGGCGTCGGAGGACGCGGCGAGAGCACGTGGCTCGGATTCTTCCTCCACGTGGTGTTGACGGCGTTCGCGCCGATCTGCGAGTCGCGCGGCGACAGCGCCCGCGCCGCGCGCTACCAGAGCGAAGCGGGACGTCTCCGCACCATGCTCGAGCTGAGCTGGGACGGCGAATGGTTCCGCCGCGGCTACTTCGACGACGGCACGCCGCTCGGATCGATGCACAGCACCGAAGGCCGAATCGATTCGATCGCGCAGTCGTGGGCCGTTCTCTCGGGCGCGGTGCCGCTGGCGCTGGCAGAACGGGCGATGGACGGCGTCCGCGCGCATCTCGTCAACCGCGGCTCCCAGACCATCCTGTTGCTGACGCCACCGTTCGATCGCGCGCAGCCCGATCCCGGTTACATCCGCGCCTACATCCCGGGCATCCGGGAAAACGGCGGGCAGTACACGCACGCCGCCGTCTGGGTTGTCATGGCGAGCGCGCGGCTCGGCAACGGAGACGAGGCGGTGGAGCTCTTCCACATGCTGAACCCGATCAACCGGACACGAACCGGTGCCGGGATCGAGCGATACAAGGCCGAACCCTACGTGATGGCGGGCGACGTGTACGCCAACCGCCTGCACGACGGACGCGCGGGCTGGACGTGGTACACCGGGGCGGCCGGCTGGATGTATCGGGTGGGCCTCGAAAGCATCCTCGGACTCCGCCGGCGCGGCAGCATGTTCGAGATGGACCCGTGCCTGCCGTCGGCGTGGACCGAGTGCTCGATCTCGTGGCGGATCGGCGCGACGCGCTACGAAATCACGATCTCGAATCCAGACCGGCGCTGCAGGGGTGTGGCGGAAGCGTTGCTGGACGGCATCAGCGTCGACCCGCACGCGATTCCCATCGTGGAAGACGGCGGCACGCACGCGGTCGCGATCGTCCTTGGCGATCGCGGGCAGCCCAAGACACCGAATGCCGCGCGCACGCTCGAAGGCGCGGCAAGCCGCTGACGCCGGCGCCTGGCACGTTTCACGCTTCACCGAAGGAGAATGGCAGAGCTCAGTGGGAAAGACACGACACACACTGGGTAGCAGACGACAGAACGCATCTCGGTCCTCTGAGGTTGCGGACTACCATTAATGGGAAAATGCCGCACCCGGAGCATTCCCGAAAGGTGGACACCGAGTGATGACCGTCGACGAAGACTGCCGGCGCTTGATGTCGCTTGTCGCCCACGAATTGCGCTCTCCTGGAGCCGTCGTTACGGGGTATCTGCGGCTACTGGCAAAGAACACCGCGCCGGGCTTGACCGAGCCTGAGCGGAAGATGATCGAAGAAGCCAACAAGTCCTGCGGACGGCTTCTTCATATCGCTCAGGAACTCAACGAGCTCGCGGAACTCTCCGGCGAGGAACCGGTTCGCGCCTGGCTCCCGGTTCCGATCTTCACGTTGTGCAGCGAAGTCGTCCAGGCGGCGGCGGACGCCGGCAGCGTCGTAAGCTTCTCGATGGACGATCGCGACAAGGCGGCGTGCGTCGAGGGACACGCGGGGCGGCTGCGTCAGGCGCTTGGCCTGCTGGTCAGCGTCATCGGCCGCGAGCGCGGAACGACCGCCATGACCGTCACCGGCGCAGTCAGCCGCACCTCGGAATCGCGCGCGGTTCTCGTGTTCGGCGAACCCGCGGATGCCGCCGACGTAAATGCCGTCGTCGGTTGCCGCGACGCGGCGTTCGATCGTTGGCGCGGCGGGACGGGCCTGTCGTTGCCGATCGCATGCCGCATCATCGAAGCACATCGCGGCGCGCTCTGGACGCTGCCAGGAGGTTCTCGGGGCGCCTGCGCGCTCTCCCTCCCGCTTGTCGCCGCCGCCTAGGCTGCAGCCGCAGGCCTGAAGGCCCGCGCCGCCTTCCCTTGTGCGCCCGGCCGACGCGACTCCTTCAAGACCCAGCCTGGCGACTCGTACGAGCAGGACGTACAGCGCAGGCAGATTCGGCCCGGCGAATAGTTCCGCATGAGCTCGTGACCGCCAAGACCGCAAAAGAACCGTCGAAGGGGTCGTCCAATCCAAGTCATTCGCGACTCCGCTGAGAACCCGACGCCCAACGGACGGGCCGGTCGCAATCACGGTGCCAAGCCCAGCAGCACACGAATGCGGCTGAACGGGCGCCCAGATCAATTAATCCTGAAAGATTTTTCCAACTTGTGGCGAGCGCTCATCCAGGAACATGGGACGATGGCTACCCACCTGGCACGTAATCTGCTCACAGCTGTCGAGAAATTTTAAAGGATGAGGTGGCGATATATGCTGTGGACGTGTTTTGTAGCACTGCTCTTCCTCTGGCTCATCGGCGTCGCGACGTCTTTGACGATGAACGGATTCATTCACGTGCTGCCGCTCGCCGCGGTCGGTGTCGCTCTCGCGGGCTCATTTCAACGGCGGCCACTTGTTTAGCGCCACAATCGCTCCTAATCGAAAATCACACGCAGGTGTTGTCATGAAACCTCCACTTGTTGCGATCGCAGACGACGACTCGGCGTTCGCGAATTATCTGAAGACGTTTCTGGACGGACGCGGCTACCAGTCGCGGGTGTACAGCCACGGCGAGGATCTGCTGTCGGCCGCGCGCACCGGCGACCTGCCCGACGTCGTGCTGCTCGACGTGATGATGCCGGGCCTCGACGGCCTCGCGACGCTGCGCAGCCTCAAGGCCGCGCATGCCGATCTGCAGGTCATCATGCTGTCCGGGCGCGAGAGCGCGCAGACGATCGTCGAAGCGCTTAACCTCGGCGCCGTCAACTATGTCGTCAAGCCGGACGATCCGGACGGCCTCGGCGAGATCGCGCTCGAAACGGCGATCAAGCAGGCGATTGAGAAGCGGCAGCTCGTGTCGGAAGTCGCCGAGCTGCGGCGTCAGGTGAGCGACGATCAGGCGCTGGCGTTCTGGGCGAACAGCGACGCGATGGGCAGCATCGCGCTCATTGTCGATCGCGTGGCCGACAACGACGTGACCGTGCTGATTCGCGGCGAAAGCGGTGTGGGCAAGGAGCTCGTGGCGCGGGCGATTCACGATCGCTCGTTGCGGCGCAGCCGGCCGTTCGTGAAGGTCAACTGCGCGGCCCTCCCGGACGATCTGCTGGAGAGTGAGCTGTTCGGCCACGAAAAAGGCGCGTTCACCGGCGCGGCGGCGATGCGCGTCGGCAAATTCGAGCACGCCGACGGCGGCACGCTGATGCTCGACGAAATCGGCGAGATGAAACCGGCGCTGCAGGGCAAGTTGCTGCACGTGCTGCAGGACGGCGAATTCAGCCGGCTGGGCAGCAATCGCCGGGTGACGGCCGACGTCCGCATCGTCGCGGCGACGAACCGGGACCTGGAAGGGATGCTCACGCGTTCGGAGTTCCGCGAGGACCTGTATTACCGGCTCAAGGTGATCGAGATCGTGGTCCCGCCGCTGCGGGAGCGCATTGATGAAATCCCTCAGCTCGTCGAATTCTTCGCCTGCAAGTACGCGAAGCGGTACAACCGGCGCGAGCCGAACCTGACGGCGGCGCTGATGGACGCGATGCAGACGTACACGTGGCCGGGCAACGTGCGCGAGCTCGAGAACGTCGTGAAGCGCTTCGTGATCCTGCAGGACGAGGGACTGCTGCTGCGCGAATTGCGCCCCGTCGAGCGCCGGGTTTATGCCCCTGCCGTCGTCGAAGCGGCCGTAGCCGCGGTGCCGGAACCGGTGGCGGCGCAAGCCGTCGCGGCTGCGGAGCCCGCCGCGCGACAATCCGAGCTCGCCGCGGCGCCAGCCGGCTCAAATGGCTCGGCGGTTCCGCTCTCCGGTCCGCAGTCGCTCGCAGAAGTCGCGCGACTGGCGATGCTCAAGGCCGAACGCGATCTGATCGTCCCGACGCTGAGGCGGGTCCATTGGAACCGGCGAAAGGCGGCACCGCTGCTCGGTATCAGCTACAAGACTCTCCTTAACAAGATCAAAGAGCAGGGCATCGTGCAGGACTGACTCATGCGTATGTGTGTAATTGATTACCCATGGGTAGGAAATCATTTGCACAC
>Ga0326726_10003313_pt1 | contig 14773 bp, 11 predicted proteins | sample MHFenrmetagenome_2_FD_207603 | JGI IMG/M metagenome (GOLD analysis project Ga0326726, IMG submission 207603) | Lab enriched peat soil microbial communities from Michigan Hollow, Ithaca, NY, United States - MHF15MN | ecosystem: Environmental > Terrestrial > Soil > Wetlands > Peat | place: USA...
TATCTGCGTAAATCTGCGGGATTTCAATCAGCGAAAATCTGCGAGAAATATATATTTAAAAAGTACATAAATGATCAAAATAGGAATCACAGGACAGTCAGGATTTATCGGTACACATCTTTTCAATTTTTTTGGATTGAAAAAAGATGAAGTGGTGAGGATCCCATTTGAGGATAACTATTTTGAAGACATACAAAAACTTGAGGATTTTGTAAGACAGTGCGACGTGATCATTCATCTTGCTGCTCTGAACCGTCATAATGATCCTCAGACAATTTATGATACCAATATACTTCTGGTTAAAAAGCTTTTAAAAGCCTTGGATTCGACAGGTTCAAAACCTCATATCCTGTTTTCCTCATCTACCCAGGAAGAAAGGGATAATATGTTCGGGAAATCCAAAAGGGAAGGAAGGGAATTTCTGGCCAAATGGGCAAAGGAATACAATACCCCATTCACCGGACTGGTTATCCCCAATGTTTTCGGACCGTTCGGAAATCCATATTATAATTCGGTAGTGGCTACATTTTCTCACCAATTAACCCATAACGAAGAGCCTAAATTAGAGGTAGATGCTCAATTGAAGCTGATCTATATCATAGAACTGGTTGAACTGATCTGGAGAGCAATAAAGGATAAGTATTCCCGTGAAGAATATAAAATCCCTCATACTACCGAAAAAAAGGTTTCCGGGATTCTCGATCTTCTAAAACTCTACAAGACTTCATACATGGATAATGGAGTCTTTCCAATTCTTAACAATAAATTCGAAATCAATCTGTTCAATACTTTCAGATGCTACATGGACATCCCAAATCATTATCCTGTTAAGCTGACCATGAATACAGATGACAGGGGAACTTTTGTTGAGACAATTAAATCAGGTCTGGGTGGACAGGTATCATTTTCGACAACGAAACCAGGAATTACACGTGGGAATCATTTTCATACCAGAAAGATTGAGAGGTTTACCGTTATTAAGGGAAAGGCGAGAATACAATTGAGACGAATTGGGACTGAAAAGGTTATTAGCTTCAATTTGGACGGGAATGAACCATCTTATGTCGATATGCCGATATTTTATGCACATAATATTGCTAATGTTGGGGACGAAGATCTGTATACAATTTTTTGGATTAACGAATTATTTAACCCCACCGATCCAGATACGTTTTTTGAGAAAGTGTGATTGGTAATTGGTGATTGGTAATTGGTGATTGGTAATTGGTGATTGGTAATTGGTGATTGGTAATTTGTAATTGGTAAGTGGTGATTGGTGATTGGTGATTGGTGATTGGTGATTGGTGATTCGTGATTGGTGATTGATAATTCGTGATTGGTGACTGGTAATTAGTTATTAAATTTAAGAATATGAAAACACACAAAGATTTGGATGTATGGAAAGATGGAATTAGTTTTGTAATAAAAGTTTATAAAATGACATCTTCATTTCCAAAAGAGGAAATGTATGGAATCACATCACAAATTCGAAGAACCGCGATTTCAATCCCATCAAATATAGCAGAGGGTGCAGCTAGGAAAACAACAAATGAATTCAGGCAGTTTTTATACATTGCTCTTTCAAGTGCTGCAGAATTAAATACTCAACTAATAATTTCACGTAACCTGGAATTTTTGGATAAAGATAATACTGATAAGCTGAATTCTGAACTAGATTCATTATCCCGGCGAATTCAAGGTCTCATCAAATCTCTTAAAAACATCCATTAACAACTTATTCCTATTTTAAGAATCCAATCACCAATCACTAATCACCAATTACGATCTCTGCGGAAATCTGCGAGAAACAAAAAGATATACTAAATGAAAGTACTAACTGTCGTTGGAACAAGACCCGAAATAATTCGACTGTCACGGGTAATGTCGTTACTGGATAAACATGTAACCCATGTAATAGCCCATACTGGCCAGAATTATGATTACGAGTTGAATGAAATCTTCTTCAAAGACCTCGATCTCCGGAAACCTGATCATTTCCTGAATGTTGATGTATCATCACTTGAAGCCTCAGTCGGAGATATAATCCGTAAATCAGGTGAACTACTGAGGAAAGAGAAACCCGATGCACTACTTGTTCTGGGTGATACAAATTCTTGTCTGTCGGCATATATGGCCAAACGCCTTCACATTCCCATATTCCATATGGAAGCAGGTAACAGATGCTTTGATTTTAACGTCCCGGAGGAGATTAACAGGAGAATTATTGATCATATTTCCGATTTTAACCTGGTATATACCGAACATGCGCGAAGACATCTGATAAGTGAGGGTCTACCCCACCGTCGTATTTATCTAACAGGTTCGCCGATGTATGAGGTCCTTAATTATTACAGGGCAAAAATTGAGGCTTCGACAATTTTAACAGATTTATCATTGGCTAAAGGCGACAGGCGACAGGCGACAGGCGACAGGAAGATAGCTAAGGAGAGAGAAATCACCAATTACCAATCGGGCCGAGCGTTAAGAAATAGCCCAGTGGGCTATTTTAGCGAAGGAGCCAGCCTGCAGGGTAGCGCCAACTACTTTCTGGTTTCCACCCATCGCGAAGAAAACGTTGACAATCCTGGCAATCTTACTAAAATTCTTACAATTTTAAACAGACTGGCTGAAAATTATAGTCTTCCTGTGATAGTCTCAACTCATCCAAGGACAAGAAAACGGCTTGAAAATGTAAAGGATATCAAAATGAATCCTTTGATTCGGTTTCTTAAACCCTTTGGATTCCTTGATTATAACAAACTGCAGATGAATGCTAAATGCACTCTATCCGACTCAGGAACAATAAGCGAAGAATCTGCCATTCTGAATTTTCCGGCTATTTCATTCAGGCAATCGATGGAGAGACCCGAAGCACAGGACGCAGGAACAATAATACTTACGGGGTTTGATCCGGATGTTGTTTTAGCTTCAATAGAGGTTGCAATAAGGGAACACGATCAGAATATTCCAAAATTAGTTTCACCGGATTACCTTGTACCGGATACTTCATGGAGGGTATTAAAGCTTATCCAGGGATTGTCATCATTATCAAACAAGTGGCATGGAATTCAGTAAAAATAGAATCATGAACTCATCCTGAAAATTTGTGTTGAAATAATCTTTTTTAACCGCAAAGCACACAAAGTTTTAGCAAAGTACGCAAAGGGAAAACTCTTGATTTATATTCTTTGCGATCTTTGCGCAAATACTTAGCGACCTTTGCGGTTATTGGATTTTGACTTTTAAAAAATTAAAAAACCTGATGATTCCACACATCAGGTTTTTGTTTCCGGTTTCCTCAGAACCATTGGTCTGGCCAAGGAAACTCTCCCACCTTGTATTTTGACTAATCTATATCATAAAAACTGAATTTCTTCATGTAGTTGCTGATCGCAGTACCCAATGTATCCTTTTTATCAAGCTTTCCGTCTGAAGTCAGGAATAGCTTCACCGATCCCGCCCCACCCAGATGCGCTGCAGCAATCAATCCTGATTTAGTGACTGTTACACCGGCTATTGTTTCTCCAATGTAATATTCATAATCCTTCAGTAAAACCAGATTGACCTTTATAAGTGACTCCAGGACCTTGCGCTGCAACTCCGGAGGAAAAACTTCAGGATCCTTTTTGAACTTGTTAAGAGTTACATGCTTGTATCCAAGGTAATGGACAGTTGATTCTGCAAACTGCCATTCACCAAAACATCCTATGCAATTTACGGACAACCAGTTGTTTCCTGATTCCCTTCGACCCAGGTCATTTACAAATCTGTTGAACTCAGATTCGTGATGTATCCTTTCAGCGAATTTTGTTGCGTCCCTGATCATCATTCTTCTCATAGGATAATCCTTTGTTGGTGCTGAAACACCCTGCCGAAGGCACATGAAAAACATTGTCAGAAACAGAATTTTCATGTAAGCCGAAAATTTCTCTTTTCTCATAATTTCAGGTGTCAGTTTATGAGATAAAGATATAGGTAAAGGATATGCAAGTCAAACAGCTAAAGCCCATCTGGTGGGTAAATGAGTTATGATTTGTGGGTTGTTAGTCAATGATTTCAGACCATCTGCATACAACTTCTGACTATTGGTAAAGAAATTTGAACCATTGGTCAAAAACGGGGTAAAATTTACAATAAAACTCGTATTTTTTGATTGACCAGAGGATCAATATCTGTGAAATAATTAACAATCAAATAATTAGATGCCAAAAACCCTCATTTTTCAAAGAAAAGTTTAAATGGCTGATTTTGACTAAATGGCAGAGAAAATAGATGGAATTTGAGGAAAAAGATGGAAGTCGGAAGACCGAAGACGGAAGAAGTTATCATTTAATGGCTGTCAGTGATCAGTCATCAGCTTAGCAAGCACGGATCACAGATCCGCGCTAGCGGTGATCCTTGTTTGATCTGCGAAAATCAGCGGGATTTTAATCAGCGTCATCTGCGAGAAAAAAGAAATAAAAGTTCACGCAGAGGCGCGCAGATGAATATGCTGAGTTACACAGAAAAGAGACTATAAGATAGTCTTCGGTCTATTTCGATCTGATTACCGCAACAAATCCACCGTCATTAGCCATTGTGACCTTTATTGTATCCTCTGATTTAACCGATTTTTCCGATTTCTTCAATTCCATGGGCTCTTTGTCCGATTTCTTCGAATCGGCCCACATTTCAATTGTATAATTTCCGGCTGGCAAGAAATTTAAATTGACATCTACGGTTTTCCCAATGCTGTTATTCATCACTCCAAGAAACCATTTCTCACCGCTGCGCTTTGCTATTGCCACATATTCACCCGGATATCCACCAATGAATTTAATATCATCCCAGGTAGTTGGAACAATTTTAAGAAAATCCGATCCTGCCTTTCCAAGAATGTTATCGGGATGATCGCATACAACTGTCAGAGGACTCTCATAAATAACAAATTTTGAGAGTTCTGCGGCACGCGTATTCCATACAAGCGCAGGAGTTTGCTGCTTAAACTGCTCCTTTGTTACATTCAGGAAACCTCCCGGAGTGTAATCCATCTGTCCGGCAAGCATTCGTGTAAATGCTAGCTTAACATTATGCTCCGGACTCATCTTGTTTGAAAATTTATAATATTCATTACCCATCACGCCTTCCCTGGTGATCATGTTGGGATAGGTCCTGATTATCCCGTCAGGTTTGTATGCTCCATGGAAATCAACAAGAAGGTGATTCTCTGCGGCGCATTTTATTATTTCGTGATACCAGTTTACCATCTGCTGGTCATCACGATCCATAAAATCGATCTTGATCCCGGCAACTCCCCATTTCTGATAGATAGGAAAAGCCTCCTTATATGCTTCATTCCTGTTCACGTCGCTCGAATAAAGCCAGATAATGATCTTTACATTTTTTGAACGTGCATATTCAATTATTTCTGGTATATTGATCTGGGGAGCCCACTTAGTTATGTCAGCATCAGGTGAATTGAACTTTCCGTACCATTGCCAATCAACCAGCATATAAGGCCATCCCATCTGAGAGGACAGATCAATGTATTGCTTTATTACAGGCATCTCCATCATCACTTCTCCGCTCCACCAGTGGTCCCAGGCACTAATTCCGGGTTTGATCCATGAAGGATCCTTAATTGCACATGGATCATTTAGATTCTGGATTATTTCCGACTCTATTAGCGTACCAGGTGTCTCTCCTATCATAATAACACGCCATGGAGTATAAACCTCATCGGCAAACCTGACCTTTACTCCTGTTTCCTGTTCACCCGGAAGCGGTACCAGCTTTGTGGTCAACTGATTTTTACTACCGTTTGTGCCTATATAAAACGCGGCATAATTATCAATTTTAGCTTCAGTAATTGCAATCCAGCATTTGTCATTATACTCCATCAGAAGAGGCATCCCGGCAATGGTTTTTTCGTTCATATAGCTCAGGGGATGCTCAAAGAATTCGGCTTCGTTTGACGTGGAGTATTTTCCATATTCTACAATCCATGCTTTGGGATCTCCTGGAATATTGAAAGTTGTCAGCTCTTTTGTTATCTGCCTGTCCCCTATTTTTGCAACCCTGAACAACTTATATTGAAAAGCTGCTCCATCGTTGTATGCCCTGATTATCAGCTCCATCTGCCTCATCGGGACTAATTTCTCCTTAAGATAAAGATGTAGCTCATTATAGTTGTTTGTGATCTCTGAATGTTTTGATTTGATAACAGGTGTCCATTTCTCATTGACATTCTGAGTCTTCTCTCCACTAACTTCGAAATTACCTGTCATAGACTGCTCATCCCTGAACTCAAAACCCATCTGGGATTGATCTATTAAGCTCTGACCTTTGAATGTGATAGAGTAGGTTAGCGTTTCTCTACTATTAATGCTAACAATGATGTTATTATCAGGCGATTTAATGGAAAAATCCTGAGCCTGGGAAGTGATACTGGAGGATATTAATAGAATTAACAAATAAGGATTGAGTGCTTTCATATTGATGAAGAAATTTTAATATATATAGAGCTGATTTCAAATTTCTGTTCAATTCTAATCTCACCCCCTTTCTTATCCCGCACGGCGGGAAGATTCTTAAAACTCCTTCCCCCCTGGGGGAAGTCCCGATAGCTATCGGGAGGGTAGGGGGTTATTAATATAATCCAGTACAATCTTCTTTAAAATATTAGCAAATTTAACATTATTGATCTCCTCTTTTGTGAAATATTGCGGCTTATCTCCTTCAAGAAGAGTAATTTCTTCAACAGGCAGATTAAACTTTCCTGAATAAATATATTTAATGTTCGGATATGCATCACCCTCCAGACACAGGTATTCACTGAAGAATTTAAAATCTTTCAGATCATAATTAAGTTCTTCTTTTACTTCCCTTACAAGCGCTTCTTCAGGGGTTTCTCCCTCTTCGATATGCCCGCCAATCAGATCCCAGTGATGTGGAAAGGGGATTCCGGGCTTTCCATCCCTCAGATAGAGCAGGAATTCTCCTTCGTCATTTTCAAAAATTATCTGGGCGATTCTTTTCATAATGCCAAAATATAGAAAAAAGACTTCTGATCTTACATCCCCCAACCCCCACCACAAAGCCTACCCTGCAGACTGGCTCCTCCCTAAAATTGCCTACTGGGCAATTTATTAACGGGCGGCCCCCTTCAAAGGGGGAATTTGAACCGTTATGCCTTTAAGCCGTAATACCTTAACGCCTTTAAGCCTTATTTCACCACCATATTGTTGTCGATCAGCCTTGCATTATAACTCTGGATGATCGCCTTAAGCTTCTCCTCCATCGTCCAAAGATGGCTGGTATCGTTTTCAATCAGGTTTTTTTCGAGAAACCTGTCTTCTTTGAAATTATATAACCCGACTGGTTTATTGTCAACCATTTCCAGCATATGATCATTCATAAACAGCTGGTAAGTACTTCCATTAGTGTTAAAAGCAAATGACTCTTTGGAATCATCGAAAATGTTGTTGCCGAAAGCAATATATTCCCTGTCATAGCCCAAATAGCTTAACACTGACGGCATTATATCTATCTGCTGGGCAATTCTTTTCTTTATACCCTTCAGATCGCTGTTATGCTTATAAAATATTATCGGTATGCAATAGGAGCCGTAATTATTCTGAAATTCCTTGCGAACCGATTCATTGGTATGATCAGCCATTAAAAGAAAAAGTGTATTATTAAACCATGGCTTTTGTGCAGCTTGTTTGAAAAAACTCCTCAGGGCATAGTCAGTGTAACCTATTACCTCCAGTATCGGAGCCGGACCCTTCGGAAATTTATCCTTATATTTTTCCGGAACCTTAAAAGGATGATGTGATGAAATAGTGAATACCGAAGCTAAAAATGGTTGCTGGAAAGTGCTGATCTTATTGCAGAAAAAACTCAGGAAAGGTTCATCCCATACTCCCCACATACCGTCAAAATCCTTTGAATCAGGGTATTGATCAAGGCCAAAATAATCATCAAATCCGGTCATCCTGGAAAAAGAATCAAAACCCATCGAACCGTTTGGCGCTCCGTGAAAAAAGGCAGAATAATATCCTTTGGCTTTCAATAGTGATGGCAATCCGTTAATTGTGTTATTGGCATAATGTGAAATTGTATACGGAGTTTCGAGCGATGGTACTGAAGCAAAAATGGCAGGCATAGCATCAATTGATTTCTTTCCGTTAGCTATGGTGACATCAAATGTCAGGCTTTTACTAATAAGGGAATCCAAAAAAGGTGAATAGCCCTTATAGTTACCATTGTCAAGATCTTTATTCAGTGCTCCAATGTATTCCCTCGCAAAGCTTTCAAGGATTATTATGACAATATTATCATTTCTGAATGTGGCCGTTGAATCAGGAAAATAATGAGGATTATAGATTTCGGCAAGCTTTTCATTTTCAAAGAATTCATATTTGACAAGAGTCTTTTTATTTATGGTTCTTATAAGGCTGAATGGCGTATTAAGCACAATCGCCACATCACGTGGATTCTCGACGTACCTTGCAGCGTTACTTATGCTGATAGGTCTTGTTGAATGTTTGTAGCCGCCTCTTGCTCCAATTACCAGTATTCCCGCTACTAAAGGAACTATCAGTATATTCAAAGTATGATATAAAAACCGTCTTTTAGCTACAGGCTTCTCTACCCTTACCTGGTCGTAAAGAAGGATCATCAGAAATATCAAAAAGATCGAAAATACAACCACGGGCCAGTAGTCCAGCTGGAATTTGAAGAAAAGTTTTGCCAGATTATCTTCATGTTCAAATGTCTGAAAAACATCACTCGTAGCTCTCTTAAGGACAAACCTGTAATATATGTAATCAGCACTGTTGATTGAAATTGCTATCCCGTTTATAATAAAAAAGAAATACCTGAGAACATCCTGATATTTATAATTGTACCTGAATTCAAAAGGTATTATGTGAAAGAAAATAAATATCAGGTTTATATAAATGGTTGCCGAGATATCGAATAATAGTCCTCCTTTTAAGATTGTCAGAAGCTGAGAAAACGGGATATCAGGGAACATCCTGTAATTAAACAGGTAGAATCCTATTCTGGATAAAGAAAACAGAAGCATCACAATCAGAATCCTGTAAACCAGAACTGCATAAATATTCCATGATGTCGGCAGTCTCTTCATTCTGAAAACAATTCAAGTTACTAGTTGCTGTTTACTAGTTGCCGGTTAATCAACTAGCAACAAGCAACTAGCAATAAGTAACTTTTAAGAGGCCAAATATAAGAAGAGATTAATCAGTGTTGTTCAGCAAGACTGACTTTTTTGATCCAAATGAGTTTTGAAACCTCTGCTGCCGGAGCAGGGGGAGCATTCGGACCAGCACCTATACTACCGCCGGGACCTCCTCTTCCACCGCCGCCGCCACCACCAGCACCACCTCTTCCACCGCCGCCACGCCCTCCGGAAGGCATATCATTGCTCATCTGAGGAGGAGCCTGACCGGCAGGTTTTTTACCCATTTCAGGCATACCTCCGTATTCTATGCCTATTGAACATGGTTCGAATCCTGCACCATTTTCAGCGCCGACAAGCAAAAGTTTGGAAACAGGCATTTTCAAAGTGTAAAAAAGATTCCCGGCTTCATCATATTCTACAGCACCACTGAAGTTATCAGCGTTTTTTGCAGGGATCATATTGGGTTCAGATCCCTGAAATCCTATTAGCCGGATGGTATTAGCCATTGCCAGGGGACTGGCAGAAGCAGAAGCACCTGAATTCCTCATTCCGGGTCCATTTGCAAACTTTGCACCAAGCGGGTAACGGATTCCAATCTCTTTACGCTGTTTGCCATCCGCATTGAACCAGACAGTTAATCCTTCCTGAAGGATCTTAAACTGAACCCCTGAGTCTTCGATTTTAATGTCAATGTAAAGGTTATCCCTGTCATTTGAGATGTAATACAGGAAATTTCCCTTTTTGAAAAACCCATAGCTTTCATCAGGCATCTTGAAAGTGTTTGTATTAGCATTGCGCCAGTGGCTCTGATAGCTTTTTTCATCCTGGCCATAAGCATTTAAAAAAAACATTAAAACGATGAAAGTACTTATTGTTCTCATTTTAGAAAGTAATTTAGTATTCAGAAGAAGTTAACAAATATTATAGACAATCATCTCCGGGAAAATATTCCTGGAAACATATGTACCTCTCTGCCCTTATTTCAACAAGTACTCACCCCCCCGGCCCCCTCTCTATTTTGTATCTACTATTTGCACATTTTTTCTGCTCATTAATACTTGAGATCCTTCACTTCGTTCAGGATGACAGTTTTGTTCTTTATAGACTGGGAGGGAAGAAGGGGCGTTTCTCGAAACGCCCCTTCTTCCCTCCATAACTTACACTAAATCAGCCTGTCATTCCGAATCCCGAGAATTAGGATGAGGAATCTTTTACCCCATTTACAAATCATTTTTAGATGAATCAACGTATTAACAGGTCACCCCTGCTGGGTTCACAATCAATTCCTTGAGGTTCACCTGACTAAGATCGTCCAAATATCTATTCATCTTCTTCCTTGTACCTAATCCTGCAATCATGAAAATTACAAGAAGTGCAGCAAGTACATACATGACGATTTTTGTTGAGGCAGGATTTGCTTTCAATGCAACAGTTAGTCCATGATATAAAAGCCATAGAGCATATAGTTGGACGCACAGTGCTACAATTGCTCCAAATACTGAATTTATTCCTGTAGTAAATCCGAGAAGGGCACTGAAAGGGAACACAACCATCACTGAAGCCACTACCCTGAGGTTAGCTTCAAAATCGCTATTTCCCTTGCAAATTGATGAGAATATTATAAGTATGACCGCCCCTATAAATAAACCGATCACAGCTGCAATAACAGTATAGACCAGCCCCATAGCCCCTATTCCTGCACCAAACACCCCAACCTGGCCACCCAGGCCCAGAACACCCCATAGAAAAACAATCACTCCGGCCACAACGCCATAAATTAATGCCTTGATAACAGGTTCCGCCATCCCACCTGACGTACGCATTGTTGAGAAATAAGCTTTTGGATTTAACAGAGTCTCTTTGGACTCATTAATAAATGCGTTCAAATCGAAAGAAAAAGATTCGCTCATAAGTTTAAAGGTTTAACGGTTTAACGGTTTAATGGTTTAATAACTACGATCAGGAATTATTAAGCCCATAGTGAAAGGTAAGAAAAGAATTAATTTATACAAAATCTATTCGAGATAAGTATAGCCGTAAAGACCAGATCGGTAGTTTGACAGGAATTCCTTGCCTTCCTCAAGTGTGATGATCCCTGCTTTTACTGAGGTAGTAACCCAGGTTTCGACAGTCCTTACCATTTTTTTGGAATTATACTGAACATAATCCAGAACTTCAGCAACTGTTTCACCGTCAATTACCTGGTCAATCTTGTATCCGTCCTCATCGACTGACACATGTACAGCATTCGTGTCCCCAAACAGGTTATGGAGGTCACCCAGTATTTCCTGGTATGCTCCAACAAGGAAAGCGCCAAGGTAATATGGTTCCTTCCCTTTAAGCGAATGGACCGGAAGCTGATTTGGTGAATTGCGTGTTGAGATAAAATTATCGATTTTGCCGTCTGAATCACATGTCATATCCTGGATGGTTGCCGACCTCACAGGCTCTTCATTAAGTCTGTGAATTGGCATGATGGGGAAAATCTGGTCGATCGCCCATGAATCGGGAAGCGACTGAAAGATTGAGAAATTACAGAAATACTTGTCAGAAAGTATCCTTGAGATCTGCCTGAGCTCGGCAGGAACATGCTTCGTCACATTGGCAAGCTGGTAGACACGTCGTGCGATTGACCAAAAGAGTCTTTCAATCTGAGCCCTGGTCTTCAGGTCAATCAATCCAAGGCTGAACCTGTCAAGAGCTTCCTCCCTTATCTGCTGGGCATCATGCCATGTTTCGAGCATTCTGGACTGATTCACATTATCCCAGAGAACATAAAGTTCCTTCACAAGCTCATGGTCATTTTCATTAACTATTTCCTCTTCATCCCACGATGGCAAAGTAGTAGTCTCAAGGACCTCGAAAATCAGTACTGAATGATGAGCTGCCAGTGATCTTCCCGATTCGGTGATCACATTTGGATGGGGGATATTGTTTTTGTTAGCGGCGTCTACAAAAGTGCTGATCGAGTCATTTACATATTCCTGTATCGTATAATTCACGCTGCTTTCACTATTTGAGGAACCTGTTCCATCGTAATCTACGCCAAGGCCTCCTCCTATATCAACAAATTCAACATTAAATCCCATCTTTCGCAACTGAACATAAAACTGCGATGCTTCCCTCAGTGCCACCTTTATCCTTCGGATTTTGGTGACCTGGCTGCCAATATGAAAATGTATAAGCTTAACACAATCTCTCATTTTGTTTCTTTCAATGAAATCGATTGCCTCCAGCAGTTCGCTCGATGTAAGTCCGAATTTGCTTATATCACCTCCCGAATCTTCCCATTTTCCACTGCCAACACTTGCAAGCTTTATCCTGATTCCGAGATTGGGTTTGACTTTTAATCTTTTTGCAATTTTGGTTATAAGTTTAAGTTCGTTAAGTTTTTCCACAACAAGAAATATGCGTTTCCCCATCTTCTGGGCAAGCAATGCAAGCTCAATATAATCTTCGTCCTTATAACCGTTGCAGATTATAAGCGACTCCGGATCAGTATTAATGGCAATCACTGCATGAAGCTCGGGCTTGGACCCGGCCTCAAGACCTATATTGAACTTTTTCCCATGGCTCACTATCTCTTCAACCACCGGCCGCATCTGGTTGACCTTAATAGGGTAGATTATAAAACTCTGGGCCTGGTAACCATACTCTTCAGATGCCGATTTAAAACATTTTGAGATGTTTATGATCCGGTCATCAAGAATGTCCGGAAACCTTACCAGAACCGGAGTCGAGACATCTGAAAGGGTAAGCTCATCAAGAAGTTCTTTAAGATCAACTGCTACACCATTCTTTGTGGGCCTTACTTCAACATTCCCTTTCTGGTTAATAGAAAAATAATCAACACCCCATCCATTTATGTTGTACAGCTCAGCAGAGTCTTCAATTCTCCATTTTCTCATGACAGGCAAGTTTTCCCGGTTTTTGGGTATTTTTTTGCAATGTTATTAAAATTAAGCTAATATGTGACCAGAATTGGGAAATATTGTCATGTTCTCCATATTATCAGGTATTTGAAAAGTCTTATTAGCAATTGAAAAAGATACCAAGAATTAACCGCAAAGGTCGCAAAGTAATAATATTTAATGCTTTAGCTTTGCGTTCTTTGCGAAAGCTTAGCGTGCTTTGTGGTTAAATGAAGAACTTAATTATGTAGATTTGTATAATTCTTAAATAGATCAAATAATGAAAAAGAATATTCTTTACACCTTATTTATCTTTTTATTCCTGTTTTTACTGCCTGAAAAATCATCATCACAGGAATATGCAATAGGAGCTGATCTTTCATTTTTGAAAGATGCCGAAGATCGCGGTTATGCATTCAGGGAAAATAATGAAGTGAAGCCAGGATTGAAGATATTCAGTGACCATGGTTACAACTGGATAAGACTCAGACTGTTTCACACACCTACTGATCTACCCAATAATCTTGAATATACAATTGCACTTGCAAAAAGTGCAAAAAATATCGGAATGAAGTTTCTCCTTGATTATCACTATTCAGATACATGGGCTGATCCGGGCAAACAGTTCATACCCAGGGCATGGAACGGGATGTCTCACAAACAGCTGGTAAAAGCAGTATTTGATTATTCAAAAGAGACAATTATCGCGTTTCGTAAAGCCGGAGTGATGCCTGATATGGTCCAGATAGGAAATGAAGTTATAAATGGCATGCTCTGGCCCGACGGGAAAATTCCTGATAACTGGGATAATTTTGCTGAGCTGGTCCAGGCCGGGATCAATGGAGTAAATGCAGGATGTGATACATTAAACAGGCCGAAGATCATGATCCATATCGATCAGGGAGGGAACAAAGCCAGGACTAAATACTTCTTTGACAAATTCAACTCCTATGGAATTGATTATGATTATATTGGCCAGTCGTATTATCCATGGTGGCATGGAAGCCTGCTGAATCTTCGTGAAAATATGATCTTTACGGCTGAAACATATAAGAAACCGATAATTCTTGTAGAAGTCGCTTATTGCTCTTCGCCAACGGAATACAGGAAAAAATCGGCCCCATACCCCGAAACGCCCGAAGGACAAAAGGAGTTTCTTGAGGAGGTAAATAAGGTTGTATTGAACACACCAAATAATCTGGGGGCAGGAATTTTCTGGTGGGAACCTGCAACAACTTCGGGCGGCATAGGAACACGAGACTTTTTCGATGAAAACGGTAATGTACTTCCGGTGATTACAGTGTTTGACAAATATACACGTCATTAATAAGCGACATATTCCAAATAATTCATTCACCACGGACTGTCACGGAGTTTTTCGGAGTTGCACTGTTTTAAACTCTGTGGACAACTCCGTGTAACCCCGTGTAACTCCGTGGTAAAAAAGGGTCTCAGATTTAATTCAATTTTCTCTGGGTTTTAAGATCAGCCTTTTCAATAACCTTATAAACAGGATACTGATTATATCCCATTCCCCATTGAGGTACCAGGTACCTGTCGAAAAAGTTCCAGGTCATCAAACCGTCATTTGACTGAGGCTCGAGAAGGTAAGCAGCAAGATTTGCGAGAGGTTGAGCCATTCTGATCACCAATGTGCCGGCTTGAAAATCAATGG
>Ga0326726_10003315_pt1 | contig 14769 bp, 9 predicted proteins | sample MHFenrmetagenome_2_FD_207603 | JGI IMG/M metagenome (GOLD analysis project Ga0326726, IMG submission 207603) | Lab enriched peat soil microbial communities from Michigan Hollow, Ithaca, NY, United States - MHF15MN | ecosystem: Environmental > Terrestrial > Soil > Wetlands > Peat | place: USA...
CACGCCTTGTCGGGATTCACTTCTTCAATCCCGTGCCGCAGCTGCAGCTGGTGGAAGTGGTCACCGGAGCGAACACCGACGCCGAGGTCGCGAAGAAAGCGGCCGCCTTCGTGCGCCAGATCGACAAACTGCCGCTGCCGGTGAAGGACTCGCCGGGCTTCCTCGTCAACCGGGTTCTCGGTCCCTACATCGATCAGGCGCTGCGCATGGTGGATGACGGCATCTCGCCGGAGACGCTGGATGCGGCGGCAGTCGCCTTCGGCATGCCGATGGGACCGATCGAGCTCGCCGACACGGTGGGTCTTGATATCTGCCTCGCCGTAGGGAAGGAGCTCGCGGGCGAGCACGCCGAAGTGCCGAAGAAACTCGCCGAGCTCGTCGCCGCGGGCAACCTCGGCAGGAAGACCGGGCGCGGCTTCTATGCGTGGAAGGACGGCAAGGCGCGCAAGCGCTCGAGCCGCGGCGTCCCGACCGACGCGCAGTCCGACCTGAGCGCGAAGCTCATGGCCCCGTATCTACGCGAGGCGCGCGCGGCGGTCGCCGAGGGCATCGTCGCTGACGCTGATCTCGCCGACGCCGGGCTGATCTTCGGCACGGGCTTCGCACCTTTCCGAGGCGGGCCGCTGAACTACCTGAAAGAGCAGGGCTACTGAGCGTATCAACGGCATTGCGAGCGGCGCGACTTCTCGAACGTCGTTTGCGGGCGATATGTCGCGTCATCCCCCTCGCTTGCTCTTGGGGGACGGGCCATGTCAGAATTTGCCTCTGACCAGGGAGGGTCGGTGGACCGAACTTCAACGGTAGGCGTGCTGGGCCTGCTTGCGGTGGTGACGTCGCTGTTCGTGCTCCACGCAGGCGCCGCGCTCGCTCAGACCCCTCCGCGCTCGCAACGCGCGCAGCCGCCCGCGAGACCGCAGCCTCAACCGGCCAGGCCGCAACCCCAGCAGCAAGCCCAGCAACCTCAGCCCCAGACTCAGACCGCGCCCTCGCAACCTCCCGCACCGGTGCGGTTCGAGATCCAGCGCTACCTCGTCGAGGGCAACACGCTCCTTCCCCTGAGCGACCTCGAAAAGATCCTCAAGCCGTTCGTCGGCAAGGACCGCGATTTTGGCGACATCCAGCGCGCGCTGGAAGCGCTGCAGGACGCCTACGTCGCCCGTGGCTACAACGCTGTGCGGGTCAGCGTTCCCGAGCAGGACATCCGCGCCGGACAAGTGCGCCTGCGGGTGGTCGAGGCTCGCGTCCGCAGGGTGAAGGTGGACGGCAACCGCTTTTTCGACGAGAAGAACGTCAGGGCCGGCCTGCCTTCGCTGAAGGAAGGATCGTCGCCGAACACGCGCGCGATCAGCAAGGACGCGCAGCTCGTGAACGAGAACCCGTCCAAGCAGGTGACCGTGGCGCTCCAGGCCGCGGACGACCCTGGCCAGGTCGACGCGACGGTTCGCGTGACCGACGAAAAGTCTTCCAGGATCTCCGCGTACGTCGACAACACCGGCACGCCCAACACGGGAAACTACCGCGTCGGCCTCGGCTACCTGAACTCCAACCTCTTCAACGGCGACGACGTGCTGAACGTCCAGGCGATCACTTCCCCGAGCCACCCCTCGGACGTGAAGATCTTCGGTGCCGGATACCGTATCCCCATATACCGGTGGAGCGGAATCGTCGACGTGCTCGCGGGATATTCGAGCGTCAACTCCGGCACGGTGCAGGGCCTGTTCAACGTGTCGGGAAGCGGGGACGTGTTCGGGCTGCGCTATACCCAGCTGCTCGGGCGCTTCGACACCTACGAGCATCGCGCCTCGATCGGGCTCGACTACCGCGCCTACAAGAACGACGTGACCTTCGCCGACACCGGCGAGCCGCTGGTTCCCAACATCACCGTCCGGCCGATCGCGCTCACCTACCTTGGGCGCTTCTCGAGAGTCGGCCAGGACCTGTCCTTCAACGTCTCATACGCGCGCAACGTTCCGGGCGGCGCCAACGGCGACCAGGCAGCCTTCGACGCGCAGCGTACCGACGCCAGCGCCAAGTACAGCGTCGTGCGCGAGGGCGTGGCGTTCTCGCAGCTGCTGCCGTCCGATTTCATCCTGCGGGCGGTCGCGAATGCACAGCAAGCACACGACTTGCTCATCCCGGGGGAACAGTTCGGCATGGGTGGCGCGGACAGCGTGCGCGGCTATTACGAGCGCGAGGTTGCAAGCGACATCGGTTGGCGGGCGTCCCTTGAGGCCTACAGCCCGGATTTCGCCGCTAGGTGGGGCGGTAGCTGGCGCGCGCGGGCGCTCGTATTCGCCGACGCCGCGCGCGGCCATGACAACTCGCCGGAGCGGACGCCCGCAAACAAGCTCGGCAGCTTTGGCCTGGGTGTTCGCGCGAACCACGGCAAATCCCTGGCATTCCGGCTCGACGTGGCGCGCGTCACGCAGGACGCCGGAACGCGCGTGAGCGGCGACTACCGGGCGCATTTTGCGGCCGCTGTCAGTTATTGACCCAGGTGCGCCGTGCGAAAAGTCACACAAATCGCCGATCGCCGAGGTCTAGAATGAGTTTCCCGTTTGCTGCGGGAATGAAGTACCCGGGAGGGTAGCCATGTCCAGTGCCAGGCTCACGCGTCGGGACGGTTTCAAACCCAAGCTGATAGCACTGTCGGTCGCGGCGTGCTTCAGCGTTTCCGCGACGCAGTCCTCCGCCAACCCCACCGGCGGCACGGTCGCCTCGGGCAGCGCCTCCTTCGCCAGCTCGGGCAACACCCTCACGGTCACCAATACCGCCAACGCGATCATCAATTGGCAGAATTTTTCGATCGGCGTCAACGAGATCACGCGCTTCCTGCAGAGCTCCGGGTCCTCGGCTGTGCTCAACCGCGTGGTGGGTGTCAACGGCGCCATCCCGCAGAGCGTCATCGACGGGATACTGTCTTCCAACGGGCGCGTGTTCCTGCTCAACTCGAGCGGGATCGCGATCGGAGCGACTGCGCGCATCGACGTCGCCGGATTCGTCGCCTCGAGCCTGAATCTCTCCGACGCAGACTTCCTCGCCGGCAGGATGCGCTTCACCGAGACGCCGGGTGCGGGCAAGGTTTCCAACGCCGGCGTCATCGACACGACCTCGGGCGGCCCGGGCGGGCGCGTATTCCTGGTCGGCCCGGACGTGCAGAACTCAGGCGTCATCCGCTCCCCGCAAGGCGAAATCATCCTCGCCGCCGGAAAGAGCGTCGAGCTCGTCTCGGAAAATTCCCCGTTCGTCACGGTGAACCTCACCGCCGACAGCGAACAGGCCCTCAACGTCGGCCAGCTTCTCGCCGACTCGGGCCGCATCGGCATGTTCGGCGCGCTGGTCCGCCAGAGCGGCGTGGCCCAGGCGAACAGCGCCGTCGTCGGGGCGAACGGCGAGATCCGCCTCGTCGCGACCAAGGACCTCACCCTCGATGCGGGCAGCGTCACCACGGCCAACGGCCCGAGCGGCGGCAACGTCACGCTGCAGGCGCAGGGCGGCACCAATCTCGTCTATGGGACCGTGGAGGCGAAAGGCAGCGCGGGCCAGGGCGGAACGATCGAAGCGCTCGGCGTGCGCGTCGGCGTGATCGGCAACGGCGTCATCGACGCCTCGGGCGACACGGGCGGCGGCACCGTGCTCGTCGGCGGCGATCAGCACGGCGCGAACCCGAACATACAGAACGCGCAGCAGACCCTCATCGGACCCGACGGCGTGATCCGCGCCGACGCGGGAACCACCGGCGACGGCGGGCGCGTGATCGTCTGGTCGGATGCTGAGACGCGCGTGTTCGGCTCCGTCTCCGCACGCGGCGGAGCTCAGAGCGGTAACGGCGGACTTGTCGAGACTTCGAGCAAGGGAAATCTCGACGTCAACAGCGCCAGGATCGATACGCGCGCACCGAACGGGCAGTGGGGAACCTGGCTGCTCGACCCGACGGACGTCATCATTGAGCCGAACGCCTACGCCGGCGGCGACGCGCTCGTCTACGCATCCAGCTTCGGCATTCAGCCTCCGGTTGGGACCACGGCTCATATCACCGAGCAGGTCGTCGAGACCGGATTCGCGACCAACGGAACGGTTCAAATCCAGGCCACGAACGACGTCGGTTTCAGGACGGACCTCACGCTCGTCTACTCCGGCTCGATATCCGGGCTGTTCGAAGTGCGCGCGCAGAACAACATCGATATGGCGTACGGCGGGACCGGGCCACACACGATCACCACTAATGGCAACGTGGTGCTGAGCGCCAACGATATCGGGCCCTACGGCGCAGCTCCCGGCCTGAACACCGTCAGCGGCACCGGCTCGATCCTCGGCGGCGGCAACATCTTTGCCGACTACGGCGGCGTCCCCGGCGGGAACATCACGCTCTCGGGCTACGGCGTGACTGTCGGAACGCTGGAGACGATGGGGGGGCTCAACCGGGTCCAGGTCGGAAATATCAGTATCACCGCGCTCGGCGGCGGAGTCCAGACCGGCAACATTACGACTCGCGGAAGCGCTGGCGCCGATTTCAGCAACGTGGGCCAGCCCACGGCGCCGACCGCCGGGGGGAACGCCGGCAACGTCGACATCTCCGCAGCGTACGGACAAGTCGTGACCGGAAACATCGATGCGAGAGGCGGCAGCGGCGGAAACGGCGGCAACGCGACGGGAGTGGTCTACGCGGGAGCTGCCGGCGGCAGCGGCAGCCTAGTCAACATCGGTTCCTTTGTCACCTACGGCTCCACCGCTTCGATTACCACGGGCTCGATCACGACACACGGCGGCGCCGGCGGCGTCGGTGGTTCAGGAGCCAACACCTTCGTTTACGCTACGACCCCTGTAGACATCGGCTCGGGTGGAAGCGGGGGCAGTGGCGGCACCGTGTCCCTGACCGCGGGCAATGTCACGACCACGACCATCGACGTTTCAGGCGGCAGCGGCGGCGCCGGAGGCAGCAACAACAGCGCGACGGTTTATGGAGGAACCGACGGCACCTTCTCCGGGATCGGAACCCTTACCGTAGGCGGCGGCGGCGACGGCGGATCCGGCGCGCAAGTCACGCTCAACGCCAACAGCATCACAACCGGGTCGATCACGGCCTCCGGCGGCGCAGGCGGCGCGGGCGGATCCGGCAATGCTGCCGTCACCATCGTCAACGGCGCGCCCGCCAATATTGCGCAAGCGTCCGGAACGGCGGATGCGGGATCGGGCGGCTTCGGCGGCGGGGGCGGATTCGTCCAATTGAACGGCATGGGACCGGTCAGCGTCGGAGGGGCGATAGTCGCGCTCGGCGGCGCGGGCGGCGCCGGCGGCGCCAGCAACAAAGCAGACGCCTCCGTTTATGGTTCGGTGAACGCGACCAATGTCTTCGCCGATGCCACGTCTGGGTTCGGCGGCGACGGAAGCAACGGCGGTTTCGTGAATATCACCGGCACCAACATATCGACAGGGGCGATTTCCACAGGAAGCGGCGCCGGAGGCGCAGGAGGAAACAACAGCAACGCCCAGGCCTACGCTTCGTCGCTAGTGGCGGCCGGATCATTTTTCCAGGCCACCTCCGATGCCGGATCGGGAGGCGACGGCGGTTTCGGCTCAGGGACGGTTCAGATCAGTGGCGGCACGATCAGCGCGGGCGCGATTGCGACCGCGGCAGCCGCGGGCGGCGCCGGCGGCACCGGCAGTTCCGCTTCTGCTTCGGGTTATGGAGCGACTTCTTTTTTAGAAGCAAATTTCGGCTACGGCGGCGTCGGCGAGTCCGGCGGAGACGTACTTCTCACCGGCACCGGCGGGGTGAGCGTGGGGTCGATCGATACTTCGGGCTATGGACCCGGGTTCGTGGACATCATCGCGACGACCGGCGACATCACCACGGGCTCGATCACCACACGCTCGCTCAGTCCCGCGTTCAGCGGGGGTAGCGTCACGCTCGCCACCGACACCGGCCGCATCACTGTGAACGGCACCATCGACGCGCGCGGCTCTGACGGCCTGGGAGTCCTGATCGACACCTGTGGAGACGACTGCATCGGGTTTACCTACGGTGGATCCGCGGGCGGCGCCGTGAGCCTGACCCGCACCGGGGAGGGCGACCCCGTGGGTGGAGCCGCTATCCAGGTCAACGGCAGCATTCTCGCTTCGGGCGGCAGCGGGTTCAGTCCGCAGAACGCGGCCGGTGGCGCAGGCGGCATCGGTGGCACCGTATTGATGGAAAGCGTCTACGGCGGTACCGGGGTGTCCTATGGTTCTGTCAACGTGACCGGCTTCATCGATGCGCACGGCGGCAGCGGCGGTGCGGGAGCGGTCGGGTTGTCCGGCGGGGCGGGCGGGATCGGGGGCACGGTGCTCGTCGAGGCTGCCGATATTTCGATTCCCGCGGGACTCAACGCCTCGGGCGGATCGGGCGGCTCAGGTGGGGCAGACGCCGGCAACGGCGCCGGCTTTGGCGGCAACGGCGGAGTCGCCGGGTCCGTGGGGCTGTTGGCTTACGGCAGCGTCAACGTCGGAGATATCACCGCCATTGGCGGGAACGGGGGAGACGGCGGGGCCACGACATTCGCCGCGGCCTACGGAGGAAGAGGCGGAGATGGCGGCCAGGGCAGCTTCGTCGACATCACCACGAATCTGTCTTCGACATCTCAAGTGACCGCCGGGAACATCGTCGTATCGGGCGGCGCAGGCGGAAAGGGCGGCGACGCCGCGGCCGGATACGGCGGAGCCGGCGGACTCGGCGGAGCGAGCTTCGAAGTGATCATTGACCCGAACACCGCTACCGTCGGCGCCGTGACCGGGATAGGAGGAGCGGGCGGAAGCGGTGGATACGGAGGAATTCAGGGCGGGGCAGGCGGCGCGGGTGGCTCCGGTTCGTTCGTGGAAATCTTCGGTATCGCCTATGGCGGCCCCATAGCGGTGGGGAGCATCGATGTTTCAGGTGGAGCAGGAGGCAACGGCGGCGGTAGCGGCGGACCCGGCGTATACGGCGGCGCGGGCGGCATCGGCGGAGCTGGTGGCTCGGTCGACGTCTTCGGCGGCTCGCTCAACCTCACGAGCGGCGGAACGTTCACCGCGGTGGGAGGCAACGGCGGCGCCGGTGGAAGCGGGACCTCGGGCTTTGGCGGCTACGGGGGCAACGGCGGAGCCGGCGGGTTCGTGAACCTATTCGCTCAATCGGCGGCCGGATACGGAACCATTCTCGTCTTGTCAGCCTTGAACACCAGCGTGAACGGCGGACTCGGCGGAGCGGGCGGCGCAACCGGCGGCCTAAGCGGTACCGCGGGAATCGACGGCACGGCGGTCATCAATGGAACCGTCGTTAGCGGCGCCAACTCCAGCGGGGATCTCGTCCTGGAAGTCAACACGGTCACCCAGGGGACGAACCAGTGGGTCAAGACGAACTTCGTTCCTTCCACCGACGAACTCGAGAAGAAAGAAAAAGAGAACAAGCAGAAGAAGGGGGCGGCGGCATGCAAGTGAGCGCCGACCGCCTCGTCCGTATCCTCGCGGCGTGCGCGCTGCTCGCGCCGCTCTTCGCCTTCGCTCAAGGGACGGTGCAGTATCTTTCCGGCACGCTCTCGGTGCAACGGCCCGACGGCTCGGTGAAGGTGCTCGCCGAGCGCTCGAGCGTCTCGGTGGGCGACGTGATCACCACGCAGCGCGACAGCTACGCCCAGCTGCGCTTCAACGACGGCGGCCAGGTGACGCTGCGTCCCGAGACACAGGTGAAGATCGAGGCCTATGCCTACGACGAAGGCCGGCCCGAGCGCGACAGCTTCGCGATGCAGCTCTTCAAAGGCGGCCTGCGCTCGCTCACCGGCCTGATCGGCAAGCGCACCAACAACCGCAACGCCTACCGCATGGTGACCTCGACCGCCACCATCGGCATCCGCGGAACCGACTACACGGCGATCCAGATCCCCCCGCCCCCGCCTGGCCAGACGCTGCCACCGAACTCGCTCGCGCCCGGCGTATACGTCACCGTGGCGGACGGCGCGATCGCGTTCATCTCCGGCGGCGTCGAACAGCTCGTCGGCGTCGGGCAGGCGGGGTTCTCGAGCAATTTCAATCTGCCGCCCAAGCTCATCCCGCCACCGCCGAACCTGCCGCAGGTGACCCCGCCGCCGAGCTTCGGACAGGGCTTCAAGCCGACGTCGATCAACGCGGGCTCCAGCATGGAGTGCATAGTCCAGTAAGGCGGCAGCCGCTACACTGGAGGCCCGCCTTCCGGCGGGCTTCTCTTTTTCGGGGACTCGCATCGCGATGGCGAAAATCGAATTCGCCTGGGAGCTGGGCGCGGGCACGGGGCACGTGACTACGCTCCTGCCGGTCGCGGCCGCGATGCAGGCGCGCGGCCACGAGGTACGCTTTTTTCTCCGCGACCTCTCCGCGGGTGCCGACCTCGAAGGGGCCAAGGACATACCGCGCGAAGGCGCGCCCATCTGGACCGGACCGGCGACGGTCGAGGCCCCGCTCAACTTCGGCGAGATACTCCTCAACTTCGGCTACCACGATCCGCCGCAGCACAAGGCGCTCGTCGATGCCTGGCGCGAGCGCCTGAAAGGCTCGCAGGCCGTGGTCGCGAACGTCGCGCCGGCCGCGCACCTGGCGGCGCGCACCCTCGGCATCCCGAGTTTCGAGATCTCTCAAGGATTTCACGCGCCGCCCCCGGCGATGCCTTCGCCGCCGCTGCGACACTGGGAGCCCGCGCCGCGCGCCCGACTGGAAGCGTCCGACCGCCGCGTGCTGCAGGTGATCAACACCGTCCTTTCGGGCTACGGCGCAAAACCCATCACGACGCTCGGCGAGCTGTTTGCCGGCCGCCTGATGCTGCTGACCTATCCCGAGCTCGACATCTATCCCGAGCGCGGGCCCTCCGACTACTACGGCATCACCGACTCCGGCGAAGGCAGAGCGGTGCCGGATTGGCCCGAAGGCACAGGCCCCCGCCTCTTCGCCTATCTCTACACCTACTTCAAAGGCCTCGATCCGCTGCTCGCGGCGATCGCTGCGCGAACGCAGCCGGCGCTGGTGTTCTGCCGCGGCATCGACCCGAAGCTGAAGGAGAAATACGCAGGGTCCTCGATCCATTTCCCTTCCGAGGCGATGTCGGTTTCGCGCGTGCTTCCGGGCGCGGACATGGTGGTCTGCCATGCCAGCCACCAGATGACCGCGCAGGCGCTGCTGGCGGGCAAGCCCGTGCTGCTGCTGCCGACGCAGCTCGAGCAATTCCTCATCATGCGGCGCCTGGTCCGCTACGGCGCGGGCCTGGGCATTGCGCCCGAGGTGCCGAACGCAGATTACCCTTCGGCCCTTAAGGCGCTCGCCGAAAACCGGGAATACGCTGCAAAGGCGCGCGAGTTCTCCGGCCGCTACGCCGGCCACAGCCGCGCCGCGGCGCTCGCCACGATGGTAGCGCGCATCGAGGCCGCGCTCGACCGATCTTCACGGTAACATTGCCCGATGTCGAGGCTCCCCGAAAACAAGGACCCGGTGCTGCGCGTCGTGCCGATGCCAGCCGACGCCAATCAGCACGGTGACATCTTCGGCGGCTGGATCATGTCCCAGGTGGACATCGCGGGCGGGGTGCTCGCCGCGCGCCGCGCGCGCGGCCGCGTGGCCACGATCGCAGTGAACTCCTTCCAGTTCAAGCAGCCGGTGTTCATCGGCGACGTGCTCTCCTTCTACGCGGACATCGTGCGCGTGGGCAACACCTCGATCACGGTCTACGTCGAGGTCTACGCTCAGCGCAATCCCACCGACATCGAGACCGTCAAGGTGACCGAGGCGACGCTCACCTACGTCGCGACCGGTTCCGACCGTCGGCCTCGCACGGTACCGGCCCAGCAGAACCAGGACTGATGGCGAACTTCCCCCAGACGGCCGGGGGGCAGGTCGCTTTCGCCGCGCTCCGCCACAGGAGCTTTCGCGCCTATTTCCTTACCTCGGCCGCGGCGATGATGGCCGACAACATCGAGCACGTCATCAGCTACTGGGTGATGTTCCAGAAGTTTCACTCGCCTGCCCTCGGCGGGTTTGCGGTGCTCAGCCACTGGCTGCCGTTTCTGTTGTTCTCCGTTTACTTCGGGGCGCTCGCCGACCGCTACGATTGCAGGCGCATCATCCAGCTGGCGCTCGTGCTTTTCATGAGCGTGTCGCTCGCCTGGGGCCTGCTTTTTCTCACCGACACCATCGAGCTGTGGCACGCGGTGGTCCTCCTGACCGTGCACGGCATGGCGGGCGTCATCTGGGGGCCGGCGACCCAGCTTTTGATCCACGATATCGTCGGACCCGAGCAGCTGCAGAGCGCGGTGCGGCTCTCCGCGACCAGCCGCTATCTCGGCCTGCTGATGGGACCGGCGGTGGGCGGCGGGCTGATGCTGCTCCTCGGGCCTCCCGCCGGCCTTCTCGTCAACGTCCTGATCTACGCGCCGCTGCTCATCTGGCTTTGGAAGGTTCCCTACGACGGCCACCGGCGCCACGCACCCGGCACGGGGCAGCGCGCGGGCAGCCTCGCCGACACGCTCGCGCTCTTGCGCGGGGTCTCCGGCAACCGCACGATCTTCTCGATGATCCTGCTGGCGGGCGTGTCTTCCCTTTTCGTCGGTAACGCGTTCCAGGCCCAGATGCCGGAATACGCGCACGACCTCGGCACCGACGATGCCGGCGTCCGATACAGCATCCTGCTCGGGGCCAACGCGGCGGGCGCCCTCACCAGCGGCCTCCTGCTCGAAAGCAGGGGATTCCTCCAGCCGCGTCCTCAGATGGCGATCGCCTTCACGCTGCTATGGTGCCTGGTGATCACGGGCTTCGCCGCGGCCACGAACTATCCCCTCGCGGTGGCCCTGATGTTCGTCGCCGGATTCCTGAATCTCGCCTTCAGCGCCATGTCGCAGACGCTCGTCCAGCTCCACGCGCCGGCGCAGCTTCGCGGGAGGCTGATCGGGCTCTACAACACCGCGAACAACGGCATGCGCGCGTTCAGCGGGGTGACTGTCGGGCTCGTCGGCAGCCTGATCGGCATCCACTGGTCGCTCGCGTTGAGCGCGATGGCGCTCCTCGCGGTCACTTTCGCCCTGTGGGCGTTTGCCATGCGCCCGGCTCGCTAGAGGTTCAGCGTTTCAAGTGCTTTGACAGTTCGAGCTTCGCAATGGCGTTGCGGTGCACTTCATCGGGCCCGTCGGCGAAGCGCAGGGTGCGCGACTGCGCGTACATGTAGGCGAGCGGAAAATCGCCGGACACACCGCCGCCGCCATGCGCCTGCATCGCCCAGTCGAGCACCTTGCAGGCGACGTTGGGCGCGAGCACCTTGATCATCGCGATCTCGGCGCGCGCGGCCTTGTTTCCGACCGTGTCCATCATGTGGGCGGCCTTCAGCACCAACAGCCGCGCCGAGTCGATCATGATGCGGGCCTCCGCGATGCGCTCCTGCGTGACCGTCCGCTCTGCGACCGGTTTGCCGAAGGTGACGCGGGAAAGACTCCGCTTGCACATGAGGTCGAGCGCGCGCTCGGCGACGCCGATCAGGCGCATGCAGTGATGGATGCGGCCCGGTCCGAGCCGCCCTTGCGCGATCTCGAAGCCGCGGCCTTCGCCCAGCAGCACGTTCGACGCGGGCACGCGCACGTTCTCAAGCAGGATGTCCATGTGCCCGTGCGGCGCGTCGTCGTAGCCGAAGACACTCAAGGGGCGCAGGATCTTTACCCCGGGCGCGTCGCGCGGCACGAGGATCATCGACTGCTGCGCGTGCTTCGCCGCCTGCGGATCGGTCTTGCCCATCACGATGAATAGCTGGCAGCGCGGATCACCCGCGCCTGAGGACCACCACTTGCGACCGTTGATCACGTAATCGCCGCCGTTCCCGTCTGACAAGCGTTCGATGCGACACTGGATGTTGGTCGCGTCCGACGAAGCCACGTCGGGTTCGGTCATGAGAAACGCCGACCGGACCTCTCCGGCGAGCAGAGGATCGAGCCAGCGCCTTTTCTGTTCCTCGGAGCCGTAGCGCTCCAGAGTCTCCATGTTGCCGGTGTCGGGCGCCGAGCAGTTGAACACCTCGGGAGCCCAGTGCACGCGCCCCATGATCTCGCACAGCGGACCGTACTCCAAGTTGGACAGCCCTTCGGGCGCGCGCGGCGAGCGCGGCAGGAAAAGATTCCACAGGCCCTCGGCCCGCGCCTTGGGTTTCAGCTCCTCGATCAGCCGGGTCGGCACCCAGGGGTTGCCCTTCGCGCGGTTCGCCTCGACTTCCTCGTGGAAGCGGCGCTCGTTCGGATAGATCTGCGCCTCCATGAAGCGCTCGAGCTTCGCCTGCAACGACCGCACCTTGTCCGAATACGCGAAATCCATGTCTTATTCCCGCTCCATCGCCTTCTCGGCGTATTTCCACCCCAACTCGGCGAGCGGCCGGGCGCGCCTCCCCGCATCCAGAGCCTGCGCGCTCGAGGCCGTGCCTTCGAGGGCGCGCTTGGTCACGCCCTGAAGGATCGCCGCAATCCGGAACAGGTTGTAGGCCAGATAGAAATTCCAGTTGCCGATCCCGTCGCGCCCGGTGCGCGCGCAGTATGACTCAATGTACTGTGGCTCGCCCGGGATGCCGAGCGATTCGAGGTCCAGCCCCGCGATGCCGCGAAACTGCCCCGGCGGGATGTGCCAGCTCATGCAGTGGTAGGAGAAATCGGCGAGGGGGTCCCCGAGCGTGGACAGCTCCCAGTCGAGCACGGCGAGAATCCTCGGCTCGCTCGGATGGAAGATCAGGTTGTCCATGCGGAAGTCCCCGTGGACGACGGCGGTCGCCTCACCGGGCGGGACATGCTCGGGCAGCCAGGCGATGAGCCTGTCCATGGCATCGATCGGCTCGGTCTCCGAGCTGCGGTACTGCTTGCTCCAGCGCCCGATCTGCCGCGCGAAGTAGTTGCCCGGCTTGCCGAAATCGGCGAGTCCCGCGGCGGCGTAGTCGACGCAGTGCAGCGCGGCGATGACGCGGTTCATCTCGTCGTAGATGGCGCTCCGCTCGCGGGCGCTCATGCCCGGAAGCGACTGCTCCCACAGCACGCGGCCCTCGACATAGTCCATCACGTAGAACGCCCGGCCGATGACGCTTTCGTCCTCGCACAGGAAGTGCGTGCGCGGAACGGGAAAGCCCGTTTGCCCGAGCGCCGTCATCACGCGGAACTCTCGCTCCACCGCGTGTGCTGAAGGGAGGAGCTTCGCCGCGGGACCGGGCTTGGCGCGCAGCACCAGCCGCCCGTTCTTTCCGGTGATCAGGTAGGTCGGGTTCGATTGGCCGCCCTTGAACTGCTGCACCGCGAGCGGCCCGGGAAATGCCCGGTCGCGAAGCAGGCCCTCGAGGGCCCCAGTGTCGAGACGATGGCGCTCGAGCGCCAAGGCACGGTCGGTAGAGGGGATGGTCAAGGGCCTGGGGACCGATACCGGGGGGAAATTATCATAATTAACATATAACAATCAATATGTTATTTTAACACGGCCCACCAGATCAAACCTGGCCCGGATCCTGCTCTTCTAAGGGCATAGACCTGAAACCATCGGACAAAGAGGAGATAACACCATGATGGACACCCTAGTCACCGCGATTCAAAGCCTGTGTGGAGCCGGCCTCGTCCTCGGCCTCGCGCTGTCCCTGTATCAGGGAGCGCGCCCGCGCGAGGAGAACAAAGGCCTCGACTACACCGCCGCCAACGATTTCGAAACCGGCCGCCGCTGGGTCCGCGGACGGTAAGCACTGGTCTCCTCCGTAGTACCTTCTCGGCGCACTCGCGAATTCCGCGGGTTGCGCCGGTTTTTTTTCCCGCTGACTAGGTCTTAATAGACCGGCTTCTCCCTGAAATACTGAAATCGGTCGATCGAGCGCACTTTCAGCTCGCGCATGTCGACCCCCTGCAGGATCTTGAGGGGAACCTCGACCCCGGCCGCGCCGAGGCCCCACACTTTGCGGTAGAGATCCTCGTGGCTCTTCACGGGGTCCGCGCCGACGCCGACAACGATATCCCCGTTTCTGATCCCGGCCTTGTCCGCGGGTCCATCCGGAGAAACGCGCGTTACGACAAGGTGTCCCTGCAGCTCTTCGGTGGCCAAGCCCAGCCAAGGACGCGCCGGACCGCTCCTCCTGCCTTTTTCGATGAGGTCCGCGAGAATGGGCTTGAGCAGATCGATGGGCACGAACATGTTGCCTGGCGCCTGGGAACCGTCCAGCGTTTCGCGCACGAAAAGCGATCCGACGCCCACGAGCTTTCCTTCGCGGCTCACCAGCGCGGCCCCCGCCCACTGAAGCGTCGGTGGCGAGGTGAAGATCGCGGTGTCGAGCAGATATTCCCAGCTCGCTGCGAATTTGCGCTTGGCGACGACGTAGGCAAGGCTCGCCGCGTCGCGCCCCCCGGCGGGGAGGACCATGACCGGCTCGCGCTGCGCGACGTCGGCGGCCTGACCCATGGGCATGGGCTTCACGCCGAGCGGCGCACCCGAGCGCAGCAATGCGAGGCCGCTCGCGTGGTCGTAGCCGACCAGTGTCGCCGGAAGCGTTCTAGCGTCCTGAGTGGTGATCTCGATCGAATCGGCCTCGATGACGATATACCCGATCGTCACGATATGGCCGCGCTCGTCGATCACGACCCCGGTTCCTTCGCGGCTGGCACCCAGCGTGGTGTTGCTTCTGGCGTTGGGCACCGCCGTCATCTTTATCCGCACCACGGCGGCGAGGACGTCTTCGGCGTCCCGTTCCGCCTGGGTCTGCTGCATCCTCTGCGCGCGCGCCGCGGGATGCGCGCCATCGGCCGC
>Ga0326726_10003316_pt1 | contig 14768 bp, 9 predicted proteins | sample MHFenrmetagenome_2_FD_207603 | JGI IMG/M metagenome (GOLD analysis project Ga0326726, IMG submission 207603) | Lab enriched peat soil microbial communities from Michigan Hollow, Ithaca, NY, United States - MHF15MN | ecosystem: Environmental > Terrestrial > Soil > Wetlands > Peat | place: USA...
GAGATGGGGGCAGAAATCGAATGCGGTCCCGGTCGAATGATCGTCACCGGACCACCCACATTGTGGCCGACCCGCGTGGTCGCCTACCCCTATCCCGGGTTCCCCACGGACTTGCAGCCGGCAATCCTGGCCCTGTTGACGGTGGCCGACGGGGCCTCGGTCCTAACCGACACCGTGTTTCCCAACCGGTTTTCCCACGCCATGGAAATGGCCCGGATGGGGGCGGACATCCAAGTTTCAGGGGACGAGGCGCGTATCGCCGGGGTCCCGCAGCTGCGCGGGGCCGCGGTGATGGCCGCGGATATCCGCGCCGGGGCCGGAGTTGTCTTGGCGGCCCTCGGAGCGGAGGGAATATCCGAGGTCCGTCGCGTGTATCATCTCGACAGAGGATATGACCACTTCGAGCGCAAACTCACCCAATTGGGAGCAGATATCCAACGAGCCAAAGACGACTGACCCCCGTCACCAGTTCATGCCCTCGTTGGGGCACGGAAAACACTCAACCGCCTCTACCTGTCTGGTAGAGGTAAGAGTCTGGGGAGGTCACCTGAGCCGGGGTGACCTAGGGGGAACAACGGGTTAATCGAGTGGTTTTTGGGTAGGGGTGGTTTTCATCCAGCCGACGTTCTGACCAATGAGAATCCGGAGAGAGATGCCGATGCCTATCAGTCCGCGGCGTTCACGTGTGTGGTTTTGGCTGCTTTTGTGCGCCGTGGCTATCCCCCTCGCGGGGACGGCCCATGCACAAGACTTCGGCCAGAACAAGGTCCAATATCGGCACTTCGATTGGGATTTCATCGAATCGCCGCACTTCGACGTCTACTACTACGAGGGCGGGTACAACCTGGCCGTTTTCTCGGCGGCAGCGCTGGAATCGGCCTACGTCGATGTCTCGGCCGAACTCGACCATCGTCTGCGGCGCCGGGTCCCGGTGATCGTCTACCAGTCGCACAACGAATTTCAACAGACCAACACGACGGAAGGGCTCCTGGAAGAGGGCGTTGGCGGGTTCACTGAGTCGTTCAAGAATCGTATGGTGATGCCGTTCACGGGCTCGTACGAGGAATTCCGTCACGTTCTCCACCACGAGCTGACGCACGCGGTCACGTTTGACAAACTCTACGGCGATGGCGTCGGATCCATCCTGTCGCGCCGCTCGTTCTTCGAACTCCCCCTGTGGTTTGCCGAAGGGTTCGCCGAGTATTCCTCGCGCCACGGTTGGGACACATTTGCCGATATGGTGATCCGTGACGCGACGGTGCACGGATACCTCGTGCCCTTGGAGTATGTGGGAGGCTACCTCGCCTACAAGGAGGGGCAGTCCGCCGTGCTCTACCTGGCGGAACGGTACGGTCAGGCGAAGATCGCCGAGCTTCTGAGCAAGGGGCGATTCGAGATGACGATGGACAACGTGATGAAAAAAGCCATCGGCATGGGTGAAAAGGAATTCTATGAGGATTGGCAGAAGCGGCTGCGCAAGGAGTACTGGCCGGAGATTTCGCAGCGTGAGGAGCCCAAGGAATTCGCGAAGCAACTGACCGACCATGAGAAGGACGGGTCGTATTTCAACGATAAGCCTGTCTTCTCGCCCCGTGGCGACCGCCTGGCCATCTTCTCCGAGCGCGACGACTACACGGAAGTGAAGATCATCTCGACGATTGACGGCAAGAGGCTGCGGCGTGTGCTCAAAGGCGGAGCATCAGACAAATTTGAATCGTTGCACTCATTCCAATCGGGCATGAGTTTCTCGCCCGATGGCTCCAAGCTCGCCTTGATCGCCAAGTCGAAGGGAGCCGATGCACTGTTCATTGTGGATGCCGAAGGCAAGACCAGCGACCACGTCATCCGTTTCAAGGATCTGACCTCCCTTCGATCGCCAACGTACGCGCCCGATGGGAAGTCGGTGGTTATGGTTGCCTGTCATCACGATGCCAACGATTTGTACCGCGTTGATCTCGAAAGTGAAAAGGTCACGCAACTGACCAATGACCGCTATGACGAGCAGGACCCGGAGATTTCCCCTGATGGGCAACGGATTGTCTTTGCCTGCGATCGCCCGGCCGACACGATCACGCCTTTGTGGTCCGACCAATTGCAGGATCCGCGGCACTTTACTTACGGGCGCTACAACATCTTTGAAGCGGACTTGAATGCCGGCACCGTGCGGCCAGTGACGAAGAACGAGTTCGAAGCCAAGACGCCGGTCTATGCGCCCGACGGGCATCGCCTCTGCTTCATTTCGAACATCAATGGCATCTACAATCTCTACGTCATCGACTCCGGCAGCACCCATCCCTTCGCGGTTACGGATGCGCTGTCGGGCTGCTTCTCGCCGACGTGGTCACCGGACGGCAAGAGCTTGGCGTTCTCGGCATTCTTCAAGGCCGGGTTCGATGTGTTCTTCATGAAGGACGTGCGCCGACGCGGCGATTCGACCGGGCAATTGGCGCCAACCGATTTCATGCGCCGAATGGCCGGGAAGACGCCGGAGCAGTTTGTGAAACGGCACGAGATCGATCTGGAAGAGCAGACTCCGAAGTCGCTGGAAGAGGACCTCGATTTCACGTCCTACGTCAAGCGGGCGGAGAGCCCCTTGGTTCGCAAGCCGCTACCGGCGGATTCCGCCGACACGAGTGCGGGCGCCGCCCGTGCATCGGCCGATACGACAGCCGTGAAGCGCGACACCAGCCTGGTGAATTTGCCCTTGCCGGCCGGGAGGGAGATCGACACGACTCACGCTCCGCCCGGCATGGCGCCGCATCCCGAGAGTACGGCGGTTGCGGCGGCACCACCGGACACTGGATCGCCGACACCGCAGAAGTACCATCTCAAATTCTCGCCCGATCTGGTGACCGGCGGTTTCGGATACGACACCTTCTTCGGACTGCAGGGGCAGTCGTTCTTTGTCATCTCGGACTACATGGGCGACCATCAGTTCTTCATCGCTTCGGACCTGATTAACACCATCGATCAGTCGAACATTCAGGTGTTCTACGCGTATCGTCCGCGACGAACCGATTTCGGCATCGGCCTTTTCCATTCGAAGTACTACTACGTGGACTTTCAGAATCGTCTCTTTTCGGATCGCACATACGGATTTCAAGCGGTCGCATCGCGCCCCTTCTCGCGCTTCACCCGACTGGAAGCCGACGGGATGATGATCTTCATTGACCGTCGGTATTTCGATCCCAATCCGACCACGGGTGCATACGACGATCGCTCCGACCGCGTCGGACTGGGCGTGTTCTCGCTCATACATGACAACGCGAATTGGGGCATGACGGGCCCGGTCAGTGGACGACGGTATCGCGTGTCGTTTGAAGTGGCTCCGCACGGTTTGTCCGAGGGGATTGCCTACCAGGCCTTGGTCGCGGATTTGCGCCAGTACACGCGCATCGGCGGACGATACGGCCTCGCCCTGCGTCTCGCGGCAGGGTCCTCGGGCGGCGCCAATCCCAAGCGGTTCTATCTGGGGGGGCTAAGCAACTGGATCGGTTCGAAGATCGCCCAGTCCGACGTCTATCAAGTTGAAGGATTGTACTTCTCACAAGTGATCACGCCGTTCCGTGGGTGGGACTACTACGCGATCTCCGGCAACAAGTTCGCGGTGATGAACGCCGAGTTCCGCTTCCCATTTGTGGATTATCTGCAGATGCGGTTCCCTCTGCCGCTCATCTTGTCACGCGTGGGCGGCGCACTGTTCAGCGACATCGGTTCGGCCTGGACGGACAACAACACCTTTCAGGGCGCCTCGAGTGACGGCGGATTCCATTTGAAAGATATCCGCATGTCGTTTGGGTACGGCCTGCGCGCCAACCTGGGAATTGTGGTGCTGCGATTCGACCAGGCGTGGCGCACCGATCTGCGCGATGTCGCCGCGCACCCGCATTACTATTTTTCTCTTGGCGCCGACTACTAATCCGAGGCTTTTCTCTCCGCAAAGGGGATCGAACCAGCGGCCGCGAAGCACTGATCGTGCTTCGCGGCCGCTGGTTTTGGCCCCGGCGGTAACCCAACGATGCCGCAGGATCGCTTGATACAGGCGGATGTGTCGTGGTATATTCGGACACTTGACTCGCAGGAGCCGCCCACGTCTCGAGATTGGGCCCGCCGTAGCGCTAACGGCGGTGGTGCTCCGGCGGTCTTGGTGTCACGGACGCTTCCAAAAGATGAAACTTTCACAAGCATCAATCGTTTCTTCATCCCATACCACGCCGGAGTCCGCTTTGATGCGGGAGCATGGCGTGGGGAGGTGGAACTCATGACAACCGACACATCGCCCATGACGGCGCCGGACACGGCGCCCGCCACCCCGGCCCGAATGAGCTTCGGGGCCAAGTTCATCGGCATCTTCACCAATCCGCGACGCGTCTTCGAGAGCTTGAGCGGCGGCCACGAGTGGATCATCCTCTGGCTCATTGTCAGCGCCGTCGCCATCGCCGGTTATCTCCCGATCAAGGACGTCATCAAGACCACGCAGATTCAGAAGGTGCAGGAACAACTCGACTCGAATCCGCAGGTCAGCGCCGAACAGAAGCAGCAGATTCTCGATCGCATGGAGAGTCAGTTCAGCAATCCGCTCTGGACTCTTCTGACGCCCGTCTTCATGCTGATCGCGATGGCGGTCGTCGCCGCGGTGTTGCTGTTCATCGCGAATATCATCCTCGGAGGAAATACTCGATACCTGACTGTGCTCAATGCGTACGCCTGGACGATGATGATTGTCGTTCCGGCTACCATCGTGACAGTCCCCCTGGTCATGGCCAAAGGCTCGATGGATGTCACGCTTGGGCTCGGTGTGCTGACATCGGCCGATACCGGGGCCTTTCTCAAGAAATTCCTGACGTTGTTTGAAGTGTTTGGACTGTGGCAGGTTTGGCTCTCGTCGGTGGCCGTAGCCGTACTGGGCAAATCCTCGGCGGGGAAAGCCTTCGCGGCGGTGTTTGTTGCCTGGCTGGTGTGGGTCCTGATTCAGGGCGGGTTGGCCACCATGGGTGTGAACTTCGGGGCCTGATGCGGCCTCTGTGGGCGCAGAGAGGTAGATCAAGGAGAGGTGCATGGGACGCATGTTGAAGACTGGTCTTTTTGTCGGAGTGGCGCTCTATGGGTTGCTGGCCGCATCGAATTCGTCGGCTGAAGTCATGACCCTGGATCAATGCATCCAGCGCGCGCTGCAGACGAATGGGTCATCGCAGTATGGGCTGCCGCAGTCACTCGACAGCTACCATCGTTCCACCCAGGGCGTCTGGACCGCTTGGGGAAATCTGCTTCCGACGCTCAACAACTCATACCGTGGTTCGCATACCAAATTCCCTCCGGATAGCACGTTCAATCCCTCGACGGGGCAGTGGGTGCATTCGGTCGGTTCGAGCACGTCCTGGTCGTCGAGTTTCAGCCTTAATCAGACCCTTTTCAACGGCGGCGCGAACTGGTACCAGGTTGGGCAATCTTACCACAGCCGCGCGGGGAGTTGGGAGAACTTGCGTGGCGCCGAAAACGGTCTCGTGCTTGGGGTTAAAGAGGCGTACTTCAACCTGCTAAAGGCCACGAAGCTCGTGACCGTGCAGGAGGCGGCGGTCAAACGCGCCGAACAATTCCACAAGACCATTGAGAGCAAGTATGAGTTGGGATCGGCCTCACTCTCCGAAGTGCTGAAAGCCAAAGTCCAGTTGGGCACTGAGCAGTTGGCTCTGCTGCAACGCCAAACCGATGTCCGCACGAGCACGGCCACGCTCAACGCGATACTGAATCGGGCCGTCGACGATACGCTGGAGTTGGCGGATGTGGACTCGGTAGGGCCGCCGCCCATCTCCTACGAGGACGCGTTGGCCATCGCCGCCAAGGAGTCGCCCAGCATCCGCTCGGCACGATTCAACGTGAGTTCCGCGAAAGATGATGTCGGGATCGCACGCTCGACCCTCTTCCCGACGTTCTCCTGGAGCGTCTCGCGCAGCTACACGCCGGCGACCGGCGGGGACTTGTTGAAATTCAAAAGCGGCGATGCTTCGACTTCCGTGGGATTCTCGATCGGTTATCAGCTCTTTGACGCGTTCCACTGGAAGACGCAGATCTCGAACGCGCGCGTCGGGCTGAAGTACGCGCGTGAGAGCGAACAGCAGGTGGAGAAGGCGACGGAGTTGGCCGTCAAACAGGCGTTTCTGGGAGTGGACTTGGCCAACGAAAGCCGTAAGCTGGCCCAGCAAACCGAGGAATCCGCGCAGGAGGATTTTAACTTGGCGCAGGAGAAATACAACCTCGGCGCGGCGACGATTCTGGACTTGTTGGACGCTCAGGCTTCGTTGACTCTGGCGCAAACGAGCTATGTCAATTCGCTCTATGACCAATATGTCGCGGTGGCCCGGCTGGACAACGCCATGGGACGCCGGTAGGTGGAATTGGAGAGAATGTTTGACCGGGCGCGGTCGTGCTGGTGTCACCGATCGCGCCCATTGACTGTCAAAACCCTGGGGAACGCCCATCTTGCCGGGCCGGATCAGTGAATCCTCGCGGCCCAAGAGACGTAACACTAAGAATAGGGGCAGGGTGGGCTCTTTCGCGCCGGCCAGTTGCGGCGCACAACCTCGAGACGGTGTCACGTGAACAAGAAACGCAGTAGAAAAAAGTGGTACATCATCGGCGCGGCCGTCCTTGTGCTCGCGGCGCTGGTGGTGGTCAACCTCACCCGTTCCTCGGAGAAGACGACCAAGGTCAAGACGGCCAAGGCCAAACAGGGGAAGTTGGTGTCGTTGGTGAGTGCGACGGGCAAGGTCAAGCCGCGCGTCGAAGTGAAGATCTCCGCCAACGTCTCCGGCGAGATCGTGAACATGCCGGTCGTAGAAGGCCAGCATGTCAACAAGGGCGACCTCCTGGTGCAGATTGACTCGCGTCAGTACGATGCGCGCATGCGGCAGACGGAGGCCGGGTACGATGCGGCGGAGGCGAATGCCCGACTCCAGGAATCGTCCGCCAAGCAGGCCGAGTTGACCTACAACCGTTCGAAATCGCTTCACGAGAAGAACCTTGCTTCTGAAGAGGAATTCGACGCCGCGCGGACCAGCTACGAGACCTCACGGGCTTCGTTCGAGGCGGCCAAGGCGCAATTGAACCAGGCCAAGGCTGAAGTTGATCAGGCGCACGAGCAGTTGGGTTACACCACCATTCGCTCACCCATTGACGGATATGTGACGGATCTGCGTTCCGAGATCGGCGAAATCGTCATGGGATCTCTGAACTACCAGGCGAGCGTGATCATGGTGGTCTCCGATCTCTCGATCATCGAGGTCGAAGTCGAAGTCGATGAGACCGACATCGCGAATCTGTCGCTGAATCAGCCGGTGAAGATTCAACTCGATGCGCTTCCCGACACGTCGTTTGCCGGACGCGTGACACAGATTGGCAACACGGCCAAAATGAGTGCAACGGGGACTTCCGAACAGGTGACCAATTTCCTCGTGACGATTCTTATGACCGATACGGTTGTCAACATCAAGCCGGGGATGACCGCCGCCTGCGACATTACGACCAACGAGCGAGCGGCCGCCGTCAAGATTCCGATCGGCGCCGTCGTGCTGCGCGATGAAGACGTCCTCAAGAAAGCCAAAGACAAGAAGCTGGCCGATAAGAAGCAGACGGATCAGGGGCCGAGCGGCAGCACGACATTGGCGGCCGTGGATTCCCCTGCAACCGGCAGGGACACGCTGGCCGACACCACCTCGGGAGAGGTTAAGAAGAAGCCGCTGGAAGGCGTATTTCTAGTGCGCGACGGCCGCGCGGTCTTCACGAAGGTGACCACCGGAATCTCCGACCAACAGAATATTGAGATTATCTCCGGTTTGCAGTCCGGTGACGAGATCATCGTCGGCCCATTCAAGACGTTGCGTGAGCTGCAAGATGGTGACAAGATCGAAGCGGAGAAGGAAGCCAAGGGCGAAAAAGCCAAAGAAAGCTAGCAGGTGGAGAGCCGGTAATGAGCCAAGACGATATTCTGATCAAGACAACGGATCTGTGGAAGACCTACAAGATGGGTGATGAAGAGGTGCATGCGCTGCGCGGCGTCAGCATGACGGTCCAGCGTGGCGAGTATCTCGCAATCATGGGCCCATCCGGTTCCGGCAAATCGACGCTGATGAACTTGATCGGCTGCTTGGATACGCCGTCGCAAGGGAATTACGAATTGAACGGCCGTCAGGTCGCGCAGATGAACGACGACGAGTTGGCGTACGTGCGCAACAAGGAGATTGGGTTCGTCTTTCAGACGTTCAACCTCCTTCCACGCGCGACGGCGCTGCACAACGTCGAATTGCCGTTGATCTACAACGGCACCGCGTCGGAACAGCGGGTGGACATGGCCAAGCGGGCACTGGAAATGGTGGACCTGGGAGACCGCATGATGCACCGTCCCAACCAGCTCTCGGGCGGTCAGAGGCAGCGCGTCGCGATCGCACGCGCGTTGGTCAACAACCCGTCGCTGATTCTAGCCGACGAGCCGACTGGTAATCTCGACACGAAGACCGGCTTGGAGATTATGAATCTCTTCGACCGGCTGCACGGGGCAAAGAACACGATCATTCTGGTGACGCATGAATATGACGTCGCCGCCTACGCCAATCGCGTCGTGCACATCCGTGACGGCAAAATCGAGAAGGAAGAGCGTGGACGACGCGTCGCCGCGTAGCCACGTCGCTCCGTCTGGCATCCTTGCATTACGACTGTAGTCAGCGGTAACTGAATCCCATGCGCCAGTTCTATGAAAGCGTTCGCATCGCCCTGTCGGCACTCTGGGCGAACAAGCTGCGATCGGTTTTGACGCTGATCGGCGTGATCGTGGGCGTCGCCACGATCATCGCCATCGTCTCCCTGATCACGGGGATGAACCAGTATGTGGCATCCTCGATCAATTCGTTGGGTGCAACGACCTTCATCGTCGAACGCGAAGGCATCATTACCAGCGAGGATCAGTGGTGGGATCGGCAGAAGCGTAAGAAGATCACCATCGCCGACCTGGCCGCGGTGCAGCAAGGCTGTGAGAACTGCGAGACCGTCAGCGGCCGCGCCACCACGGCGCGCACCGCCAAGCATGGGAATAAGAACGTCGACGACGTTTGGATTATGGGTGCGACGGCCAATTGGCCGCAGACGGTGGACTTTGATCTGGAACAGGGGTATTTCCCGACCGAGGCCGACGACGAGCATCGTCGTCCTGTCGCGTTCATCGGGTACGATCTGATCGACAATCTGTTCCCCGGTTACAACTTCATCGGTCAGACGATTCGCCTCGGCGGACGGGACTTCACGATCGTCGGCAATGGCAAGAGGCGCGGCTCGACCCTCGGCGAAAGCCGCGACAACTACGTGATCATCCCGCTGTCGACGTTTGAGAAGTACTTTGGCACGCGGCGTTCCGTCGACTTGTTCGTCAAGGCCAAGAGTTTTGAGACGATGGATGACGCAAAGAACGAAGTGCGCATGATCATGCGCGCCCGTCGCAATCTCTCCTACGGCCAGGACGATGACTTCGAGATTTTTACCGCCGGTGATATCATGTCGATCTGGGAGAATTTCTCGCGCGGCGCCTTCATCGTCATGATCGGGATTTCGTCGATTGCGCTCGTGGTCGGCGGGATCGTGATCATGAACATCATGTTGGTCTCGGTGACCGAACGCACGCGTGAGATCGGCGTGCGCAAGGCGATTGGCGCCCGCAAGTCGAGCATCCTCTGGCAGTTCATGTCCGAGGCGCTGACCCTTTCCTTCGTCGGTGGTGCGATCGGTATCGCCGGTGGAGTCTTAGCCGGGTGGCTTCTGTCCGGGCTGTCGGGAATTCCCATGGGGATCGAACTCTGGTCGGTCGTTGCCGGGCTTGCGGTTTCTGGGGGGATTGGCACGCTGTTTGGCGTCTACCCAGCTATGAAAGCCGCGCGACTGGACCCGATCGAGGCGCTGCGCTACGAGTAGCCCATGCTGATCACCAGCTTCGAGATGCGCGAGGCCATGCTGATGGCCTTCGCCGCCATCCGCGCCAACAAGCTCCGTTCCTTCCTGACGGTCCTCGGCGTGCTCATTGGCGTCAGTTCGGTGATCGGGATGGTTTCGCTGATTTCCGGGCTGAACAACTCCATGGCTCGTCAGATTCAGTCCCTGGGCTCCAACGTCATCTACGTGTCCAAGTTCAAGCCCGGAGTCCACATCGGCCGCCCCTCGTCGGAAGAACGAAACCGCAAAGGGATCGTCTACGGCGACGCGATGGCGATTCTCGAACAATGCTCGCTCATCGACGCTGTCTCCCCGGAGAACCACTACTCGGCCCCCGGCGGCAACCGCGCGAAATACGGCCCCAACGAGATGCTGCGTCCCGACTTGGCCGGCGTCCTCCCCACCTACACCGTCGTCAACAACACCGAGATGGCGGAGGGGCGATTCATCAACGACATCGATAACCACTTCCGCCGGATGGTGTGCGTGCTGGGGTCATCCGCATCCGATGGCTTGTTCCCCGGATTGGACCCGGTCGGCAAGGAGATCCTGGTCAACAACCACCGGTACGAGGTGCTGGGTGTCATCGCCAAACGCGAGTCCTTCCTCGGCGAGGATCTCAACAATTTCATCCTCATTCCCTACGAAACGTTCTCCAAACTGCACCCGTGGGAAGAAGAACTCTGGCTGCAGTGCCACACGCCCAGCCCCGCAATGATTCCGGCCGCCATCGACCAGGTGACCGAACTCATGCGCCGGCGCCGGGGGGTCCCGTATGACAAGCCGGAAGATTTCGCCGTCTTCACCCAGGATTCCCTGATGGAGCAGTACAAGCAGATTACCGGGGCGATTTATGTGGCGATGACGGTGATTTCCTCGATCGGGCTGATGGTGGGCGGCGTCGGCGTGATGAATATCATGTTGGTGTCGGTCACCGAACGCACGCGCGAGATCGGGATCCGCAAGGCGGTCGGAGCGCGCCGGAAAAACATCATCTGGCAGTTCCTCATCGAGGCGATGACTCTGTCGGGCCTGGGGGGAGTGATCGGGATCCTCTTTGGGATGTTGATCGCCTTCGTGATCAACGCCCTGTCGCCGCTACCGGCGGCAGTCTCGCTGCCCTGGGTTATGATCGCCTTCACGGTAGCGGTCATGGTCGGTTTGGTCTTCGGGATCTACCCCGCCTACCGGGCCGCTCGGGTCGATCCCATCGTCAGCCTCCACTACGAATAGCCGTTTTTTCGGCCCTCGCCCGATACTCCCACCGTCATCGTGACCTCCGGCGTGACGAGTGAAACGACCTTCGAAATCGTAAGTAGTTGTGCGACAAGAGGCGCCCAAGTGCCATCGAGCGGGCAACTCTGGTCCGCCCAATCTCGACCGACAGGGAACGAACCGGGTCAGCCATCTGTCCCTATGACTGTAGCAGACATGGGCCAACGTAGCGTGGCAATCTGAGTCACCTACCGGACCCAAGCATTTAACTTTTGCGTAACATTGCGGGCTCAGTCTTTTCCTATGATTCCGTTAGAGTTGGGCTCCCATCTTGCATAGTCGAGGCAAAGACGATTCCTCTTGATCGCTGGCTCCGCCACCTCCGTCACAACCTCTCGATCGCGCGCGAATGCGAGGATCCGGAGGGCGTGCATCAGGTGCGCGTGGCCACTCGCCGGATCGAAACGTGGTTGCTCTTGGCGGGGTGGCATGTCTACCGTGACGATCTTCGGTGGCTGCGCGTCGAAGCATCATCGGCCCGTGATGTCGATGTATTGCTCTTGCGCGCGGGACTGCCGAAGCGACTGAAGGACGATCTGACCGATCACCGACGCACAGCCTACGGCGAGTTTCTCCTCGCCGCCGAGGATCCACGCTTGCAGGCCCTGATCGTGGGGCTCGGAGCCCTCCCGCCACTCGCGCCGACGGTGGCCTCTACGCGAATGGGACGGCTTCTTGCGAAAGTGCTCGAACGTGGCAAGCAGGTGTCGGAGGAGCAGGGCTCGCTGGAATCGCTGCATGGTCTGAGACGCGCGTTGCGCCGTCTACGTTACGGACTCGAACTCACGGGTGGCTCTACGGCTTCGTTGAAGAGACTCCAGGACGCATTGGGCCATATCAACGACCTGGCCGTGGCAATTCGTTGTCTCGATGATTTGGGCAGAGGCATCGCACCCGCTGGCTTCCGCGCCACGCTGCAGAGTGAATTGTCAGCGGCGCGGCCCGTCGCGCTCCAGCTTTGGTCGAATGAACGTGACAGGATCCGCCTAATGGTGGCTCCATGAGACTCTACCTGATTCGACATGCCGAGGCGGTGCCGCGTAGACCCGGCCTGAAAGAAGAAGCGCGGGCACTGACGCAAAAGGGTGAGCGACAATTTCGCGCGGTTGGCAAGGGACTGAGGAATTCCGGAGTGCGCTTCGATCAGCTCTACTTCAGCCCCTGGTTGCGTGCCGCCGCGACCGCGGAGTTTCTCACTCCTTTGGTCCACGGCAACGCGCAATCGACACTGCTCCTGGCGCAGTCGCCGACGGAGGGACTGCTCTCGCTTTTGACCGGGGATTGCGTGGGAGTGGTCGGGCATCAGCCCTGGCTCGGGGAACTGCTGGGCTGGCTGGTGCTGGAGGATCTGGAAGCGGGCTCACGCTTTGAATTCGACAAGGGCGGAGTAGCCATCCTCACGGGCAGGCCGCGACCGGGAGCGATGACCCTCTGTGAACTTCTGGGCGCGGATACGCTCACTCGACTTAATACGTGAGAGACAACCGCCGAATGGACTTTGACCGCTCTAAACCATCTGAGGATTAGTCCGAATCCAATATATGAGTACCGAGCAGACCACTCTGGCGCCGGCTGAATCGAGCATCGCAGTTCGACGGGAGTCGCCCGACATCGTCAAGTCCGATCCGACGATCTATCTCAACCCGGAATTGAGCTTCTTGGAGTTCAATCGCCGCGTCTTGCACATGACCAAAGATCAGGGGACGCCGCTTCTGGAGCGGCTGAGATTCCTCACCATCTGCAGCACCAACCTCGACGAATTCTTCGAAATTCGCGTCGCCGGCCTGAAGGAAAGACTGGCGCTGGGACTGACGCAGCCAGAGTCGGACGGGCTCTCGATGCCGGAGACTCTGAAGCGTGTCAGCGAAGTGGCGCACGATTTTGTCTCAGAGCAGTACCGGATATTGCAGGAACAGTTGCTCCCCCGATTGGCGGAATCCGGAATCCGAGTGTTACGCCGCCCCGCCTGGGATGAGTCCCAAAAGCAATGGGTACGTAACTTCTTCCGCGATGAAGTCCTGCCGGTGATCACACCCAAGGGGCTTGATCCCGCGCATCCATTTCCACGCATTCCCAACAAGAGCCTGAACTTCATCATTTCACTGGAGGGAGCCGACGCGTTTGGACGCAGCAGCCGCTTCGCGGTGGTGCAGGTCCCACGCAGTCTGCCGCGGGTGATCGGAATGCCCGCCGATGTCTCGGGTGGAACCACGGATTTCGTGCTGCTTTCGTCGGTGGTCCACGACCAGGTTGGGGAGTTGTTTCCCGGGATGGAGGTCACCGGTTGTCATCAGTTCCGGGTCACACGAAACAGCGATCTGTGGATTGATGAAGAGGAGATCGAAGATCTCTTGGACGCACTCAAGGGACAGCTCGGCGGCCGCAGCTACGGCGCCGCGGTTCGTCTCGAATTGGCGGATAGCTGCCCGGATGATATCGCGGACTTCTTGCTTTCGGAGTTCGAGCTAACGCGTGAGGATCTATACCAAGTGAATGGTCCGGTCAATCTCCATCGGTTGGCCGCGATCTATGAAGGTGTGGGACGTCCAGACCTGAAATTCCCCACGTTCATTCCCGGATCCGGCGTGAGTGCAGAAAAGGGCGTCGACATCTTCCGCCGGATTCGGGAGGGTGACATACTATTGCACCATCCGTACCAGAGCTTCGCGCCGGTGGTCGAACTGGTGTCAAGCGCCGCGATCGACCCCGACGTTTTGGCAATCAAGCAGACTCTGTACCGAACCGACAGCCATTCAGTCATGGCCCAATCGTTGATCGACGCGGCGAAAGCCGGGAAGGAAGTCACCGCCGTGGTGGAGTTGCGCGCCCGGTTCGACGAAGCGGCCAACATTGATTTGGCGACGCGGCTGCAGGAGGTCGGCGCAAACGTCGTCTATGGTGTCGTCAGGTTCAAGACCCACGCCAAGATGCTCCTGATCGTCCGTCGCGAGAGCGGCAGGTTGCGGTACTACTGTCACCTCGGGACCGGGAACTACCACATCAAGACCGCCCAGCTCTATACCGACTTCAGCTTGTTGACCTGCGATCAGGAAACGGGCGAGGATGTGCACAAGCTCTTTATGCAGCTTACGGGCCTGGGGAAGGTAACCAAGGTCAAACACCTACTCCATTCGCCTTTCACGCTCGAAAGAACGATCCTTGGACTCATCGAAGCCGAGGCGGTGAATGCGCGAGCCGGCAAGCCTGCGCGCATTATTGCGCGGATGAATTCGCTGTCCGAACCACGTGTGATCCGCGCCTTGTACCAAGCCTCGCAGGCCGGCGTGCCGATCGATCTCGTTGTGCGCGGGGTCTGCTGCCTTAAACCCGGCATTCCCGACATCTCGGAGAACATTCGAGTGCGGTCGATTGTCGGGCGCTTCCTTGAGCACAGCCGTGTCTTCTTTTTCCACGCCGATGGCCGGCGTCTCACCTACTGCTCCAGCGCCGACTGGATGCCGCGCAACCTCTACCGCCGCGTTGAGACCGCGTTCCCGATCGACCAGCCGGCCTTGCGCGAG
>Ga0326726_10003317_pt1 | contig 14767 bp, 13 predicted proteins | sample MHFenrmetagenome_2_FD_207603 | JGI IMG/M metagenome (GOLD analysis project Ga0326726, IMG submission 207603) | Lab enriched peat soil microbial communities from Michigan Hollow, Ithaca, NY, United States - MHF15MN | ecosystem: Environmental > Terrestrial > Soil > Wetlands > Peat | place: USA...
GCGCCCCCCGCTGCGCCGCGCGCCGCGCCGCGAACGCGCTGACCGCCCTGCGGGGCCGGAGCCGCGGGCGCGGACGAGACGGGCGGCGGCTGCGACGCCGAGTTCGCGAGCGCGAGGGGATCGATCCCGGTGTTCTTCTTCGCCCACGCCTGGCACTCGCTTTCGTCCTTTGCCTGCTGCTCAGCCGACTGATTCTTGGCGGGATAGATGACGAGGCTCTGTGCCGCAGCCTGACTCGCGACGGCGAACAGCGCGCAAGTGCACGCGATACGGAATGCGGTGATCCGAGCCATGGAGATCTCCTGGGCGACTCGCGCCCGCCACGCGCGGATCATACGCCAAGCTGGTGTTGCCGGTGCATCCGTCGTACGCTGCGAATCGGCGATGCGAAAGTCGGTCACGCTTCCGCACGCAGTGGCCACGCTGGCCCTGCTCGCTTCGATCGCGGTCGGCTGCGCCACGCCGGTGGGTGTCGACCGCGCATCGCAGAGCGAGGTCGACGACCAGCTCTCCGGGAATGTGCTCTCGACCGGCAAGCCGAGTTCATTCTCGAGCGTGTATCTCGAGCGGCTCGTATTGCGAGAGCTCTACGAGGAGAATCCGCGCGAGGCGCTCGAGAAGCTCCGCGCCGGCTTGGGCGGGCCCGACGAGCGCGGCCGGCTGTTCGCGCTCAGCGAGCTCTGGTTCGGCGCCGCGCAGAAGAGCGGCGATCGATCGGAGTATCTCGCCGCCGCGATCTGCGCCTACGCATTTCTGTTTCCCTCGGACACGAGCTCCACGGGTCCGCTCTACGACGGCACGCTGCGCCTCGCGCTCGACCTCTACAACCGCGGGATGACGGAGGGTCTCAAGAACGGCGAGACGGAGGAAGGCACCGAAGTCGATCTGACTCCGCGCAGCCTCCCGCTGCCGTTCGGCATCTTCACGCTCGAGCCGGCCGAGACGGAGTTCCGTTACGGCACGTACCGCATCGCGCACCCGGTGTCACTCGTCGACGAGAAGATCCGCGGCTTGCGCAACCGCTATCGCCGCGCGGGCATCGGCTTGGCACTGGTCGCGCGCGTCGACCCGACGTCGAGCAGTGCAGGAGAGGTCTGGCTGCCGACCAACAGCAAGTTTCCGATCACGGCGTTCGTGCGGCTGCACGACGCGGTCGCGGGCGTCGCACGCGGCGACGTGCACGGAAAGCTCGAGGTCTACGACGCCGACGACGTGCCGGCGATCCAGCTCGCGCAGCGAACCGTGCCGCTCGAGTCCGAGCCGTCCGCGGCGCTCGCGTATCGACTCGAGGGCGCGCCGGTCTGGGACTTCGAGATCGCGGGATTTCGCCGGCCCGACTTCAGCATCCTGGGTGCCGACAAGAACAAGGGTCTGTTCTTCCTCAACCCGTATCGTCGCGGACGCGTCCCGGTGGTCTTCGTGCACGGCACCGCGTCGAGCCCCGCGCGCTGGGCGGAGATGGGGAACGAGCTGCTGGGCGACCCGCGGATCGCGAGTCACTACCAGCTCTGGTTCTTCATCTACAACAGCGGAAATCCGATCCTGCAGTCCGCAGACAACCTGCGCGAGGGGTTGAAGCTGGCCGTTCACGACCTCGATCCGGACGGCACGGACGCCGCGCTGCGCGACATGGTCGTGATCGGTCACAGCCAGGGTGGCCTGCTCACGAAGTTGATGGTCGTGAAGAGCGGCACCGCGTTCTGGGACAACATCAGCAACCAGCCGTTCGAGTCAGCGGACTTCAGCCCCGACCTGAAGCAGCTGCTGAGTCGCGCGATGTTCTTCGACCCGCTGCCGTTCGTGAAGCGCGTGATCTTCATCTCGACCCCGCACCGCGGCAGCTATCTCGCGGAGAACTGGCTCGGCATGCTCGCGCGCCGGCTCGTCAATACGCCGATGGCTCTGACGAGGCTCTCGCTCGAGGTGGGTAAGCTGCGCGCGCGCGAGGGCCTGGGCGGTTCGAAATTCCGGCCGCCCACGGCCGTCGATAACATGGACTGGTCGAACCCGGGCCTGCGCACGCTCTACTCACTGCCGATCGCGCCGGGCGTGCACGCGCACTCGATCATTCCGGTGAAGAGTCTGCCGCTCGAAACCGGCGAGGACGGCGTCGTCCGCTACGAGAGCGCACACATCGAGCCGGTCGAGTCCGAGCTCGTGATCACGCCGGCGAGTCACTCGGTGCAGTCGAATGCGGAGGCGATCGAGGAAGTGCGGCGCGTTCTGTACGAGCACGCCGCGATCAAGTGACTCGAGCGCTGGGCTACTCTTCCTTCTTCCAGGTCTGATCGGGATCGAAGCGAGTCATCGCCGCGGCGGTCTTCGCGGTGCTCGGGCCCAGGTCCTTCGAGAAGACGACACCGTCGTGGTTCACGACGAACGTCATGACTCCCGACACGCCGTACTCGGCCGGATACGCGACGAGCCCGAAGCCGCCGATCATGCGACCGTGCACGATGTAGTCGTACGCGCCGCCCCCGGCGTGCGGCCCCTGTTTGAAGAGGATCTTGTAGAGGTAGCCGTGATACGGCTGCCGCTTGCCCTCTTGGTGCCGATAGCCTTCGCTCCGCGCCTCGGCGACGAGGTCTCCGAGCGGGCTCTCCGGCTGACCCGGCTCCGCTTGCCAGTACAGACCGTCGTGAGTCCCGGCGTCGCTCGCGAACCTCTTCGCGTACTCGAAGAGTCCGTCGCCGTTGCGGTCGACCGATGCGTACTCGCGCTGCGCGTCGACGTACGCGAGACACACCTGGATCGTGGAGAGCTCGTTGCGCCCGACGCGGCGCGCGAGTATCTCGTGTCTCCCCGCGGCGGCGTCGAAGTGCCACGCCTCGCCCTTCTTGACGATCGGGACGGGGAACGGAAAATCGTCGTCGCCGTAGACCAGGATCGCCTTCGCGTCGCCTTCCTGTTCGATCTTGTGCTTCTCGTCGTAGCTCTTGGTGAAGCTCTCGCGGGTGTTGGTATCTGCGACTGCGTCGCCGGAGCTCAAGAGGTCGCGCGCGGCGGTGCCGAAGATCTCGAGCAGCGCCTTCGCGTCGGCGGCGCGCGCGGCCTGCGCGAGCGCCGCGGCCGCCGCATCCGGCGAGGCGAACGCCTTCGGCGACATCGCGGCCGGCTTCGCGGCGAGCGCGAAGAGGGCGACACCAATCAGCGTCACCAGGAGTTTCCGAGTCGAGTGAGTCCGTGTCATGTCGTGTCCTTCCCTCGTCCCTACCGTCGCCCGCCGCCGCGCCCGCCGCCGCCGCGCCCGCCGCCGCCGCGAGAGCCGCCGCCGCCGCCCCGCGAGCCGCCGAAGCTGCTGTTGCCACGACTCGAGCTCGAGCGCGCACCGCTACCCCCGCCCGAGCGATCGAACGCGCCCGCCGATCCGCGACTCCCCCCAGCGCGCTCGGCAGGTCCACTGCCGCCGCGTTGTCCGACGCTGCCTCGGCCCGCGTCGCGCGAACCCGCGCTCCCTCCGGCGCGATCTCGGCTGCCGACGCTCGAACGCTCACCGGCCCCGCGGCCGCCGTCCCGCCCGCGGAAGGCGTCGCGCGAAGCGGCGTCGCGCGACTGACCCTTGCCGTACTTTTCGCGGGTGCCCGCGTCCCCGTAGTTCACACCCTTGCGGTGACTCGGATCGTGCGACCACTTCGAGGTTCCGCCGTCGCCGCGACCTCCGCGATCGCCCCGATCTCCGCGATCGCCCCGATCTCCGCGGTCACCTCGATCTCCGCGATCACCGCGGTCACCCCGATCCCCGCGGTCACCCTGATTTCGGTCCCCGCGATCGACATTGATGTTCGTGCTGTTGTTGATGGCGACGTCGCCGCCCTCCCAACCGCAGTGTCCCCAGCCGTAGTGCGAGCCCGCGGCGATCGCCGCGCCCCAGAAGAAGCCCGCAGCGAACACGGCTCCCGCCGGCGGCGGCCAGTAGTACGGCGGATATCCCGGATACCCCCAGGCGCCGTACACCACCGTGGGTTGGTAAGTCGGGACGTAGACCACCTCCGGGTTCGTCGGCTGGATGATGATCGTCTGCTGCTGAGTCGCCGCGTTGGTTTCCTTGGTGACCTTTTGTTTGTCGTTCGACTGGAGATTCCCGGCGGCGTCCGCCTTCGCGCGCAGTCGCTGGATCGCGTCCATCAGATCCTTCTGCTGCGCGAGGAACGCGTCGCCGAGCTTCTGCGTCCAGTCGAGCTTCTGGTCCATGTTCTCGAGCACCTGCGGAAACGGAACGAGTGACTTCACGCTCCTGTCCCAGCTCTGCTTCTCGAGTGCGTCGTCGAGCGGCTTGCCCTTGAGCTTCGAGTTCGCGGGATCCTTCGCCCAGCGCGCCGCTTCGACGATCTCGAGCGGATAGGTCGAAGCCATGAGCACCTGAGCGATGAGATCGTCGGGGTAGAGCGCGATCGGCGCGGCGAGTTGCTCGAGCTCACCCGCGCTGAGCTTGGCGCCGGTCTCCTGCTGGGGAGCGGCGGGCGTCGCGCTTGTCTGCGGCGGCGGAGGCGGCGACGCGGCCGGCGTCTCCTCGGCCTTCGGCGTCGACGTGCTGCAGGCGAAGGCGAGCGCGCATGCGAGCGCGCGCAGCGAGTAGCTCGTCATCTCGTTCCTCCCGCCCTCATCCTACACTCAGAACGCGAGCGAAGGCGCGAGTGGAGAGTCGCCACGCTCCCCGCACTTGGACCGCGCTTCGCTGTCGACATCGGTATTTGCGGCGTGCCATGCTCCTGCTCCGCAAGATCACCAGAGGGAGTCCGCGATGCTTCGCTCGCTCGCCGTCACCGTGGCTGCGTTCGTGGTCATTCAGTCCACCGGATTCGCCCGCGACGCCTCGGCTCAGTCGCTGCCGTGGAATCAGGAAGTCGTGACTGCCCGCGCGGGTGAGTTGGAGGACGCCGTCAGCGGCCTGCGTGACTCGGTACGCCAGAGCCCGAACTGGCAGATCCCGACTCAGCGGCGGAAGCTGTACGAGATCCAGGACAACCTGAGGCAGATCGAGCAGGCGGCATCGTCGCTGCACGCGGCCCTCCGGGGCGGTGCTGGCATGGAAGAGACACTGCCGACCTACAAGCGCCTGCAGCAAATTCGGCGAGACACCGCGGTGATCGCGCAGCGCGTCGACATCAGCGCCTTCACTCAGCCCAAGCTCGACAAGGCGAAGGACTTGCTCGAGAAGATCGAGCCCTACTACCCGAAGGAGCCCGCGGGGCCCGCCGACGTGAAGTGACTCGTCCGGCCGATGGAGCTCCAGCGCTGGCGAGTTGGTGCGTGCACGCTGACGAGCGTGGTCGAGGATGAGACTCGGCGGATTCCGCCCGAGCTCTTCTTCGTCGGCGTGAAGGAGGCGGACGTCGCGCGCCACCCGTGGCTCGTGCCCGACTTCGCCGACGAGCGCGGGCGGATCGCCATGCGCGTGCAGGCGTTCGTGATCGAGACACATGGGCGCCGCGTGCTCGTCGACCCGTGCGTGGGCAACGGCAAGAAGCGGCCGCTTGCCTTCTGGAACGAGCGGAGCTTTCCGTTCCTCGAGCGCTTTGCCGACGCCGGCTTCGCGCCGGAGAGGATCGACTGTGTGGTGCACACGCACCTCCACGCGGATCACTGCGGCTGGGACACTCGTCTCGAAGGCGGTGAGTGGGTGCCGACGTTCCCGAACGCGCGGCACCTGTATACGCAGCGCGAGCTCGATTGGTGCCGCGCCGGCGGAAATCCCGGAATCGAGGGCGTGTACGCGGACTCGATCGCGCCGATCCTCGAGGCCGGCCTCGCGGACGTCGTGCCCGAGAACGTCGCGCTCGGCGACGGCCTGCGCCTCGAGTCGACCCCGGGTCACACGCCCGGCCACGTGTCGCTCTGGATCGAGTCACAGGACGAGGTCGCGCTCGTGAGCGGCGACTTCCTGCACCATCCGGTGCAGTGTGCCGAGCTCGGCTGGGCCGAGACCGGCGACGTCGACGCGGATCAGGCGCGGGCGACGCGGCGGCGCATGCTCGCGCGCGCGGCCGAGACGGGCGCGCTGTTTCTCGGCACGCACTTCGCAACCCGGCCCGCGGGGCGCATCGAAGCGCGCGGCGACGCGTTCCGCTTCGTTCCGCTCTAGCGCGCGCGCCAGCGCGGCTCGATCACTTCATCCGCGACGATCGCGCTGAAGCGCTCACCGCCGCTGCGATTCCCGTGCGTGCTGTCGTGGAAGCCGTCGTCCGCGAGACGGTCGCTGAAGTCGCCGAACGCGAAGGCGTGCTCCGCCTGTACGCGCGCGAGCGCGTCTTGGAACGAGCCCTCGATTCGACCTTCGAGGAGCTTGCGGTGTGCGCTGGAGATCGGCGGTACGACGACCACACACTCGATCCGGGCGTCGCGGCAGCGCGCGAGTATGCGCTCGAGCACCGCGAGCGCGCGCTCACTCACTCGGTAGTCGCGCATGCGCCGCGCCCAGCGGTGCGCGCCGTGCAGCGGGTCGTCGTGCTTCGCGCGCGGTTGCGCCTGCTTGGGGCTGGTGGGCGCGACGAGATACGGCGGCCGCCGGCCGGTCGTCCAGGTGAGCAGCTCGTTTCGGTAGCAGTACACCGGAAAGAGTCGCGCGCAGAGAAGCGTGCGCTTCGTGCCACGCGCGAGCTCGGGCAGCCACTCCGCGACGTCGCGCCAGGTGAACGCGCGCAGCAGCTGCCCGTTGAGAAACGGCACGGGATCGCGCAGCCACTCGGGAGTCACCTCGACGAGCGCCATGCGCGGCCGCGTGCCCTGTGCCAGGACGCGCGCGAAAAGGAAGTCGGTGCCGACGAGATCGCCGCCGTTGAACGCGACCGTAGTGACTCGCGGAGCGGCCTCGCCGAGGCGTTCGCGGAGCCGGGCTTCCACGCGGTCCGGAAGGATCAGCGCCTTGAAGCGCGAGCTCCCGAAGAGCAGCACGTCGGGGGTCGGGCCGAGCGCGCGCACGCGCGCGAGCGCCTCGTCGGCTTCGCGAAAGCGCACGCGCAGCGGCGCGCGGTCGAGCGCGAGGCCGACGCCGAGCTGCACCACCAGGAACACGAGCGCCGCGAGCGCGAGCACTCGCGTCGCGGGCCGCTGATCGGAGCTTGCCGCCGGCTCGTCCATCTCGCGAGTCAGAACTGAAAGTAGATGAATGCGCCGCCTTCGTCCGGCGCGAGTAACTGAGACGCGAGCAGCGCGAGCGCGAGCGCGCCGGCGGCGACGGGCACGGGCAAGCGGCGCGCCAGCGCGTCGACGTCGCCGAAGCGCGCGACGAGGTGCGCCGCGAGCACGACCGCGAGCAGTCCGCCGAAGACCGCCAGCACCTCGGGCGCGAGCCGGATGCCGTCCGTCGGCGCGAACAGGCGCGCGTACACGACCGCGGCGTCGCCGAAGCTGCGCGCGCGAAACAACACCCAGCCCAGACACACGCACAGGAACGTGAAGCCGGCGCGCAGGGGCGCGAGCGCCGGGTGGCCGAGCCAGCGCGGCCACGGCAGCGCGCGGTGCAGCGCGAGTAACACACCGTGATACGCGCCCCACGCGACGAACGTCCACGCCGCACCATGCCACAGACCGCCGAGCAGCATGGTGAGCAAGAGGTTCCGGTAAGTCGCCGCGCGCGAGCCGCGGTTGCCGCCGAGCGGGATGTACAAGTAGTCGCGCAGCCACGTCGACAGCGAGATGTGCCAGCGGCGCCAGAACTCGGCGATGTTCAGCGAGAGATAGGGAAGGTCGAAATTCACGGGCAGCCGCAGCCCGAACGCGTGTGCGCAGCCGAGCGCCATGTCCGAGTAACCCGAGAAGTCACAGTAGATCTGGATCGCGTAGCCGATCGTCGCCGCCCAGAGCGCGCCGCTCGAGTAGTCCGCGGGCGCCGCGTAGACGGGGTCCACGAGGCGCGCGACCTGGTCCGCGATCACCGCCTTCTTGATCACGCCCAACACGAAGAGGCGCAGGCCGAGCTCCATGCGCGACCAGTCGAAGCGCTGCAACACGCGCAGCTGCGGCAGGAAGTCGGCGGGGCGCACGATCGGACCCGCGATCAGATGCGGAAAGAAGAGCAGGAAGAGTGAGTAGTCCAGGAGCTTGCGCTCGGCCGGAAGTCGGCGGCGATACACGTCGACCACGTAGCTCACCGTCTCGAACGTGTAGAACGAGATGCCGAGCGGCAGCACGATGTGGAAGACGGGCGCCGTATCCGCGGCGCCGAGCTCCGCGAGCCCGGGCCAGACGAGCGCGACCAGGAAGTTCGTGTACTTCCAGAACGCGAGGAGGCCGAGAGTGACACAGAGACTCACGACGAGCAGCGCGCGGCGGCGGCGCGGCGCCTCCGTGCTCTCGATCTGAATCGCGATCCAGTAGTCGAAGAGCGCCGTGCCGATCACCAGCCCGACGAGCCACGGGTTCCAGCGCGCGTAGAAATAGACGCTCGCGAGCAGCAGCACGACCATGCGCGCGCGCTGACTGCGCAGCCCCCAGTACAGCGCGAAGGTGACCGCGAACAGATAGAGGAACTGCTGGCTGTGAAAGAGCACGCTCGCCCCCCGTGGCGGCCGGGGATCGTAGCACCGTTCCTCTGATACGATCGAAGGCCGCATGAAGCGCGTGGTCGCGATTCCCGGCGAAGACGCCGCGCCCGAGGCGTTCCACCCGACGGTCGAGCTCGTGAACCGCCTCGGTGTAGGCCTCGAATGGGTGTTTCCCTCGCTCGCCGACGCGCGCCGCGAGATCGACCGCTCCGACACGACCCTGTTCGGCGCGACCAGCGGGCCGAGCGCGCCCGCTCTCTTCCATCTGCGCTGGGGCCGGCGCACCTACGCGAACGTGCGCCCGACACGCTGGATTCCCGGCTTCACGAGTCCCCTACGTCGTCCCGAAGGCGTTGACTTCGTGATCGTGCGCGAGAATCTCGAGGACCTGTACGTGCGCGCCGAGGGCGACGTCGAAGCGCTCGCGCCGCTCGCGCTCGTGAGTGAGACGTCGCGGCGGCCAGTACACGAGCTCGGGCCCGGCCGCTTCGCGCTGAAGATCATCACCGAGGCGGGCTCGGCGCGCGTGCTGCGCTTCGGCTTCGAGCTCGCGCGCCGCCGCAAGCGCGCCGGTCGCCCCGGAAAAGTCACCGTCGGCACGAAACACAACATGCTGCCGCGCTCGGACGGTCTGTTTCGCGACGTCGCGTTCGCGCTCGCGCGCGAGTACCCCGACGTCGCCTTCGAGTCATTCATCGTCGACGACTTCGCGCACCGCCTGGTCGCGCGCCCGCACGAGCTCGACGTCGTGGTGCTGCCCAACCTGTACGGCGACATCCTCTCCGACGCAGCGGCCGCGCTCGCCGGCGGGCTCGGCGTCGCGGCGAGCGGCTGCTACGGCGACGACTACGCCTACTTCGAGTCGGCGCACGGCACCGCGCCCGACATCGCGGGCCGCGGCATCATCAACCCGACGGCCACGATCCTGTCCGCGGCGCTGATGCTCGAGTATCTCGAGATGTCCGACGCCGCGGCGCGTCTGCGAGCGGCGGTGGAGCGCGCGTATGCCGCCGGAGAGTCACTCACCCCGGATCAAGGCGGGAAGGCGACGACGAAGGAGTTCTGCGCGGCGGTGGCGGCGAGACTCTAAGTCGCCAGGTGTGTCCGCAACCAGTCGAGCGTCCGCGCAAAGCCGTCCTTCGCCGCCTTCTCGTTGTACGACGCGCGCACGTCGCAGTGGAATCCGTGCTCGGCGCCTGGATAGAGCACGACGCGGGTCGGAACCTTGGCTTCGCGCGCGAGCGTAGCGCGGAGTAACTCGACGTCCTCAACGGGAATGCCCTGGTCCTTGTCGCCGAAAAGCCCGAGCCACGGGGTCGCGAGCTTCGCGGTGTCGCCGATCAGCGGCGCGAACCCCGGCCGGCGCGCGACCACGAGACCGCTGCTGTAGAACCCCACGGCAGCGCCGAGCTTGTGGTGAGTCGCGACCAGGAAGGAGACGCGCCCCCCCATGCAAAAGCCGACGATCCCGATCTGGTCGTCGCGGAAACCCTGGCCGCGCAGGTGAGTGAGCGTCGCGTCGACGTCCATCAGGATCGCATCGTCGGTCACGCCCTTGAACAACGGCATCACCTTGGTGAAGTCGGTGTAGGGCGCGGTTCCCCCGCCCGCGCGGTGGAACAAGGTCGGCGCTACGGCACGGTAGCCCTGTGCCGCGAAGCGCCGAGTCACGTCCTGGATGTGCTCGTTCACGCCGAACGCCTCTTGCACCACGATCACCGCGCCGAGGGGCTTGCCGTCGGGCAGAGACTCGTACAGATCCATCGGCCCGTCGGCCGTCGACACCGTCTTCATCGCTTCCGTCGTCATGTCGGAAGCATACACGAGGCTCGCACGGCGAGTCTCAGCCGTCCTTCGCCTGCGCGCGCGCGAGCGCCGGACGCGCGGTGACTCGGGCGACAAACTCGTCGAGCGCCACCGCTTGCGGAAGCAGGTTGCGCGCGAACTGCAGCAGGCTGGCGACCAGGATGTCCGCCGCCGAGAAGCGGTCACCCAATAGATAGGGACCCGGGTCGAGCGCCTGCAGCACGCGCCGGTCGACCTTCTCCGCCTCCTCGCCGTTCTTCTCGCGATCGAAAAGCACCGGCTCCATCACACCGGCGTAGTACGCGAGCCAAGTGAGATACTCGCTGCGCCGGGCGTCACCTGGCAGCGGACCGATGCGCTTCTCGGGAAACAGGTCGGTGAGATACAGGGCGATCGCCGCCGACTCCGTCACGAGCTGCCCGCCGTGCACGAGCGCCGGCACCTTCCCGTCCGGATGCGGGTTTCTCGGATCCCGCGCGCCTACGCCCGTGCGGCGTTTGATGTCGACCTGGACGATCTCGTAGGGCGCGCCGAGCTCCTCGAGCAGCCAGATGAAGCGCGACGAACGCGACCGCGGGGCGTGATACAGAGTGACCACGCGGAGAGGATACCGCGCGCCCCGCGGCGCGTGTGTGTCCCCGAGTCGACGCGTCCGAGGTGCGGCGCGACCACGCTTCACTTGAGCGGGATCGCCTGGGTCGCGCTTCGATACACGCCGTTCATGCCGATGTCGAAGACCCGCTTCACGCTCGCCTTGTTGCCCGGCTCGCCCATACTCTCCGCGGAAACGAGCACAGCGCCGCGCGGCGGTCGGAGGTGATTCATGAGGCCAACGAAGTCTTCCTCTTGGTTCGCGACCTTCGCGAAGGCGACGTCGCACGCGACGGGTCGACCATCCGCGTTCTTCTGCGCGTGCCTGATCGTCGCGCTCTGGGGGGCGACCGGGCCGCTGTTCGGCTTCAGTGACACGTGGCAGCTCGTCATCAACACGAGCACGACCATCGTCACGTTCCTGATGGTGTTCCTGATCCAGAACACCCAGAACCGCGACACCGAGGCGCTGCAGATCAAGCTCGACGAGCTGATCCGCGCCACCGAGGGCGCACACAACGCGCTGCTGGACCTCGAGGAGCTCGAGGACCGAGAGTTCGATCAGATCCGCGCGACTTACTCGCAGCTCGCGAAGCGGGCGCGCGCGGGCCTGCGGGAGGGGCTTATCGACACCGGCCGGCCGGAGGTCGGAGAGAGAGAGTGACTCGCTAGCGACCGAGGTGCGCGAGAGTGAATCGCAGCGGGGAGCTGGAGATCTTCATCAGGCCGGCGAACGGGGTGTCCATCTCCATGATGAGAAAGACGGAGGCCGCGACCGAGAGCGCGCACACGAACAGGATCGAGATCACCGTCGCGTTGCGCGGCGCGCGCAGCCCGAAGCTGCCAAAGATCACCGTCAGCCAGAAGAAGACGACGACGAGAAACGCGGGCGAGACGGAGCTGCCGTCGTCGCCGAACACCGTGAAGCGCGTCTGCAGCACGTCGGCAGCCAGGTCGAGCGCGCGCGCCTGATACCAGGCCTGCGCCGGATTCTGCGGTGAAAGGTCCGTGATCAGCTTCACGATCCCTTCCGCCGCGGCGGTCTGCTGCGAGAACTCGGGGGTCCGCTCCGGCGAAGCCTCCTCGGGCCAGGTCTCTGCGATCCGCCGGTCGACGCTCTGCTTCACGAGCCCGCGAATCTGAGCGGTCTCTGGCCCGAAGTCGGCCAGCATGCGATCGAGCGCGAGAATTGTGACTGCCACGTGCTTGACCGCCGCGTCCTTGGCGTCGAACGCGCCCTTCGCGGAAGCAGTCATCAGCCCGAGGATCAGCGCGGTCATCGTCGCAATCATGCCGACGCCGAGCCCGATGACTTCCTTCGACTCAGAGCTCCCGTGATGGCCGGGCAACACGGTGCTGAGCCACAGCCCGGCGAGCGCTCCGCCGAACGCACACACGAACACGATGCATGCGATTGCGATTGCGCTCATGGAGTCCGCCTTGCGGCGTGCGGAGGCTGCTGGCGCGCCCAGCATGACTCGAACATGCGACCTTCAGGTCCGCAACCTGACGCTCTATCCAACTGAGCTATGGGCGCGCGCGGCGCGCAGGTTAGCAGAACAGCTCGCGCTCGCGACCGGTCCCACCCGAGCCCTATCCCATGAACAGAACCGTGATCAGGAGAAGTGGCGGGCACTGGCGGAGAGAGTGGGATTCGAACCCACGGTACCTTGCGGTACACACGCTTTCCAAGCGTGCGCCTTCGGCCACTCGGCCATCTCTCCGGAGATCCAGGGTCAGACGCGATCCACTCTTAGCTTCTTTGCCGTCTGCTTGGCCAACTCCACGAAGCGCTGGAGCCCGGCCGATGCGTCGCCCTGCCGGGAGGCAAGATTTAGGGCAGCGAACGGCCGGGCGCCGGCCCGGATGCCGCGGTAGACGACGCCGTCCATGCGCATGCGCGCGAGCGATGCGGGAACGATCGAGACGCCGAGACCCGCCGCGACGAAGTTCAAGGTCGACACGACCCGCGGCGCCTCCTGGCCGATGCGCGGGCTGAAGCCGGCCGCTCGGCAGGCCGCAGTGATCGCGTCGTAGAGACCGGGTCCCGAGCCGCGCCGATAGACGACGAAGGTCTCGTCGGCGAGCGCATTCAGGGGAAGCGGCGCGCGCGGACTGCGCGCGAGCGCGTGCCCCTTCGGCACCGCGACGAGCATCGGCTCGCGCAGGAGTGTCTCGACCGCGAGGCCCTCGGGATTCGCGACGTCGGTGCGGACGAACGCGGCGTCGAGGCGCTCGTTGCGCAAGGCCTCGATCAGCTCGGGCGAGCCGCCCTCTTCCATCGAGAGCGACACGCGCGGGTGTAGCTCTCGGAACGCGCGCACGACGCGGGGCACGAGCGGGTGAAACGGCGCCGAGCTCGTGAAGCCGATCGAGATACGACCCTGCTCGCCGCGCGCGGTGCGCCGCGTGCTGGCGAGCGCGTGATCGACGTGCGCGAGAATGGCGCGCGCGTCCACAAGCAGCGCGCGCCCGGCTTCGGTGAGCTCGACGCCGCGCGGCATGCGGCGCAGGAGCTGCGCACCGAGCTCGCGCTCGAGCGCGTGAATCTGCTGAGACAGCGGCGGCTGCTGCATGCCGAGCCGGCGCGCCGCCCGCGTGACGTGGCGCTCCTCGGCGACCGCGATGAAATAGCGCAGGTGGCGGAGCTCCATGATCCATATCTCCGAGATATTGATTCCGATTGAACCATATATTGGATCTATCTCGCGCGCGAGCCTACGTTCGAGCCATGAAGATCGAAATCGAATCCACGGTGGCGCTGGCGGCCGATCTCTACGCGGCGATGGAACGAAGGCTCGCGATCGTTCGGCGGCGGCTCGGCAAGCCGCTGACCCTCGCGGACAAGGTGCTGGCGGGACACCTCGACGACCCCGAGTCGCAGGAGCTGGATCCGGGCCGCAGCTACCTGTCGCTCCGCCCCGATCGCGTCGTGTTCCAGGACGTGCTCGGACAGAGCGCCATGCTGCAGTTCATGCAGACCGGGCGCACGCGCGTCGCGGTACCGACGACGATTCACTGCGACCACCTGATTCAGGCGCGCACCGAGGGCGCCGCCGACCTCTCCGCGTCGCTCGTCGAGAGCGGCGAGGTCTACGCCTTCCTGCGCTCGGCCGCGGCGAAATACGGCTGCGGCTTCTGGGAGCCCGGCGCCGGCATCATTCACCAGGTCGTGCTGGAGAACTACGCGTTCCCGGGTCAGCTCATCCTCGGCACCGACTCACACACGCCGAACGCCGGCGGGCTCGGTGCGTGCGCGGTCGGGGTCGGCGGCGCGGATGCCGTCGAGGTGATCGCGGGGCTGCCCTGGGAAGTGCTTTGCCCGCGACACATCGCGGTGTACCTGACCGGCGAGCTCGACGGCTGGGCGGCGCCGAAGGACGTCGTGTTGTACGTCGCCGGGCAGCTCACGGTGTCCGGCGGCACGAACGCGATCGTCGAGTACCTCGGCCCGGGCGCGCGCACGCTCAGCGCCACGGGCAAGGCCACGATCGCGAACATGGGCGCCGAGCTCGGCGCCACGACGTCGATGTTCCCCGCCGACGAGCGCATGGCGAGATACCTGCGCGCGACGGGACGGGCGGCGCTCGTGCCGCTGGTCGAGCGCCACCGCGAGCTGCTCGTCCCCGATCCCGAGGTCGAGGCGAGCCCCGAAAAGTACTTCGACCGGGTCGTGGAGCTCGATCTATCGCGGCTCGAGCCGCACGTCGTCGGCCCGCACACGCCCGATCGCGCACGGCCGATCTCGCACTTCGCGGCCGAGGTCCGAGACCCGCGGAACGGGTTCGTCGACGCCATCTCGACCGCGCTCATCGGGAGCTGCACGAACTCCTCGTACGAGGACATGACTCGCGCCGCCGACGTCGCTCGGCAGGTCGCGGCGCACG
>Ga0326726_10003318_pt1 | contig 14767 bp, 10 predicted proteins | sample MHFenrmetagenome_2_FD_207603 | JGI IMG/M metagenome (GOLD analysis project Ga0326726, IMG submission 207603) | Lab enriched peat soil microbial communities from Michigan Hollow, Ithaca, NY, United States - MHF15MN | ecosystem: Environmental > Terrestrial > Soil > Wetlands > Peat | place: USA...
ACGGCCAAAACGATCTACGCGTGCCGCTAATCTTCCGCGCACCGGATGGCGTGCAATACACCAAGACCTACATTTTCCACCGTGGCAGCTATGTGGTCGATGTCGAATTCGACGTGAAGAACGCCAGCCGCCACGAATGGTCCGGATATTTTTACGGCCAGTTCCAGCGTACACACACTCCTTCCGGTGGATTCATGAATGTAGCCCCGAGTTATACCGGCGGCGCGATCTACACGCCGGAGAACAAGTACGAAAAAATCCCGCTCGACAAGATGGCGGAGAAACCGCTGAAGCGCCAAGTCACCGGCGGCTGGGTCGCGATGTTGCAGCATTACTTCGTGGGTTCGTGGATGCTGCCTAAGGACGAACGCAATGAATTCTACAGCGACGTGCTCGATAGCACGCGCCATGTGCTCGGATTCAAAAACATCAATCCGATGAAAATTGCGCCGGGCGCGAACGGTGTGCTCCGGGAGAGCCTCTACGCCGGCCCCAAGGAACACAAGATTCTCAAGACGCTTCCCGAAGGCATGGACCTGACGGTGGACTACGGCTGGCTCACGGTTATCTCGGCGCCGTTGTTCTGGCTGTTGGCGGCGATTCATCGACTTCTCGGCAACTGGGGTTGGGCGATCATCGTGCTTACGATTCTCATCAAGGCCGTGTTCTATCCGCTGTCGGCCACGAGTTACAAATCCATGGCGCACATGCGCAAGATGCAGCCCAAGATGGCGGTACTCAAGGAGCGTTACGGCGATGATCGCCAGAAACTCAACCAGGCGATGATGGAGCTGTATAAAACCGAGAAGATCAATCCGCTCGGCGGCTGTCTGCCGATCCTGATCCAGATCCCCGTGTTCCTGGCGCTCTACTGGGTACTGCTCGAAAGCGTCGAGATGCGCCAGGCACCGTGGATAGGGTGGATCAAGGACCTCTCGGCGCAGGACCCGTATTACATACTGCCCATCATCATGGGTATTTCGATGTTCGCTCAGCAAAAGCTCAACCCCCAACCGGTGGATCCGGTGCAGCAGAAGGTGTTCATGATCATGCCGTTCATGTTCACCGCCATGTTCCTGTTCTTTCCCGCGGGCCTGGTGCTGTACTGGACGGTAAACAACGTCCTGTCTATCGCGCAGCAGTGGCGGATCACGCGTATCGTCGAGGGCAAGAAGTAGCGCCGCATCACGCTCGCGTGACCCCCACCGACAATTTTGTCAGGAACAAAATTGGACAGCCGCAGGCAGACCCAAGCCGCGCAAGCGACACCATCGCTGCCGTCGCCACGCCGCCCGGACGCGGCGGCATCGGCATCGTGCGCCTCTCCGGTCCCGCCGCACGGCGTATTGCCGAGAGCATGCTCGGCAAACTCCCGCCCCCACGCTACGCCACCTTCGCCCACTTTCTCGACCGCAGGGGCCAGCCTATCGATCAGGGCCTTGCGCTGTTCTTCCCGGCGCCGCATTCCTTCACCGGCGAGGACGTGCTGGAACTGCACGGCCACGGCGGCCCGGTGATACTCGACATGGTGCTCGGTCGCGCGCTGGAACTCGGGGCGCGCCCCGCGCGCCCCGGTGAATTTTCCGAGCGTGCATTTTTAAACGGCAAGCTTGATCTGGCTCAGGCCGAGGCCGTGGCCGATCTGATCGAGGCCGGCTCGGAAACGGCCGCGCGCTCCGCTTTACGTTCACTCGAGGGCGAGTTTTCCCGGCGCGTGCATGCGCTCGTGGGGGGGCTTACACGCCTGCGCCTGTACGTCGAAGCCGCGATTGATTTTCCTGAAGAGGAAATCGATTTTTTGGCCGACGAGCGCGTGCGGCGGGAGCTCGATGTGTTGGAGCGCGACATCGGGCAACTGTTTGACTCCACGCGCCAGGGTTGCCTGCTGCACGACGGTATGACCGTGGTGTTGGCCGGTCCTCCGAACGCCGGCAAGTCGAGCCTGCTGAATGCGCTGGCCCAATCCGAAATCGCGATTGTAAGCCCGATTCCCGGGACCACGCGCGATGTGTTGCGCGAACGCATTCACATCGACGGCATGCCACTGCACATCGTCGATACCGCTGGCCTGCGTGAGTCGCGCGATGAAATCGAATCAGAAGGCATCCGCCGCGCGCGTGAACAGATGGAACGCGCCGATCGCGCGCTGCTGGTGCTGGATGACGCCGCCGGTGGCCGCCTGCCGGCGGAAGTTGAAAAATTTCTGCCTCCGAATTTGCCACGCAGCGTGATCCGCAACAAAATTGATTTAAGCAACCGCGCGGCCGGGATGACAAATATATCGGGCAGCGTTGAAATCGCCTTGTCGGCGAAGACCGGCGCCGGGCTGGATGTGCTGCGTCAGCATTTGAAGGAATGCATCGGTTTTCAACCGGTGGGTGAAGGTACTTTTATTGCGCGAAGGCGGCATCTCGACGCTATCCGACGCGCGCAAGAACATCTTGCTCAGGGGAGAGCGCAGCTCAAGGAATCGCGTGCCGGTGAGAAGCGGAACAAGGATGTACCGATGGCGGACCTAAGGACTGAATTGCTGGCGGAGGAGTTGCGTCTGGCACAGCGAGCGCTGTCCGAAATTACCGGTGAGTTCACGCCCGACGATTTGCTGGGGCAGATATTTTCCAGCTTTTGTATTGGGAAGTAATCATGCGCGGAACGCCGCGATTCTTTTTTTCAGCAATGTGAATTTATTATGATCAGCCGCCGCACGGCCGTAGCGCAGGTCTTCATAGAGACCGGTAATTTCCGATATGGAAGACGCTAAGTCCGATCGTTTTCGTGCGGCACGTTCAGCAAATGCATGTGCTCCTTCGTGCGGCGCGCGCACCATGCCGTCGTGTGCGAGCCGGCGGCAGAAGCGCAGATAAAGCGCCAGCGTCGGATCAACGGATTTTTTCGGGCGTAACAACAATAACGTATATACCAGCATGACCAGCAGTCCACCAATGAACAGCAGACCAGTCAGCCGGCCCCAGGAAATATCGTCCAGCCCCAGCGAAGCGAGAAACCGTTCCTGGCGCTCCTTGCCATAGTCCACCACCCAGCGGTACCACGTCATGTTCGTCAGATCCCAATACCAGCGCGCATGACGCGCCACGTATTCAAACCAGCCCAGCTCCATGGCACGCAGCACGGCCTCCGCGGGCAGGCTGCCGAGGCCGATCCCTTGCTGTTCCAAGCGGCGCACGGCGTCTAAGCCGAGCTCAATACGTTCGGGAGCTACCGCGCCGGTCGGGTCCACGCGCACCCAGCCGCGTTCCGCCGTCCAGATCTCTGCCCAGGCATGGGCATCGGACTGACGCACGATCAGATAATTCCCCGCCGTGTTGAGTTCGCCGCCGAGATAGCCGACGACGACGCGGCTCGGGATGCCGGCGGCGCGCATGAGCGTTACGAATGCCGCGGCGAAATGCTCACAGAATCCGCGGCGGGTGGTGAACAGAAAGTCATCCACCGGATTATCGCCGAGCAACGGTGGGCTAAGCGTGTAAAAGAATCTCTCCCGGCGAAAGTAATCGAGCGCGGCTTGTGCCACCGGCAAAGGATTTACATTTTCCCGGCGCCACTGCTCGGCCAGCGCCCGCGTGCGCGCGCTTATGTTCAACGGCAGCCGCAAGGTTTGTTCGCGTTCCGATGTATTGAGCGCGCCGGCGTAGTAACGGGTATAGGAGGTGAGCGTGTAGTTCAGGCGTTCGCGAATCGGCTCGCGATGCTCCAGGGTGAAGTCCGCCTGATAGCGGGCGCCTTTAGGCCGCGTCGCCGGCAGGTCGAGCGCCGGCATCCACGGCTTGTTGCTGGGTTCCAAGGTCACGTCATAGCGCACTGGACCGGCCAGCGGCATGAATGAATCCTTCCCCCCGGGTTGCGCGGTTCCGCGGCGCCAGCTGCGTCCGTCGGTTTCCGTGAGCACCAGCCCGCGCCAGTAGAGTTCGCGCAGGGGTGGTGGTGTGCCGTCGAAGCTGACGCGGAAGGCAACTTCGGAGGATTCGCTCAGGTTCCGTATGCTGCCCGGTTGCATCATGTCCGGCATGCCGGTGAGTCCGCCGTGGGCGTTCTCCGGCAGGCCCCAGAGCGTGCCGCTGATGCGCGGGAACAGCATATAGACAATCACCATGAGCGGTAGCGCCTTGGCGAGCATGACTCCCGAAAGCCGCAGACGCCGGGACATATTCATGCCCGCGGGCTGCATGAGATGCATCAGCGCCGCGGTGCACGCCGCCACCGCAACCAGCGCCCACGCGCCGAGCCACAACGATTGCGAATAAAGAAAGCTGCCGAGGATGACGAGATAAAACACAAACAGGCTGACCACGAAGTCGCGCTGTGTCTTGAGTTCGAGGAACTTCAATCCCAGCAAGGTGATCAGCAGCGCGATGCCCGGGTCGCGACCCAGCAGCGTATGGTATTGCCGAAACACCGCCACGATGACGAGCAGCATCAGCGCCAGGCGCACGAGGCGACCCGGCCGATACCATTGAAAGGCCTCGCAGGCATAACGCCACGCTGCACCGATGGCAAATACTGCGATAACCCACAGCGGCAGTTCCAGAGCGTGGGGCAGCACCGCGCAGGCGCCGGCGGCGAGCAGGCTGTGCAGTACCGGCCGGCTGGTGCTGGCCGCGTTCATGGTTTCGTTCCAAACAGCGCGAGGGCACGCAGGCACTCGTGCTGGTGATGTTCACCATTCGCCGGCGCCAAGGTTTTTTCCGGCAGACGCAGGCCATAGAGCATCCCGTCGCGTTCCGCATCCAGCACCCAGCGGGTGAGGACGGAGAGCCGCGTTTCCGTGTCCAGGCCTGGGAGCGTGTCCCAGTCGAGCCACGCCGTGGGCTGATAACCACCGCCGAATTGCTTGATGTGCCAGCCTTCGCCGCGCGCTACCGCCTTCCAGTCCACGTGATGCGGCGAATCGCCGGGGCGGAACTCGCGCGTGCCGATGTAATCATCGCCGCTGGCCCCGAGCCCGTGCATGGAGTGGCGCGTTTCCTGGTCGCGGGTTCGGCGTGGCATGGAGTCCGCCGGGCGCGGATAAACCAGACAGGATTGTTCCAGCTCGACGCGGCGCGACCAGGAATAGAGCAGGCCCAGCGGAAAGCGTGTGGTCACCGTCACCGGCGGTATCGCCAAATGACCGCGTTTTTTGGTGGGTATGGGCAGCTCGACATCGGCGGAATCGCGCGCGGAAATGTCCACGCCGGCGATTTCATTTTTGTCGCACATCACCATTACACCGAAGCGCGGTGTGTCGCTGTCGTTCGTCAGGTGAATTCGGAACACGGTGGTCTCGCCGACGAATACCGGCACACTGATTCCGGCGGCGAGGCGCAGCCGAAAAAGGTTGCGATGGGTGTAGAGCATCGACACCACGGCTAGCGACCCGAGCAGGAAAGTCAGTGCATAAGCCAGGCCGTTGCCGTAATTGATCGCGGTCAGCAATTGCACCACGAGCAGCAGGGCAAACAGCAACCCGAAGCGGGTCGGCAGCATGAACAGCTGTCGGCGCCCCAGGATTACCTCGCTGGGCGCGTGCGTGTCGGACATCAGGGAATGGGCACGGACTCGAGGAGGCGCGCGACAGAAACGGCACGGCCGCCGCCCGTGGGACGCAGGCGATGGCCAATCACGCTCGGCGCAACTTCTTGGACATCTTCCGGCAATACCATGTCGCGGCCATGGAGCATGGCCCAGGCACGGGCTGCGGCCAGCAGTGACAGGCCCGCTCGCGGCGAGAGTCCTTCGGCGAATTCGCCGGCGCGGCGTGTGGCATCGAGCAGGTTTTGCACGTAATCGAGCAACGGCTCGGCGACGTGCACGCGCATAGCCAGTTGTTGCAGGCTCGCGAGCTTGTCGGCGCTGATGACCGGCTGTAGCGATTCGACCAGCTCGCGCCGGTCGCGGCCCTTGAGCAACGCGCGTTCCGCCGCCCGATCCGGGTAGCCCATCTCGATGCGCATGAGAAAACGATCGAGTTGCGATTCGGGCAAGGGGAAGGTGCCGATCAGGTGATGCGGATTTTGCGTGGCGATGACAAAGAACGGTTCGGGCAGTTTGTGCGTCACACCGTCCGCGGTGACCTGGCGTTCTTCCATGGCCTCGAGCAGCGCGCTCTGGGTCTTGGGCGTGGCACGGTTGATTTCGTCCGCGAGCACGAGTTGGGCAAACAGCGGCCCCGGATGGAAAACGAAATTCTTGCCCTCGGGCTGATAGATGGAAACGCCGAGTATATCGGCCGGCAGCAGGTCGGCCGTGAACTGGATGCGCTTGAACTGCAGCTCCAGGACTTTCGCGAGTACGTGCGCGAGGGTGGTTTTACCCACCCCCGGCAGGTCCTCGATCAGCAGATGACCGCGCGCGAGCAGGCAGGCGAGCGACAGACGCGCCTGGCGTTCCTTGCCGAGTACGATCTGGCCGATACGCAGGATAATGGCATCGAGCAGGTGACTGGCCGGGGGCGTCACTTTTTCAGGGGCGATGGCCATAAATGCAGATTCAATCGGGTCGGAGTCCAAATATAGCCCAGTTACTAGGCTGGCTGCTCTGGCCGGCAAGCGTTGCCGAGGGTAAATAACCTTATTATTTCCATGGCTAAAATCCAAATTGGCAAAGCGTCCTGATGATGGCAAAGCATGGGTATTTCCGGGCTGCGCATGCCGATTTCGAGGTTTCATGCGGAGTTTATGCTTAACTTGGCTAATACTAGGGATATAGCTTGCGTCCTGGCCCAGCCGTTAGGCAGCCAAAATGATGATTAATCAGTTCACACAGATAACGCTTTGTTGTCGACGGTCAAACCCCCCGCCGCAATGACCACTGCTTCAAAGAAAAAAAAACGGGCCAAGCCAATCCCACGCATTCCCGTACAGCGCGCGGCTTCGCTCAAGCGAGTGCTGGCCGCGACAATACTCGAAAATACATCAGACACGGCCTTCGCCTTTTATTTCAATCATCGCGAAGGTGTCGCCAACCGGGGCTGTTGCGGCTACACCGGCGCCGAGATCGCGAGGGGCGGGCTGGATTTTCTGGTGAGCATCACGACCCCGGACATGCGCAAGCGTCTGCAGCAGGCTGTGGAATATCTGCAGGCATCCGGCGAGCGCGTGATAAACCTGCCGCTCGAAATCATGCCGAAACATGCCAGCCATCTGCGGCGTCATGTTCTGGCGATGCTCTCGCCCCTGTTCGACGGACGTCAACGTGTTGTGGGTCTGCAAGGCGTCTACCGTGACGACACCGAATTCCAGGCAACCGAGCGGGCGCTGAAAGACAGCGAATCGCGCTTCATGGACGTCGTGGAATCGGCGCACGATCTCGTGTGGGCCCAGGACCTCGAAGGCCGCTGGACTTACGTGAACAGTGCAGCCAAAACCATCTACGGTAGTCAGCCCGACGACCTGATCGGCAAACCGTTCGGTGATTTCGTGCACCCCGACTGCCTCGAGAACGATCTGCTGGTGTTTGAGCAACTGCTGAGGGGCAAGGAAGTGATGCATCATGAGACCGTGCACCTGCGCGCCGACGGCACCCAGCGCATCATGAGTTTCAATGCCAAGCCGCGCATGGACCGGAACTGGAACATCATCGGCACCATGGGCACGGCGCGCGACATCACCGAACAGAAGGAGCACCAGCGCCAGCTGGAGCACTTCGCCAACTACGATGCCTTGACCGGGATTTACAACCGCCATCATTTCCAGGACGAGCTTGAACGCGCCGTGGCCCACATCGGGCGCGGCCCGTTGCACAGCGGTTTGCTGTACATCGACCTCGACAATTTCAAGTACATCAATGATATTGTCGGCCACGCCGCGGGCGACAAGCTGCTGGTCGAGATTTCTGTCCTGTTACGCGATCGCTTGCGTCACGGTGACGTGCTGGCCCGTTTCGGGGGCGATGAGTTCACCGTGCTGTTGCAGGAGGTGGACCCGGAGCGGCTGCGGATCGCGGCGGAGTCCTATTGCCGCCTGCTCGCCGATCAGAGCTTCACCTATGAGAGCAAGACCTTCAATCTTTCAGCCAGCATTGGCGCTGCCTTATTATCCGACCTCGAGTCCACGCCCGGCGATTTCCTGGGCCATGCCGATATGGCCTGCACCCTGGCCAAGTCGCGCGGCCGCAACCAGTTTCATATCTACGACCCGAGCGACGAATCCAAGGCGATCATGTTGGCGGACGTTGGCTGGGCAGGCCGCATCCGGCAGGCGCTCGAGCGCGATGAATTCACGTTGTTCTATCAGCCGATAGTGCAGGTGAGCGACCGAACCACGGTGCACCACGAGGCGCTCCTGCGCCTGCGCAGCAGCCAGAAGGGTGACGATCTGATCGGACCCGGGGCGTTCCTCCCGGCGGCCGAACGCTTCGGTTTGATGCAGGCTATTGACCAATGGGTCATTACCCGCGTGATTGCCCAAGCCGGGGAACTGATCAGGAACGGAACGGGTCACCACTTTGCCATCAATCTCTCCGGCAAAGCATTCGAGTACCGCACGCTGCTGCCGCTGATCTCCCGCAAGCTGCATGAACACAGCGTGCCGCCGTCGTTCCTCACCTTCGAAATCACCGAACAGGAGGCGATCTCGCACTTTCTGGACGCCAAGGTGTTCATCACCGAACTGAAGGCGCTCGGCTGCCAGTTCGCGCTCGACGATTTCGGCTCGGGCTTCAGCTCCTACAGCTACCTCAAGGCATTGCCGGTGGATTTTCTCAAAATCGATGGCAGCTTTGTCCGGAACCTCGCCAGTGACGCTGTCGACCAGGCGCTGGTCAAATCCATGAACGAGGTAGCGCACGCGCTCGGCAAGAAGACCATCGCCGAGTTCGTCGAAGACGAGCGTACGCTCACGGTGCTGCGAGAATTCGGGGTGGATTATGCCCAGGGTTATCATCTAGGCCGGCCGGCACCCACGTTTGTTGCTGGTAAGGCGGCCTGACCCCCACCGCGCGCGGTTGCCCTTTGTTATCGAGGGCGATGGTTTGGCAAAGCGACGGGTCCCGGGCCCACAGCCCGCCCCGAGGAGAGGAAACATGCATCGGATTGCATCATGGTTGGTTGCGGCTTTAATGGCGTGCCTCGTGTCGTCAGCCGGCGCGGCGTCAACACAACCGCTGATCCTTGCGGTTCATCCCTATCTGCCTTCGGCGGAAATCATGACGCGCTTCACACCGCTCGCTGAGCATCTGGCGCATGTCACCGGCCGGCCCGTCACGGTGCGCATCGGCCGCGACTACGAGCATCACATCGACGCCATTGGCACGGATAGCGTCGACATCGCTTACATGGGGCCGGTGTCCTACGTGAAACTAGTGACCCGCCACGGCAACAAACCGCTGCTCGCGCGCCAAGAGGTTGGCGGACAGCCGTATCTGCGCGGTGTGATTATCGTGCGCCAGGACAGCCCGCTGTGGACGCTGGCGGACTTGAAGGGCAAGCGCTTCGCCTACGGCGATCCCGACTCCACCATGAGCTACGTGATTCCTCGGCGCCTGCTGCAACAGGCGGGCGTCCCAGAGCGCGCTCTGGGACGCCACGCATTTCTGGGATCGCACAAAAACGTGGCGCTCGCCGTGCTCGCGGGCGATTATGATGCCGGGGCGGTGAAGCAGGAGGTGTTTCAGGAGCTGGCGCCCAAAGGTTTACGCGTGCTGGCCACGATGCCACGGGTTGCCGATCATGTTTTTGTCGCCAGCGCCAAGCTTCCCGCCGCGCTGACCGACACGTTGCGACGCGCGTTATGGCAACTGAAGGACACCGCGGAAGGAAAAGCGATCATGAATGCCATACATGAGGACATGACCGCACTGGTAAATGCGCAGGATAAGGACTACGACAGCCTGCGCGCCATTGTGGGAAACACGGCTTCTGGCCCGCGCTGAACGCTCATGAAAGCCGCGCCACGCCTCGTCGCACATTGGTCCTGGTTCGCGTTGGCGACCGTGCTGCTGCTGTTGGGCACAGCATCGTGGGTGGCCCTGCGTCAAAATTTCGATGAAGACCTGAAGCTTACGCGTGAGTCATCCGCGCGCGAGCTACATGTGATTGCCGCGTTTATTTCGGTCGAGTTGCAGGCCGGGCGGTACCAGGATATCGAACGTCTGCTGCGCGACTGGGGCAAGACGAATAGCAGCATCGCACAACTGCAATTGGTTGCCGCCAACGGTTTCGTGCTGGCAACCTACCAGCGTCCGGGCGATGTCGAGCGCGCTCTCACGCTAGAACAACCCATCAGCTATTCCTACCGGGGCGAAGCCACGCTGCGTTTGCGCATCGATCTCGCAGACATGTACCGGCACCAGCAACGCCTGACGACTGAGTTCACTATCATTCTTGCCGTGGGCGCCTCGCTGCTTTCCCTGCTTGTGTACGTGGCGTTGCAACGCCAGCGTGAAGCGGCGCGCTTGCGTCAGCGTACGCAGGAGCTCGATGTCGCTACTCACGCGCTGGCGAAGAGCGAAGAGCGCCTGAAGCTTGCGCTCGAGGCGTCCAGCGACGGGCTGTGGGATTGGGACGTGCAAGCCAACACGGCGCATTTCAGCCCGCGGTGGAAGGCGATACTCGGCTATGCCGACGACGAATTGGCCGATTCCTTTGAAACCTGGTATCAGCGTCTGCACCCCGAGGACCAGCCGCGGGCGCGGGCGGCTCAGCAGGCGCATTTCGACGACCCCGCGCGCGCCTACGAACCGGAATACCGCATGCGCCACAAAAACGGCAACTGGGTGTGGATCCAGTCGCGCGGGAAGGTGGTCGAGCGCGATGCGGCCGGCCAGCCGCAGCGCATGGTCGGCACAATTACCGACATCACGGCGCGCAAGCGCGCCGAAGCCGAGCGCGAGCGCTTGCTGGCCGAACTCACCGCGGCCAATGTCGAGATGGAAAATTTCGTCTACACCATCTCGCACGATCTCAAGAGCCCGCTCATCACCATTGGCGGTTTCGCCAGCCTGGTGGAAAAAGACATCGCCAAACTGGATGGCGAGGCAGCGGCCGACTCGATTGCTGAAATAAAAAAGGCCGTCGCAGACATGCAGGTGCTGATCGAGAATCTGCTGCAACTCGCGCGCCTCGGACACGTTGCCGGCGAGGCCCGAGAGGTGGATATCAATGCGCTGCTGGATGAGCGGCGGGTGCGTTGCGCCCGGCAAATCAAGCAGACGCACGCCACGATACACATTGCCCCGGACATCCCGCGGCTGTGGGTAGACCCGGTGCGTCTGGGCGAGGTATTGCAAAACCTGGTGGACAACGCCCTCAAGTACCACCGCCCCGGGGTGCCGCCCGAGATTGAGATTGGCTGGCGCCACGAGGGGAAATGGTTTCGCCTGTACGTGCGCGACAACGGGATCGGCATCAAGAAGGAGTACCAGGAGCGCATTTTCGAGCTGTTTCAGCGCCTCGACAGCCATACCGACGGAACCGGCGTCGGGCTGACGATTTCACGCCGGATCATCGAATCCCACGGGGGGCATCTCACCGCGGAATCGGAGCCCGGTCAGGGAAGCACCTTCTGGATAGCGCTGCCGGAATCCGTTATGGTTAAACAAGCCGCTCAGGTTGTTACCAGGGATATCCATTTGCAGGGATGAAGAGATGGACCAAGCCAGCAAACATAATAAACAACCGATCCGTATCCTGCTGGTGGAGGACAACGACGCGCACGTCAAGCTTATCCTGCGTGCGTTCAAGGAAGACCGGCTCGCCAACCCGGTCCATGTCGTGAGTGATGGCGAGCAGGCGCTCGATTACCTGTACCGCCGCGGGGATTATCAGGATCCCGCGAAAAGCCCGCGCCCGGACATGATCCTGCTCGATCTCAAGCTGCCCAAGATCGACGGACTCGAGGTCCTGAAGACCGTGAAGGAAGACGTGAAGCTGAAAGACATTCCGGTGATTGTCCTGACAAGCTCAACCGACCAGCGCGATGTGCATGAAGCCTACCGCCACTACGTCAACAGCTACATTGCCAAACCCGTCGACTTCGACAAGTTCCGCCAGGTGGTGCAGGAGCTGGATTACTACTGGACCATTTTCAACACCAAACCCGCCTGAAGCCTTTGAGCGCATAGGCGGCTCCGTGCATCCTTGCTATGATGTCGCGGTCTCTAGCCCAGCTTTGATCCCATGCAGCATCCCGAAATCCATGACATCATCGTGATCGGTGGCGGCCATGCCGGCACCGAAGCCGCCGCGGCCGCCGCGCGCCTGGGCGCGAAAACCCTGCTGCTGACGCAGAACATCGAGACCATCGGCCAGATGTCCTGCAACCCGGCGATCGGCGGCATCGGCAAGGGACATCTGGTGAAGGAAATCGACGCCCTGGGCGGGGTGATAGCGCGGGCCACCGATCGCGCCGGAATCCAGTTCCGCATTCTCAACGCGCGCAAGGGTCCGGCGGTGCGCGCCACGCGCGCGCAGGCGGACCGCGTGCTCTACAAGGCCGCGGTGCGTTCGCTTCTGGAAAACCAGAATGGCCTCACGATATTTCAGCAAAGCGTCGAAGATCTGATCGTCGAAGGCGACCGCATCGCCGGCGTGGTGACGGCGATGGGCATTGAATTCCGCGCGCGCGCCGTGGTGCTGACGACCGGCACTTTTCTGGGTGGCCGGATTCATATCGGTCTTTCGAACTATCAGGGCGGGCGCGCTGGCGATCCACCGTCGAATGCGCTGGCCGCGCGCCTGCGCGAACTGCCGTTTCGCGTAGGACGCCTCAAGACCGGCACGCCGCCGCGCCTCGATGGACGCACGATCGATTACTCGACGCTCGCGGCACAGCCGGGCGACGAGCCGACGCCGGTGTTTTCATTCATGGGTTCGCGCGCCGAGCACCCGCGCCAGGTGTCATGCCACATCACCTACACCAACGAGCGCACGCATGAAATCATCCGCGCCGGTCTCGATCGGTCGCCGATGTACACCGGGGTGATCGAGGGCGTGGGTCCGCGTTACTGTCCCTCGGTCGAGGACAAGGTCATGCGTTTCGCCGACAAGGATCGGCATCAGATCTTCGTCGAACCCGAAGGACTGAACACGCACGAGGTTTATCCGAACGGCATCTCCACCAGCCTGCCCTTCGACGTGCAATGGGATCTGGTGCGCTCGATCAAGGGATTTGAAAACGCCGTCATCACGCGTCCGGGCTATGCCATCGAGTACGATTATTTCGATCCGCGCGACCTGAAACCGACGCTCGAAACCAAGGCGCTGCCGGGGCTGTTCTTCGCCGGCCAGATCAACGGCACCACCGGGTACGAAGAAGCCGCGGCGCAGGGCCTTATCGCCGGCATCAATGCCGCGCGCCAGGCGCAGGAAAAAGAATCGTGGTGGCCGCGACGCGACCAGGCCTATCTCGGCGTGATGATCGACGACCTCATCACCCGCGGTGTCACCGAGCCCTACCGCATGTTCACCTCGCGCGCCGAATACCGGCTTTCGCTGCGCGAGGACAACGCCGATTTGAGATTGACCGGGATCGGCTGGAACCTCGGGCTCGTGGATGAATCACGCTGGGCCCGTTTCAGCGAAAAGTCTGAAACGATAACCCGCGAACAGGAGCGGCTGAAGAAGACCTGGCTGCATCCAGAGTCGCTGCCCATGGAAGACGCGCTCCGTGTCATCGGCCAGCCGCTCGCCCGTGCCGCCAGCCTGATGGAACTGCTGCGCCGGTCGGAAGTTTCCTACGCGGCGCTCATGTCCCTGCACGGCGCCGGCGTGGCGGCGGTCGATGCCGAGGCGGCTGACCAACTCGAAATTCAGGCCAAATACGCCGGCTATATCGAACGCCAGCAGGAGGAAATCGCGCTGCACCGGCACCACGAAGAGACGGCGTTGCCGCAGGATTTCGACTATCAGCGCGTGCGCGGTCTCTCGGTCGAAGTGCGCCAGAAGCTGGTGTCGCACCGGCCCGCCACCCTGGGTCAGGCCGGGCGCCTCGCGGGCGTGACACCCGCGGCTATTTCGTTACTGCTCGTGCATCTGCGCCGCCGGCGCGCCTGAGGCCTGCGCCGTCTCCGCCAGCGGCTAAAATGGTGAAGACGGTGGTGCAAGTCACCAGCGAACACACAGGAGGCAACACGTGTCGATTACCCCGGGCAGCACGCTGTACTACCTGATCCTGTTTCTCATCTTCGGTAATCTCTTCGCTTTATTTATTGGTGTGCTGATGATCGCGGCGCCACAGCGCTTGGGAGATCTGTTCAAGATTTCCAATCGCTGGATTTCCACGCGCCGAGTAACCAAGCCGCTCGAGATGCCACGCCAGGCCGATCGCACCATGCTGCGCTATCCACGCGTACTCGGCGCGATCATGCTGGCGAGCGCCGCGCTGATCCTGATCAAGGGGATGATTTTCATCTCCGGGGTGAGTGCTGCGGACGGCGGCAGCTTGTTGGCGCGGCTCTACAGCGGTGTGAAACTGTCGGCCGTTGCGTGGGAGGTCATTTGGGTTACCTTGATAATGATAATTCTGCTGGGTGCCATCTTGGCCATCGTGGTGGGTCTGATGTCGCTGTTCAAGCTTGGCAAGCTCAAGCATTGGGCCGAATCCGCCAACCGCTGGGTCTCGACGCGTCAGCTGACCAAGCCGCTCGATATGCCCCATTACCATCTGGATAAAATGGTCAGCGCCAAGCCACGGCTCTGGGGCGGTGTGATTACTGCTTTGGCGTTTTTCTCCAGCCTCGTGCTGTGGTGGTTTGTGCTTGGCGCCTGAGGCGCGCCATCTGCAAACCCCGGTTAGTTCGGCGCCGTTGAAACTGGCGCCGCGCCAGTTTCGGA
>Ga0326726_10003319_pt1 | contig 14765 bp, 11 predicted proteins | sample MHFenrmetagenome_2_FD_207603 | JGI IMG/M metagenome (GOLD analysis project Ga0326726, IMG submission 207603) | Lab enriched peat soil microbial communities from Michigan Hollow, Ithaca, NY, United States - MHF15MN | ecosystem: Environmental > Terrestrial > Soil > Wetlands > Peat | place: USA...
AATGTGGCTTGCACCGTTGTAGGTATAGGTGATTGGATCTGGTGAATTGAGTACACCACTAAAGGCAGTAGCATCATTTGCATTTACGCTGTTGTTAAAATTGTTGAGATAAATCACGTTCCCGCTGTCATAGGACCGCCAGTAGATCCCGTAGCTGTTTCCGGCGATAGTATTATTGAAGATCTGGATATTGTTCGAAGATAATGGGCGTATTCCTGCAAAGTTGTTTCCGGTTATCGTATTGTTCGCAATGATGCAATTGTGCGACCAGTCAATTCCAATACCGCTGTGATCTGATCCATAGAGTCCATTGTTATTAATGTCATTACCCTCAATGATCGTGTATGGTGAGTTGGCGATGTATATACCACTGCCACCTTTATCGCGGATTACATTACGGTAGAGGATCGTGTGGTTTGCATTGCTCACTCCAATACCAGCTGCTGATAGTTGAGAAAATACGTTTCCGGAGACAAGATTGTCCTGGAAAGCACCGACGGACAATGAAGAGGCTAAAAATGTCGAATTTAAAATTCTGTTGTTATTTGAGAGTATATTTACACCATTCCCGTCAAGAGAGTTCGTGATGACAAACCCGTCTACCTTTATACCATCTGCTGAAAGGGTGAACAATACATTCTTATTCAGACCATCCATGATCGGGAGTCCACTACCGGTATCAGTCCCAATAAGAGCAACCTGCTTTGTGATATTGATGTGTTCAAAATATGTCCCACTATCGACTGAGATAGTATCACCGGCAGTCGCATCATCAATTGCCTCCTGAATAGTAGTGTAATTCAAACTGGAATTGAGGTTGTGGACCGGTTGAGCAGAGAAATCCCATTCAACAATGTATCCATAAGTCAGAGGAACATCACTTGGAAAATCATTCCATGTCCCACCAGGATATCCCATAAGTGAGTCTTCCGGCCAACCATAGGGATGCACCCCTTGATCTCCTCCATAACCGTTACTTGGCACCCCGCCATACCAATTGGTATAACTCCACGGTTCACCAGTGACCCATTGCCAGCCACCAGCAGGTTCCGGGCTGCCTGGGGGTTGATAGCCGCCGAGATAATACCCATCAAATCTTGAAGCGCCAAAAGTCGTGAGAATAAAACTATTTTCATCTGCGGAAGTAATTGTTGCAAGACGTCCGGTTGCCCCCATATATGATAGAGACTGAGCCGCGATATTTGCGTCAATCCAATCCATTCCCCCTGGTGTAGAAATTGCAATCGCATCATAATAATGGCCATTCGCGGGATTATATACCGGACTAGTGACGACAATATAGCTCGTCCGGACAGCGACATGCGATCCGCTGGCATTGGTCTCGTTCAGGCTCACGGTGAAGGTTCCTGGGGTGATATAGGTATGAATTGGCATTTGATCGATGCTGGTTGCCCCATCACCGAAGTCCCAGTACCAGGAAGTAGGTGAACCAGTGGAATTGTCATAGAATTGTACCATTAGTGGAATATAACCGGAAGTGATATTAGCGGTGAAAAAGGCGATCGGCTCTACATTTAATTGATCAATCCACCCTGCATCCCTGCCATTGGAAACAGAATAATCTTTATTATAGGTCCAGGTCAGCGTGTGGTCTCCACTACCGATGATATTCTGAACCTGCATCCAGTCTTCAGATTCACCAGAGATTGATGCCATTTCCGAACCATCAATGGAAAATCTCAAAAAGTCATAACTTTCCTCAGATGACACCTTCCAGGAGAATGATATGTTTGCAGGACCGTTTACCGTTGTCTGGAGGACAGATTGCTGATTATCGGTGATTAACCCACTTTGGGCTGAACTCCCACCGTAGTAGAATTCATCAGACTGGCCAAACCAAAGTGCATCCCCGGTGGTTGTAAAGATTAATTGAGGACTGTCAACGGATTCACTGAGGGATTCCTCTATGGTAAATGGCAATGATCGGATACTATTGTCAGGCCAGTGTACAGTGAGGTTGCTGGAACCGGCTGTGATAGCCGATAAATTAAATTCAGCAGATAGGATCTCAGAGGATTGATAGGTTACCTGTTGTGCAGTCGCGATTACTTCACTATTCCTTTCCAATTCTACCTGGCACCCGGGTTCAAATCCAAAACCTTTGATCACGATAGTGGCGTTCGGAATAGGACCTGATCTACTCGGATTGACTGAAAATAGGTACTTATCTGTATCTGGAGGCGAATCTGAGCTTTCATAAATCTTCAGTGTCCCATCATGGAGACCAGCCATTATGATTTCGTTGATACCGTTATTGTCGGAATCACCAATCACCTCATAACTCCAGGTTGGCCAGTCCGGGCTGATTGCCCACGGAAAAACAAGGGAATATTTATACTCCGGAGTAAATGTCGGATTGTTTGATGAAAAAATATTCACGACCTGATGGGTGGAATTTCTGGTGATAAAAGCAAATTCCGGCACGCCATCTCCATTAAGATCTCCCAAAGCCGGTCGTCCACCGTCAATATAATAAGCACTGGTTGATGAATAATTCCAGATTTCGGCATTATTTTTATATATTCTCGCAAAACCAGAAGTACCAGCTACTCCACAGCTTCCCGTTCCCTGGGTGGCGAGGATTTCGTTCAGCCCATCTGCATCGAGATCACCGGACACTGCCTGTGACCAGCCATAACTGGGAGAATTCCAGGTACGCGTCCAGGTACCACCAACCTTTTTGAGAATTCCGATATTGTATTCCGACCAGCAGCTGGTGCCGGCAACGATTTCATTCAACCCGTCATTATCGATATCGATAATATTGATGGAATTGACGTCACTGCCAGTGTATTCGATCGTGCTCACCTCATACGATGAACCGGAATGCTTAAACTGAAGTATCGATCGGGAAAACCATGACATTCCTACAATAAGTTCGTTCATGCCATCATTATCGGCATCACCGACAGCAAGCGAAAGCGGATCGGTAGTTTCGCCGATGTGATAGATGTAGTCCAGGTTCCAGGAATTCAGTGTTCCTGAAGAACGTTTGAAAATTCGCAGGTTTCGGTCTATTGCCCCGCAACCACTATCACTGCAAATTCCTGTCGATACGACCATCTCTTTAATGCCGTCATTATCGGTGTCCCCGATCGTTATCGCTGTAACAGCACCATAACCTGTGTCGTCAATGTCATAATTCCAGATAGGCTGGTAACTCCCGGAAATGAATTTGTAAAGAATTATACTATCCTTCCCTGCGGACTGATATGTCCCGACCATGAGTTCGTTTGTTCCATCATTGTCCAGATCTGCAACATAAGCAGACTTTGCATTTACGGGAATGATATGTTTAAGTTCAGGTTTGAGAAGTGGCAAATCAGAATATACGGCGATATAACCTGTCTTGTTATCCCAGTCGAAACCGCTGCTATTGCTTGCGTTTAAGCGTACGGTAAATTTGCCGTTATTGCTATAGGTATGGACTGGGTTCTGTGCATCAGAAAACGTATTGTCTCCGAACGACCAGTTCCACGATATTGGAGAACCGGTTGAGGCGTCCGTGAACTGCACTGCAAGCGGGGCGGAGCCGGAGGTTGGAGTCGCAAAAAAAGCTGCAACAGGAAGAGATGAAGGGATTGCATCCAGCGTGAATGACACAGATCTGCCCCCTCCGCTTGGCAGGAATACTGTCGACTGTTGATCATAGTAGCCGCTAAGCGTGACTTTCACCGTACGGTTTCCCGAGGAGATACCAGATAAAGTATACGGTGTCACATGGCCGGTGTCCCCTCCATCGAGCCAGATCCCGGCACCGGGAGGTGTGGAAGTAACATAAATATCACCAACCGCAGGCGTAGGATCCACTGTTGGCGTGGGATCCACTGTTGGCTCCACGGGAACCAGCGTAAATGATACTGGTACGGTCTCGCCGCTTGCTGCGGTCACAAAAGACGACTGCCCAATATAATTGGCAAGCGTGACTTCCACCGTATGGTCTCCCGGGGTTAAACCGGTAAAGGTATGAGGTGTTACCTGACCGGTGTCACCTCCATCAAGCCGGATATCGGCACCAGGAGGTTGGGAATCAACAGCGATGCTCCCGGGTGGAGGTGATCCGGTTACCGTGATAAACCCGGTCTTCAGGGTGCTATTGTATCCGCCGGTATTGTATACCTGCAGCGTTACCGGGTAGGTCCCAGGTGCGGTGTAGGTATGTGACGGGTCCTGTGCCGATGATCCGGCGGGTACGAACCGCCAAACATCATTCTTATCGATATAGCCGAAGACTAATCCTCCTGTCAGCACAATACTGCCGTCCGGCATTGCTACGCTGCTATGAGAATATCTTGCCGACCACCCGGAAGTATCAGTCACCTGTGTCCACGTAGCACCATTATCAGTAGAACGCCACACGTCATTCATGAAACTGTGGAACCTGTCAGTACCGCCCATCAATACAATGCTGCCGTCCGGCATTGCCACACTACTGTGTTGACTTCTTGCCGACCACCCGGCATTCGCGGTCACCTGTGTCCACGTGGCACCATTATCCGTAGAACGCCAAACATCATTCTTATCGAGAGAGGCATCACCGCCCATCAATACAATGCTGCCGTCCGGCATCGCAACACTACTGTGCCAAGCTCTTGCTGACCACCCGGCATTCGCGGTCATCTGTGTCCACGTTGCACCGTTATCCGTAGAACGCCACACGTCATTTTTTAAAGCGATACTGCCGTCTTCAAAACCGCCCATTAACACGATGCTACCGTCCGGCTTTACCACGCTGCTATGACCGAGTCGTGCTGACCACTCTGCACCCGCGGTCATCTGCGTCCACGTTGCGCCGTTATCTGTTGACCGCCACGTATCATTTTTGTAAGTGCCGTCATGACCGCCCATCAGCACGATGCTACCGTCCGGCATCGCAACACTGCTGTGCATCTCTCTTGCCGACCATTCTGCACTCGCGGTCACCAGTGTCCATGTTTCTCCTTTGTCTGTGGACCTCCAAACATCATTTTTATAGTCACCGCCATAACCTCCCATCAGTACGATGCTGCCGTCCGGCATCGCGACACTGCTGTGACTGTCTCTTGCCGACCATCCAGCACTTGCAGTCTGCTGCGTCCAGGCATCCGTGAAATTCTCGTCGCCGAAGTACCATGCCCAGCCGGTGGGGTTGATGGTCGATTCGTCTGTGAATGATACGGTCAATGGTGCTGAACCAGAAGTCGGCGCCCCGCTGAATGCTGCTAACGGTGGTGACGGACCCGCCGCACTTACACCCTGAACAAGAACCAGAATAAAAAAAAGGAATATAATACTTACAAAAACATCCTTGCGAACCATTTTTAAAACAATCCCCTTATATAAAATTTTTAATCAAATGTACCAACATTTTTCGATAAATATGATAATCGTGCCGTTTTGATGCTGATATCTTTAAATTTTTATAAAAAAGACCATATTTTTGGCAATTCTGCCATGAAATTACCATACTATGACCAATATAATAACTTATAATAAATATTGGCGAGGCACCGCTGCATTGCACTCTGAAGGAAAAGTTCAGGATCCCGCAATTAATACGGGAATTTAAAGACAGTCAGGCACGTGTCATCTGCTTGTCGATCATAGTCCTGAGAAAGCTCGGGGCCAACCAACTCTTTGGATACAGAAATAAAAAAAAAGACCTAAAAGAGTAAGGGAATTTACATACAGGGAATTTCCTGATTCACTGGACTTACCACGAGTCGGGGATCACTCATTCTTCTGAACCGTAACCGTGAAATTCCCTTCCCAGCCAAGGGTAAGCCGGGATCTTCCAAGGATCTCTCCTGAAGGGAGATCCCGTGCGGTGACCGAAATGATGACGGGATCATGGGTCGATGCAGGAACATCAGTGAACGACCAGTAGACCTTTTCCCCGTGATTAATGACGGGTTGTGAAAGCCTGCTGATGGTGTAATTCGGAGGGCTCCAGTCTAAAAACTCCCCATAGGATGCGTTCCAGGTAAACTCTGCCTCCGCCGGGTTGAACCCGGTGGCATTCGCTGTAAGCCCGATGCCGGGCGTTGAGGACATGAGCGGGGTGTACATCTGCGGTGCGGCTTCTATTATGACAGAACGGTTAATCGCAACAGTACAGACACCCGCATCGGCAGAACACATTGACGGGACCGTTGGAGTTTTATCAGAGGCTGGAAAAAGACACCCTGTAATGACGACAAGTATGGATACCGTCACAAGGACTGCAAAGATCCCAATGAAGTGCTGGATGTTGTGCTGGTTCTTTTCCGACATAGGTTATCTCACTTCGGGGATAATTAAACTCCAAACATAAAATCCACCCGGTAATCCTGGGCGCATTCACCGTCAAGAACCGTCTCATAGTTCCGGGTCTCTCCTTTACCTAAAGGACCGGTAAATATGGAACGGGAGTCCCGGATCGTTCCGGTTCCGGTGTTCACCAGATTGAAATTCAACTGCACCGCATTTGCCGACACCGTCCCTGCGTTGTAGACATACCCGTTCACCCGTTCATAACATCCCTGACCGATCGACCATCCTTCGGTATACCCATAATGGGCATGCAGGTCTCCCTGTGCACGGTCATATACTGCAGGACTACTGAGACACCCGGAGAAAAAAACCAGTACGATGACAATTATAATAATTACCGCATGAATTTTCATTGAATTTACCCTCCGGCAAACGCGTGATACAATGTTCCTACCATCCAAAGAACCACGCCATGGCAAGAAAACCATGGATGAGCGCGATCACGATCGTCAGCTTTGCGAGATTCACATGCCATGAAAAAGGTATATTGCCCTTCCCCTTCAGGATCATGAATCCAAGCGTAGCAGTGCCGATGAGGCACAGGAAGAGGATCATCCCTACAACTATGATCATGGGGAGGGTTATCCATGCAGACAATGCCATGTACTGTCGTCACGTTCATGGCTGATAAATGTTTCACGTGGGAGTGGTGTTATCACGGTAGTTTTGTACCTGTTGTAAGGGGTGATGATGATGATGGAACTACACTGCATTTCCCGTTTACACACCCGCAGCTGCCGGCACCACAATCGATCGGTCCCCCGCAGCTCATCGTGCAGAGCAGGTTACACACTCCCTTGTTTGCCTTGTTGGTACAGCTCGTGGGATGACAGCACTGGGCTGGTACACAGTCATCATCTGTTATACAGCTCTGTGCAGATAAAGGAGCAGTTGTCATCACAGGAACAGGTGTGGGGGTGGACGATACCGTTACGACAGGAGGATTGCCTGCAGTGCATCCGCTTACCATTATCAGGCCAACGATGACCAGCAGGAGAATGAATACTATACCAGAAGTGTTCCCGGCCATGGTTCCAAATATCACGGGAAACATGATAATTATTTTGTGGAACGAGCAGATTTTCTAAAAAAAAAGAAGAACCATCCGGTACGATTTACCTTGCCTGCCTGGTCCGGACGTGATCCCCGGTCATTTTCTTTTTCCTGAGAAGGGTATGATAGGCGATTGCAAAACGGTGCGCCTCATTTCGGATCTCCTGGATGTACCGCAGGGCCATCCCTTTTGGATCGAGGTGACGCGGGAGCATTTCGCCAGGCACATAGACTACCTCGTCTTTCTTGGCAATCGCGATAACCGGTATGACAAGAGCTAGACCCTGTACCACTTCCAGCGCAGCGGATAACTGGCCTTTCCCGCCATCGATTATGATCAGATCGGGCAGATCCGTGTTTTCTTCGATGAGCCGGTGATACCTTCGTCTGACGATCTCTGCAATTGAGGCAACGTCATCAATGCCCTCGATCGTTTTGATTTTGAACCTGCGGTAATTCTTCTTGTCCGCAACGCCGCTCCGGAACTGCACCATGGACCCGACCATCGAGGTGCCCGAGAGGTGCGAAATGTCAAAACACTCAATTACTTCCGGGGCATCCGGAAGATCCAGGACTGCCTGCAGGTCTTTTACTTTCAACTCGTTTTTTAAGAAAGCGTGCTCGATGTTTTTCTCGACAAGTTCAAGCAGCTTTTTCTTCTCGCCGATCTTTGGCACGGTTATCTGAACATTCCTGCCTTTTTGTGCCGAGAGATAGCCTGCAAGTGCCTCATCGACCTTATGGGGGAGTATCAACTCAGCCGGGGGTGCACGGTCGGCATAATACTGAACAAGAAATTCCTCAAAAAAATCTTCCCGGTTGTCAAAAGAATATTCCTGCTTACTCATAAGGAGGCCCTTCTCGACAGAAAATACCATCAGGTAGACCATATCGTCTGCTATGGTATACGCGATTACATCCTGGTCGGTCTCTTTCGGGCGCTCAACATGCTGGCGCTCGGCAAGATGACCGATTGCCGCTATCTGGTTGCGGAGCACAAGCGCCCTTTCGTAGTCCTGTGCAGCCGAGGATGCTGCCATCTCTGTCCGGAGCAGGGCCAGCAATTCGCCGCTCTTTCCCTTCAGCAATGCCGATGCCCGTTCGACTTGCAGGTGATAATCCTCCTCGCTGATCAACCCGATGCACGGGGCACTGCATGACTTCATATGGTGCCGAAGACAGGCACGTTTTGGTAGTTTTTTGCACGAACGAAGACAGAAAATCCGTTTTATCACCCGGAGCAGGACATCACGCTCTGATGCGGAAACGAATGGTCCGAAATACGTCGCGCCACCAGCGCTCATCCGCCGGGCAATCCCGATCCGGGGAAACGGTTCGCGGGTGAGCTCGATATACGCAAATCGTTTGGCGTCCTTGAGATCGATGTTGTATTTAGGCTGATGCTTTTTTATCAGGTTGTTTTCCAGAAGCAATGCCTCAGTCTCGGTATTGGTCACCATCACACTGACTGATTCAATGCGGGAAATCAGGTTCCGGGTCTTGGGATCGTGATCGGTTTTCTGGAAATAACTCGTCACCCGCTTTTTGAGATTTTTTGCTTTCCCGATGTAAATAACCGTGCCGGCTGCATCGGAGAAAAGGTAGCAGCCGGGGTTGCCCGGGAGGGTGGTGAGATCGACCATTTGTGATACTTAGTCAGAATACAAAGGTCATAAGGACTCGGGATGGGGTAACGAGAATCAATGGTGAGAACCTGATTATCCGTCCCCATCAGGACCGATCCGTGATACGGTTTCTTCGGTCATGAGTATTCGATCTCTCTGCCGTTCGAACCTTTCACCTTTTCCCTGGACTTTTTTGCATTGCAGTACACGCAGCATATATGCTGCTCACAATTGCTATGCATATTTATTAATATTTATAAAAATACTCAGATAATTTAGTCGTCGCTTTTATTGAGCGACGAGAAAGAAGAGGTGTGGTATGGGTTGGAAGTATATCTATACAAAGGGTGTACCAATTGAGGCGCAATACCTCTACAAGAAAGCGATGGAGATGTTCAGGCTGGGGAAGCCCGAAAGTGCTCTGAAATACCTCAAACAAACCATGGTAATTGCCCCATGTTATTCAAAGGCACTCTTTGAAATGGGCAACTGCTTAACAAAGCTTGGGGAGCATGAAGAGGCACGTGTCCGTTATGAACAGGCTGTCCAAATCGATCCGGCATTAAAAGATCTGCTGGAAAAACAAGGATGATCTTTTTTATAAAAAACCGGGGTGCATTCGGCAAAAAAATTAAGCCCGCTGCAATATCGGTTTTAAAAACTGTCCCGTATAGCTCTTCACAACTCCTGCCACTTTTTCAGGAGTCCCGGTAGCAACAATCTTACCACCTGCGTCCCCACCATCGGGACCGATATCTATAAGGTGGTCAGCCGATTTAATCACGTCAAGGTTGTGTTCAATCACCACCACGGTGTTGCCTTTTGCGACAAGATCATCAAGCACTTTGATCAGTTTTTTCGTATCATCAAAATGGAGCCCTGTCGTCGGCTCGTCGAGCAGGTACAGGGTTTTTCCCGTGGCCCGCTTGGCAAGCTCGCGGGTGAGTTTGATCCTCTGGGCTTCTCCACCCGAAAGTGTCGTTGAGCTCTGTCCGAGTTTGATATAATCAAGACCGACCCGGGAGAGTGTCTCGAGCTTGTTCCTGATGGACGGAATATTCTCGAAGATCTTCATCGCCTCCTCGACACTCATGTCCAGCACATCAGCGATCGATTTGCCTTTGTACTTCACTTCAAGCGTCTCGCGGTTGTACCGCTTTCCTTTACACTCCTCACATTCGATATAGACATCGGGAAGGAAGTTCATCTCAATACGGATCAGCCCGTCACCTTCGCATGCTTCGCACCTGCCACCCCGTATATTGAACGAGAACCTGCCCGGTTTATAGCCCCGCATCTTTGCCTCCTTTGTCTGGGCAAAGACGGCCCTGATCTCATCAAAGACTTTGGTGTACGTAGCGGGGTTGCTCCGGGGTGTCTTGCCGATTGGTGACTGGTCGATCACAATTACTTTGTCGATCTCCGAATCAAAGACTATGCCGGCATGCCTCCCTGCCTGCTCCCGAGACTGGTGAAGGATCTGCATCATGCCCTTATAGAGCGTTTCATATACAAGCGTAGACTTCCCACTCCCGGAGACTCCGGTAATTACCGTGAGCAGCCCGATAGGAAACTTTGCATCAATATTCTTGAGATTGTGCTCCCGGCAGCCTTTTACGGTGATGAATTTTGTTGCCTCCCGGCGTTTTGCCGGTATCCCGATCTGTTTTGCTCCGATGAGGTACTGCCCGGTGAGAGATCTTTTGTTCTTCTCGATCTGGGCAGGTGTCCCTTCTGCCACTATCGCACCTCCATGGAGCCCGGCACCGGGCCCCATATCGATCACGTGATCGGCCGAGCGGATCATATCCTCGTCATGCTCTACTACGATGAGGGTATTACCAAGATCCCGGAGGGTCCTCAGGGTCCCGATCAGTTTGCGGTTATCCCGCTGGTGCAGCCCGATGGAGGGTTCGTCAAGGACGTAAAGCACGCCCATCAGGTTCGATCCGATCTGGGTGGCAAGCCTGATCCTTTGTGCCTCGCCACCTGAGAGGGTGCCGGCATTACGCGAGAGAGTGAGGTAACCTAGACCCACTTTTTCCAAAAATTCAAGACGGGAGCGGATCTCTTTGATGATCTGTTTTGCGATCTCCACTTCCCTGTCGGTAAGTTTGAGACCGGCAAAGAACGTGACGCCGTCACCAACCGAAAGATCCGTGACATCAATAATGGATTTCCCGCTGATCCGGACTGCAAGAACCTTGTCCTTGAGCCTTCTGCCTTTGCATGACGGGCAGTCAAACACCCTCATATACCCCTCAAGCTCGCGCTTACGATAGTCTGACTGGGTCTGGGAATACAGACGTGCCGTCTGCGGGAGAAGTCCTTCCCATTCGCCGGTATGCGACCAGTGGGCATCCCCGTTCTTCATACTCATGGAGAACTTCATCCGTTCCGAAGAGCCGTACATCAGGGCGTTGTACTGCTCCTCCGTGAGGTCTTTTATGGGGGTAAGTACATCGAAACCGAAGTGTTTTGCAACGGTTGCAAGATACTGCCCGCGGAAGCCGTCCATCGGATTGCGGTAAGGAGCCACTGCGCCGTCTGCGATGCACCGGTTTTTGTCCGGAATGATCAGGTCCGGGTCAAACTCCATCTTCACGCCGAGTCCGTGGCACTCCTCGCAGGCCCCAAACGGGCTGTTGAATGAAAACATCCGCGGCTGGAGTTCCTCAAATGCAATCCCGCAGACCGGGCAGGCCATGAGTGAAGAGTAGGTGGATTCCTTCTCCGCTTCGTCAATAACGAGGATAAGCCCTTCGGATTTCTTCAGTGCGTTCTCAACAGCTTCGGTAAGTCGTGACCGGTCAGAAGTTTCCAGCCGGTCAATCACGATCTCGATATCCTGTTTCTTGTACCGGTCGAGATTGATCTCTTCATCAGTCCGGATGATGTTTTTATTTACCCGGACACGAGCGTATCCCTCTTTGTTCAGGTCCCTTATGAGCTGCTGGTAGGTCCCTTTCTTCTGGCGGACTACCGGAGAGAGGATCATGACCATGCCAGGGTGTTCGGCGGTGATCTGGTCTGCGATGCGGTCGGGAGTCTGGGAGGCGATTGGGATGTTGTGTTCTGGACAATACGGCGTACCAATGCGGGCGAAAAGGAGACGAAGATAATCGTAGATCTCGGTGGTCGTGCCAACCGTGCTGCGGGGATTTTTGGAGGTGGTCTTCTGCTCAATGGAGATTGCCGGGGACAACCCTTCGATGCTGTCCACATCCGGCTTGTGCATGAGGCCGAGGAACTGGCGGGCATAGGTAGAGAGCGACTCCACGTACCGTCGCTGGCCTTCCGCGTAGAGGGTATCGAATGCGAGTGTTGATTTGCCGGAACCGGATACTCCGGTGATCACCACGAGCTTGTCGCGGGGGATCTCGACACTGATATTTTTCAGGTTATGCTGGCGTGCGCCTTTGATGATGATGTTTTTCATGCTGATGTGTGGTATACATCGGCGTCAACATTTAAAGATATAAGGATAAAACCAGCTTGTATTATATAGATCATTGATAAAGGGGGAGTTTTTGTCATTGATATATAATAAAAAAATAGTTTTACCTGATAATCATCATTTAACTTTTGATAGTTCTGCATGGACAAGGATCAAACATAACATGATCAACACTGACCCTTTGACGGTAAGAATCCACCAGCCTGTAGAATACAAGGCCATAAATTTATTACAATACAATAACACGATTCCTAAAAAAAATGAAAATAATCCATACACGTAATAATTATTGAATTTATTTAGCGTCGGATATTCCGATGCTGCAAAAGGTACTACATCCTCACACAACCAGCAGTCCGAATACAGTTTCGTATCACTGCTGGTTGAATGTGCCACTGTTTCGATTCTGTTGCAATGCATACACTTAGTGTAATCCATTACATTCATAAATACAAATTGATATTAAACTATATAATAACTCTTATTTAAAAATATTAAGAAATTTATGATAAATCAGATTTATGAAAAGAAAACCGTATATTATTAAAAATTTAGGGAAAAATAAATTTTAAATTTTAGATCATGAAAAACTACGAGAATTGATTAGAAATGGTACACCAGAAATAAAATTGTCAATAAAATAGGTCGAAATGGAGATTGTGAACCGTTCACGCTAAAAAATTATAAAAACGAGCATCGCAGGATGATCTAAATCCAAGAGCGATCTTTTTTATTGATCTCTCGATACTATACCTTTCTGACATGCACCTGAACGCTCGAAATATTAGGGTAATCTGCCGGAATGGCAACTATAATTGATATGTGCTAAATACTCGTTTCACAAATACTTCCGGAACTACGGAGAATATCACAATGCCCGTCGTAATCCTGAAAACAAGAAAAGGCCTTTCAAAAGAGCAGAAGCGAAGAATCGTGCATGAATTTACCGAGACGCTGGTAAGAACAACGGGGATCACACCGGAACTTGTGACAATTCTTATTGAAGAACACGAGCTGGAGGATATCGGGAAAGCCGGGAAACTACGGTGTGACTGATCTTCTTTTCGTTTCCATCATTTTTCACATCCCGTCCCCCCGGGACCAAAACCGATCCCGAAAAATCCGTCGCTGTCCTCAATTCATGGGGAGGAGTTAACTTCATTCATAAAGGAGGCCAATATCTTTTTTGCAATGTCTGAAGAAAATACAACTTCCGAACTGTCTCTCATAAAACCGGTTCCGGAAAAGACGATCTATCTTGCCAGGTGGAGTGCACGGTTCTGGGCATTTCTCATTGATATAATCCTGTTCATCCTTTTTTTAAACATTGTCAGGGATATTTTCCAACCAATCCTGAAATTACCCCTGCTCTGGGATTACCAGCATTGGGGATTTTTTACCCTCGGCTTTGAATTCGTTTTCTTATTTGCCTACTGGACAATCATGGAGGGTTACTTCGGGCAGTCAATCGGGAAGATGGTTATGAACTTAAAAGTCGTCAACCGTGACGGTACGAAGATTAACTACACAACCGCTGCACTCGAGAGCCTGGGAAAAGCGTTCCTTCTCCCGCTGGACTGCCTTATCGGGTGGCTTGCCATGCCGGGCACAAAATTGCGGGTGTTCAACCGGATATCAAATACTATTGTAATAAAATCCGACTATAAGGAACCCCATGGTATCCTGTACATCAGGGAAAAAGAATAATCAGGAGATACATCTATTCTTTCTTTCATGAAGCATTATGCAATTCTGCTCATCGTAATGATCTCCGGAACATTGATTTGCGGGTGTATGTCCGTGCCATCCAGCTCTCGGGATACTTCCCCGGTCAGCCAAATCACGACAAGTGTGCCGAATACAGGGACGGCTACGGTGATTATTAAAGCACGGGCTTTTGACCCGAAAATAATCACTATCAAAGAGGGTACCACGGTTACCTGGATAAATGAAGATTCAATGATGCACCGTGTTGTTCACCTTCCGAAGGTTACGAATGCAGAGCTCTTCAATTCCGGACCGCTCTCTTCCGGACAGAGCTTCAGCTACAGGTTTTTAGAGAAGGGCAGGTATGAATATGGGGACCCGCAGATAGGAGGCAGCAGCCCCCCCCTTGTCATCGTTGAATAACGTATTGTCAGGCAGGATCCCGGTCCAGGGTCGACGAATCTGCAGCGGAGATGAGATATCAGGATGCCTGATCAGGAAAATCACACCGATGGGCCTGATCCCGTGCAGGAAACCAGTGAATCCGGGATCAGCGGGGAAGAGCGGCTGGAGTATTTCATCCGGATGCTTTCCGATGACGACGAGAATAG
>Ga0326726_10003320_pt1 | contig 14763 bp, 13 predicted proteins | sample MHFenrmetagenome_2_FD_207603 | JGI IMG/M metagenome (GOLD analysis project Ga0326726, IMG submission 207603) | Lab enriched peat soil microbial communities from Michigan Hollow, Ithaca, NY, United States - MHF15MN | ecosystem: Environmental > Terrestrial > Soil > Wetlands > Peat | place: USA...
ACCGGATCATGGTCACCCACTTGTTGATGGACAAGAGCAAGGCCAACCGGGTCGCCGGCGCCGTCGGCTTCAACGTCCGGACGGGCGATTACCATGTGTTCCGCGCGAAGTCCGTCATCGTTTGCGCCGGCGGTGCGTCGCACATCTTCAAGCCGCGTGCCGTGGGCGAGGGCATGGGGCGGACTTGGTATGCGCCCTGGAGCAGCGGGTCCGCGTACGCATTGCCGATCCAGGTCGGTGCCAAGATGACGCAGATGGAGAACCGCATCGTCCTGACCCGTTTCAAGGACGGCTATGGGCCCGTCGGCGCGTACTTCCTCCATCTGAAGACGTACACGCAGAACGGCTATGGCGAGGAGTTCGAGTCGAAGTGGAAGGAGCACACCCGAGCGCTGGTGGGCGAGTACATCGACCACCACCCAGTGCCGACCTGCCTCCGGAACCACGCCTTCCTTGAGGAGACGAAAGCCGGCCGCGGCCCCATCCGCATGGTGACCAAGGAGGCCTTCCAGGATCCCCACAAGGAGACCGTCGGCTGGGAGAACTTCCTCGGCATGACGATCGGGCAGGCGGTCGTCTGGGCGTCGCAGAACATCGACCCCAAGCACATCAATCCCGAGCTGACCACGTCCGAGCCTTATGTCATGGGCTCTCACGCCACCTGCTCCGGCGCCTGGGCGAGCGGACCGGAAGACATTGCTCCCTCGGACTACAACTGGGGGTACAACCGCATGATGACCGTCGACGGGCTCTTTGGCGCCGGCGACACCATCGGCGGCAGCGCTCACAAGTTCTCCTCAGGGTCCTTCGCCGAAGGCCGCATCGCCGCCAAGGCAGCGGTCAAGTACGTGATGGACCTGAAGAACGCCCAGCCCCAAGTCAGCGAGCAGGAAGTCCGGCAGCTGGAACAGACGATCTTCCAGCCGCTGGAGAACTACCGGGTCGGCCGCAACGAGATCGTCGCCGGAACCGTATCGCCGAGCTACCTTCTGCCGATCCAGGGTCTGCAGCGCCTCGAGAAGCTCATGGACGAATACGTTGGCGGCATCAGCACCAACTACATGACGAACAGCATGTTGCTCAACCGCGGGCTGGAGTTGCTGACCATGCTGAAGGAAGACATGAGCAGCATGGGTGCCGAAGACCTTCACCAGTTGCAGCGTACGTGGGAGCTGCACCACCGGCTTCTGGCCTCGGAGTCCGTGACCCATCACACGCTGTTCCGCCAGGAAACGCGGTGGCCGGGGTATTACTATCGGGGCGATCACATGAAGCTGGATGACGAGAACTGGCATTGCTTTACCCTGTCCCGCTTCGACCGGGAAACCGGCAAATGGACAATGGAGAAGGCGCCCGTCCACCACATCATCGACTGACGGCGCCGGGTTAGCCCCCTCAAGCATCGTGCCGGGGTTCGGGCTACTGAAGGCCTGACCTGGCCATAAGCCCGCGAAAAAGGCCGCCCTATGGGCGGCCTTTTTTATGCTTCAATAATTAAATGGCCGATCGCCGTCTCCAGGTGTTTCACGCCGTCGCCAAGCACCTGTCCTTCACCAAGGCGGCCGAAGCGCTGTTCATGACGCAGCCCGCAGTCACCTTTCAGATCCGACAGCTCGAGGAGCACTTCAACACCCGGCTCTTCGACCGCGCGCACGGCCGCATCGCACTCACCCCTGCTGGCCAGGTGGCGCTCGATTACGCCGAGCGCATCCTCGGCATGTCTGCCGAGCTCGATACGCGCCTGAAGGAAATGAGTGGCCATGTGGCGGGGCCCCTGCTCATCGGCGCGAGCACGACGATTGCCGAGTTCCTGCTGCCGCAGGTCCTCGGCGAGTTCAAGGCACGCTACCCGGCGGTGGTGCCGCGCCTCTTCGTCGCCAACTCGGAAGCGGTGCAGGACCGCGTCGCCGAGCGCGCGCTCGACCTGGGGTTCATCGAGGGCGAGTCGCACCTGCCCTCGCTCGTGACCGACGTGTTTTGCGACGACGAGCTGCAGGTCGTGTGCGCGCCCGCACACCCGCTGGCGAAGTTGCTGTCGGCGACGCCCAGGGCGCTCACGGAGCACGCCTACATCACCCGCGAGCCCGGTTCCGGCACGCGCGAGGTGATCGATCACTACCTGCAGAAGGCGGGCGTGGCGCCCGACACCATGCAGGTGGTGATGGAGCTGGGCAGCCCCGAGGCGCTGAAGGGCCTGGTGGCGACGGGCCTGGGCTTCGCCATCATGTCGCGCGCGACCGTCGCCAAGGAGACGCAGCTCGGCCAGCTGGTGCAGGTGCCGCTCTCGCCGCGCCTCAACCGCCACCTCGCGGTGGTCTATCCGAAGGAGCGGTTCCACTCGCGCCTGGTGAGCGGCTTCGTGCAGTTCGCCAAGGAGCGCCTCGCCGCGCTGCAGAGCGCGAGCGCGGTGCGCCCCGCCGCCTAGCGCGTTTCACCGTGGCGCGCGGCGCGATGCCGCGCGCAAGCCCTTGCCAGGTTGCGCGGATGTACGTTGCCGCCGGAACGGGGCGCCGCAGCGCACGTCACTGCCGCCCAAAAGAGAGCCGGCCCAGCGCCGGTACTCGACGAGCGATTGCGGAGATGACGCACTGCACAAGCCGTCATCGCCATCCCATTCCCTGCGAAACTGGACTCCCGCAGCGCACAACATGCTGCGGCGCGGGCGGCAAAGTCACGCGGGCGGCGAATTGCCTATGAGCTTATTCGCAGAAGTTATTGCGCGCCGAGCGCAACGCAGAGCAAGATGCCCGCACACGGCGCGGCTCACGGCCGATCGCGCCGGGCCAGTGACAATCACAACTCGAACGCAACCAGGCCGGGTAAAGGGGGAAGTATGGCTGTGCAAAAGTGGAGGACCGAGGACTGGGTCGCCGTCTATCTCGGGTTTCTCATCATCGTCGTCACGCTCGCCGCGCATAGCGGCGGCTTCGTCAACCTGAAGGACATCGGCTCCTCGTTCCGCTGGACGACCGACGGGCAGATCACCGCCCGCGCAGCAACCTGGTCGGCGGCCCTCGACGGCATTGCCAAGGACAGCGAAGGCAGGGGCGACAAGGGCAAGGAAGTCGCCGCCAAGGCGAACGACCTGAAGGCCGCGCTGCAAAAGGCCGACCGCAAGGCGATCGAGAAATCCGCGGGCGACCTCGCCAAGGCGGGAGGCCGCAACACGGTCGCTGGCACGCTCGGCGGCGAGATCCAGGGCCATGCCGCTGCGACCGCCGGTACCAAGGTGCTGACCTGGCCGAACCTCTCCAAGGTGGTGGCGATCGGGATCGTCTGGCTGATCGTCGCCACGCTGGGCATGTGGCTGGTCGGCGGCAAGGTCGCAGCCACCTTCCTCGTTGGCTTCCCGGTGGTGTTCGCGCTCGCCTGGTTCGCGCGCTTTCTCGCCGGCAACGGCCTGTTCATCGAGTACGGCATCGAGTACGTGATCTTCGCGCTGCTGATCGGCCTGGTGATCAGCAACACGGTCGGGGTGCCAGATTGGCTCAAGCCCGCGGTGCAGACCGAGTTCTACATCAAGACCGGTCTGGTGATCCTGGGTACGGCGCTGTTGCTGCTCGAGATCCTGCAATACGGCGCGCTCGGCATCCTGCAGGCGGTCATCGTCGTGTTCGTGGTCTGGTACTTCTGCTTCTGGCTGTCGAGAAAGCTGCGCGTGGACGATGATTTTGCGGCGATGCTCTCTTCCTCGGTCGCAATCTGCGGCGTGTCGGCGGCGATCGCCACCTGCGGCGCGATCCACGGCGACAAGAAGAAGCTCTCCTACGTGACCTCGCTGGTGCTGATCTGTGCGGTGCCGATGATGATCATCCAGCCGTGGGTGATCAAGAACTTCGGCATCCCGGATGTCATCGGCGGCGCGTGGCTGGGCGGCACGCTCGACACCAGCGCGACGGTGGTGGCGGCGGGCGCCCTGGTGAGCGACACGGCGATGAAGGTGGGCGTCATCGTCAAGTTCGCGCAGAACGCGCTGATCGGCGTGGCGGCATTCATCCTGGTCGTGTGGTGGACCCTCAAGGCGGGCAATAAGGCCGGTGGCGAGAAGCCGAGCGCGGCCATCATCTGGGAGCGCTTCCCCAAGTTCGTTCTCGGCTTCCTGGTCGCGTCGGCGCTGTTCTCCTTCGTCATCCCGACGGCGTTGGTGGACGGCACCAAGGGCGCTTTCGCCGAGTTCCGCACCTGGTGGTTCGCCCTGGCGTTCATGTGCATCGGCCTGGAGACCAAGTTCACCGACTTGGTGAGCATGGATGGCGGACGGCCGGCGCTCGCCTTCGTGACGGCGCAGATCTTCAACATCTTCGTCACGCTCGCGCTCGCCTACCTGATCTTCGGCGGCTACATCTTCCCGGTGCCGGAGTTCAAGTAAGGCGCGGTTGACCCCGGACGGGTCGCGCGGCGATACCCGAACCCCGCCGCGGGACGGCCGCCAAGGCCGCCCTGCTGCGGGGTTCGTCGTTTCCAGGCGCCGCTAGGCCATGCCCGGCTGGGCCGCGCGACTGTTCTCGCGGGAGCGGGACCTCCGCATGGTCTGGGAAGTCGCCCGCCAGGGACGCCGCTCGCGCCTCGTCGGCACGGCGCACTTCTTTCCCTACCACTTTCGCGGCGACCTGCGGCGGCTGGTCGAGGGCGCGCGCATGGTGCTGCTCGAAGGGCCGCTGGACGACGCGTCGCTGCGCAAGGTGGTGGATGCGGGCTCGAGCAAGGTGCACGCGTCGCTGTACCACGCGCTCGATGCGCGCGCCCGCCAGCACGTGTCCCGCCTGCTGGACCTGCCGGACCTGCCGCTCGATGCCCCGCAGCTCTACCAGCAGGCCCTCTTCGGTCGGCCCCAGGAATGGCTCGAGTCCGAGCTGCGCGGCCTGAAGCCTTGGATGGCGTTCTTCGGCCTGTGGACGCGATTCCGCCAGCGGCTGGGCGGTTCCTACAGCCTCGACCTGGACGCGGCGCGCACCGCTGAGCGGCTCGGCAAGCCGGTGCGGCACCTGGAGACGATCGACGAGCAGATCGCGACGCTCGACGCCGTGCCGCTGGAGCGTTTCGTCGCGTTCATCGCTGACGTGAACTGGGAGGCCTACTACCAGGATTACGTGCGCCGGTATCTCGCGGGCGACCTGGACAGGCTGATCGCCGGGGCGAGCGCCTTCCCGACCTATTGCGAACCGGTGATCGCGCGCCGGGACCCGCTGCTCGCCGAGCGGATGGCGCCGGCCCTCGACGCGGGGGAGGCGTGCGCCTTCGTGGGCGTCGCGCACATCCCCGGCGTGAGCGCGCTGCTGCGCGCGCGTGGCTTCGAGGTAACGCCCGTCAGGGCCTGATCGCCGACCAGCCCTCGCGCTGCTTCTCGATGATGTAGATGACGCCCGTTTCGGAGTACGTGATGTTGTCGAGCATCATGTCCTTCGTCAGCTTGAAGCGCCCCATCGAGTTCTCGCAGGCGACCATCTGCGCGCCGCCGTTCTTCATGGCCTCGCGCACGCGGTTTGCCACCACCGCGTCGTCCTTGAGCATCTGAATGCCCATGCCGAAGGCAACGATCTGGATCTCGGACTCGGTACCGCGCTTGGCATAGTTCGCCTTCATGTTGGCGACGACGTTGAGCGCCTGGTTCCAGGTCTTGGGATCGGCGTCGCTCACCTGAATGACCACGCGCTCCTTGGCCGGCTTGGATGCGCCCATCCCGGCGCAACCGCCGAGCAGCGCCGCGCTCGCCAAGACCGTGGCCGTCAGTGCCCTGAATGTCATCGACATCGTTGTCCCCCGGTTTTTGTAGTGCCGCTAGCGCGCGGCTGCGCCCGCGCGCTTGGCTTCGGAATTCCCGCCCTCATCGAGCGAGGCGTAATAGGCGCGCAGCACTTCGAGCACCTCGGGCCGGCTGAACTCCGCCGGCACCGGGCTGCCCTCGGAAAGCCACTTGCGCAGCTGCGTGCCGGATACCTGCAGGCGGTCGGCATCGCCGTGCGCGCAGGTGCGCCCGGAGGCCATGCCGCCGCATTTGAAGCACCAGAAGGTCACGTCCATCTTGAGCGGCTGCGTTTCGAGCGCGTCGCGCGGGATCTCGTCGAATATGCGGTGCGCGTCGAACGGCCCGTAGTAGCTGCCGACGCCAGCGTGATCGCGCCCCACGATCTGGTGCGAGCAGCCGTAGTTCTGGCGGAACAGCGCATGCAGCAGCGCCTCGCGCGGGCCCGCATAGCGCATGTCGAGCGGATAGCCCGCCTGCACCACGGTGCCCGCCCGGAAATACTTCTCCATCAGCACGCCGATGGCGCGCGTGCGCACTTCCGCGGGAATGTCGCCGGGCTTCAACGCACCGAGCAGCGAGTGCACCAGCACGCCGTCGCAGGTCTCGATCGCCACCTTTGCGAGGTACTCGTGCGAGCGGTGCATGGGATTGCGTGTCTGGAACGCGGCGACGCGCGACCAGCCGAGGCGCTCGAACTCCGCGCGCGTTTCCGCGGGCGTCATGAATAGCGCGCCGTACTTCGCCTTGAAGCCTCCATCCGACAGCACCTTGACCGGGCCCGCCAGGTTTACCTCGCCCTGCTGCAACACCAGCTTCACGCCCGGGTGCGCGGCATCCGCCGTGCGGAACACCGCCATGCACTCGTGCGCCTTGTCGATGCCGTACTTCTCCGTCACCTTCATCGTGGCCAGCAACGCGCCGTCCTCGGGGTCGGCGAGCGCGATCTCGGCGCCAACGCGAATCGAGGCCGCGGCCGCCGCTTCCACCGACAGCGTGATCGGGATCGGCCAGAACAGGCCGCTCGCCATGCGGTAGCCGTCGCACACGCCTTCCCAGTCGGCGCGCGTCATGAAGCCCTCGAGCGGCGTGAAGCCGCCGATGCCCAGCATGATGAGGTCGCCCTTCTCGCGCGAGCTCACGCGCACCGCCGGCAGCGAGCGCGCGCGTGCGCGCTCCGCGTCGAGCGCATCGCCGGCGAGCATCAGGGGTTTGAGCGATCCTCCACCGTGGGGCCGGACCAAGCCGGGCATATCCACTCCTCTGGTAGACGCGCTATTCTCTGTATCGCCTCGCATCCCCGGCAACAGCGTTGTTCTGATCCGCCGATAAGGTCGGCTGATAAACTCGCCGCCCCCATGGCGCGCATGCAGAATGATTTCCATGCATAGGCGGGAGTTCCTGCGGCTCCTGGCACTCGCGGCGGCCGCGGGCGCCTCACTGCGCCCCGGCGCAAGCGAAGCACAGGCCGCCGACGAGCTCTACCAGGTCGCGCCGTTCGGCAAGCTGTCCCTGCTGCACATGACCGACTCGCACGCGCAGCTGCGGCCGACCTATTTCCGCGAGCCGAGCGTGAACCTGGGCGTGGGCGAAGCCGAGGGGCGCGCGCCGCACCTGGTGGGCGAGGCGTTCCTGAAGCATTTCGGCATCGCCGCGGGCAGCGCGGCGGCGCATGCCTTCACCTATCTCGACTTCGAGCGCGCCGCGCGCCGCTACGGAAAGGTGGGCGGCTATGCGCACCTCGCGACGCTGGTGAAGCGCCTGCGCGCGTCGCGGCCGCACGCGCTGTTCCTCGACGGGGGCGACACCTGGCAGGGCTCCGCCACGTCGCTGTGGACCGAGGGCGCCGACATGATCGGCGCGCAGAAGCTCCTCGGCGTGGAGATCATGACCGCGCACTGGGAATTCACCTACGGCGCCAAGCGCGTGCAGGCGGCGGTCGACAAGGAGCTCGCGCCGATGGAGTTCCTCGCGCAGAACGTGAAGACCGCGGACTTCGAGGATCCCGTCTTCAAGCCCTACTCGCTGCGCTCGGTGAACGGCGTCGCGCTCGCGGTCATCGGCCAGGCCTTCCCCTACACGCCGATCGCCAATCCACGCTACATGGTCGCGGAATGGACCTTCGGCATCCAGGAGCCTCGCCTGCAGCAGCTCGTGGACGAAGTGCGCGCCAAGGGCGCGCAGGTCGTCGTGCTGCTGTCGCACAACGGCATGGACGTGGATCTCAAGCTCGCCGCGCGCGTGCGCGGCATCGACGCGATCCTCGGCGGGCACACGCACGACGGCGTGCCCGCGCCGGTGGTGGTGGGGAAGACGCTCGTCACCAATGCCGGCTCGAACGCGAAGTTCCTCGCCGTCCTCGATCTCGACGTGAAAGGCGGCGCGGTGGCGGGCTATCGCTATCGCCTGCTGCCCGTGTTCGCCAACCTGCTGCCCGCGGATGCGGCCATGGCCGACTACATCGAGCGCTCGCGCGCGCCGTACCGCGCGCGGCTCGAGGAGAAGCTGGCGGTCAGCGAAGGGCTGCTCTACCGGCGCGGCAATTTCAACGGCACCTGGGATCAGCTGCTGCTCGATGCGCTGCTGCAGCAGAAAGGCGCCGAGATCGCCTTCTCGCCGGGCTTCCGCTGGGGCAGCACCTTGCTCCCCGGGGATGCGATCACCTTCGAGCACCTGATGGACCAGACCGCCATCACCTATCCCTACTCGACCCTGAACGAGCTGACCGGCGAGCAGATCAAGGTCATCCTGGAAGACGTCGCGGACAACCTGTTCAACGCGGACCCCTACCTGCAGCAGGGCGGCGACATGGTGCGCGTGGGCGGCATGACCTACGCCTGCAACCCGCGCGCCGCCATCGGCGCGCGCATCTCCGACATGCGGCTGCGCGACGAGCCGCTGCAGGCCGGCAAGCGCTACAAGGTCGCGGGCTGGGCACCGGTGGCCGAAGGCGCCGCCGGCGAGCCCGTCTGGGAAGTCGTGGCGCGCTACCTGCGCGCCAAGCGCAGCATCGCGCCGCTCGTGCCCAGCGTGCCGCGAATTACTCGTTGACCGGCGAGGCCGGGTCCATCAACAGCGCGGCAAGGTCCTTCATCTGCTGCTCGGTGAGCGCGCCGACGTGGCCGAAGCGCGGCATCTGCGTGCAAAGGCTGTAGGCCTTTGCGTTGTAGATCTTGCCGTAGGCATAGCGCTGGATGTCCGTGCCGTAGCCGCGCTTCTTGGCGAACTGGTACAGGCTCGGCCCCACCGTGCCGAAGGAGCTTTCGCGCGGCCCGATCTGGTGGCAGTTGTAGCAGCTCCCGCCCACGCCGCCCTTGTCGTTCCAGGCCATGCCGCGTCCGTCCTGCGCGATCTTCTCGCCCGACCGCCAGTCGCCGAGCAGCTTGCCGTCCGCCGGCCATTTGACGCCGGCGAGCTGCTCCTGCTGCAGCTTGTCGGCGACGCCCTGCGGCGGGTCGTCGTGATACTTGTTGCACGCCGCCTGCACGGTGTCTTCGTCGAGGCGGTCCATCTTGGCGGTGCCGCGCGCGTGGAAATCGCGCTTCATCATGCTGAGCGCGTCGGGACGGTAATCGCGCTGCGGCGTGGCGCAGGATGCGAGCAGCGCCGCGCCTGCGGCCAGGATTGCTGCGGATGCGAGTCTCATGGCGTCATCCTCCTAGCGCTTGATGCCCGGGCCGCGGTACACGTGCCCGTTGGCGTTGACCGTCACGTAGGTGAGCAGCGCGCTCAGCGTCTCCGACACGTAGCCCGGCTCCGGAAAGCGCTGCTGGCGGTAGCAGTCGTTCAGGCGCCACTGCAGCGAGTGCATCACGCCGCCGGTCATGCGGTAGCCCGGCCAGCCCTGCACGGCGCGGATCGCCTGTTCGGGCTTGGTGAAATTGGGCAGCGGCTGCGTGCGGATGCGCTTGTCGTCCACGCCGTGGCAGCTGGCGCAGGCAAAATCGTATGCGCCCGCGCGATAGAAAAAGATCGACTTGCCCGTCTCGTAGGCGTCGCGCTCCTTCGGATGGTTCTGCGGCGCCGCGATCTTCATGCCGCGCGACTGCGCAGCGACGAAGGTGACGATCGACACCGGGTCCGGCGTGCGCGTGAGGCTGCTGAAAGGCTGCTTGGCGAGCTCAGCGTAGGTGAAGCCCTGCAGCGTGATCATGCAATGCACGATGCGCGCCTCGGCGTCCATCACCCGGTCGACGTCGGCGAAGTAGCGCGGCATCTGCGCGTACGCCCCTTTCACCACGCCGGGCCCGAGGCCGAGGTCGCAGCGCTCGAGGGACTCGTTCTTCGGCCCGCGGCGCGCGTGCCAGAGCTCCTCGCCCTTGACCTCGAACAGCTCCGCGGGATTGTCCTGCTCCAGGATCTCGCGGAATTTGTCGAATTCCGCGGCGGTGGGATCGGGCGCCTGCGCCGCCGCCTGCAACCACGGCGCTGCCGCGGCGGCCGCCGCGACGATCCCGAGCACGAGCGCGTGTCTCATTCTTGCTCCTCCTCCAGTTGGTCCAGCGAGGCTCTGCGGCCCCTCAGGTCTGTGCAATCAGGATGCGGCGCGGATCACGACCTCGTCGGTGCGCTTGTCGCCGGCATTGTCCTGCCAGGTAATCGAAAGCTTGTCGCCCGCCTTGGCGCCCTTCACCTTGAAGGCGAACACCGGGTTGCGCGCCACCGCCTGGCTGATTTCGGCGCTGAACACCGTCTTGCCGTTCAGCTGCGCGGTGATGGTCTGGATGAAATGCATCGGTACCAGCTTGCCGGCCGCGTCCTTGCGCTGTCCGGTCTCCATCGGGTGCGCCATCAACACGCGCACGTCGGCGACGTCGCCTTGCAGCGTCACGCGGATCTTCATCGGGTCTGCCATGATCTCCTCCGCTCAGCCGCCGCAGCCGCCGATGGTCACCTTCACTTCCTTGACCGCCGTGTAGTGCTTGCCGCCCGCCGTCGCCACGACGCGCACCGGCGAGGATTCCCCGATCTTCACGCGCACATGCACGTAGGGCAGCGAGCCCTGCGAAAAATCGAAGGTGCCGGTGTAGGGGAAGGGGTTCTTCTCGATGAATACCGAGATGCTGGTGGTGCCGGGAATGCTGCTGGTGATGTCGATCGGCACCACCGCGCCGTTCTCGGCGATCTCGGGAGCGCGGATCTCGATCGCCTTGGACTCCTCGGCGTTCGCCATGCCGAGCGCGCGCATCGCGTCGACGGCGCTCTTCGCCTCGAACGCGCTCTTGTTCCAGGCGGCGAGTGCGCGCCCCGGCTTGAGCAGCACGCCGCCAAAGGCGGCGAGCAGCGCGGCCGCGCCACCGGCCTTGATGACGGACCTGCGGGTGTGTTGCATTCCAGTTGCCTCCTGCCCAGTTCGATTTATAGGAATAGTAAGCTTGGGCTGCGCCGGCAAGCCTAAACAAATCCCCCCGCGCAGCACAAGAATTTTTTGCCAAATGGCCGGATAAGGAAGTTCGATTCCCGTCCCTCTCGGCATTGCCCCACTATTGCCGCGGGCGCCGGCAGGCAAGAAACGGGCGCCCGATGCTTCCGGGGAGGAGCCGATGGATCTGAAGACTCTCGCCGCGTGCGCGACGATCTCATGCGCATTGCTCGCCGGATGCGCGCCGCAGCCTGCGCAGCAGGCGCAGCCCGCCGCTCAGCAAGCCGCCGCCAGGCCGGCGGCGGCGTACGCGGTGATCCCGCCGAAGAAGGACACCGACCTCAAGCTTTACCATGCGGACGGACGCATCGTCAGCGGGGCGGCTGCGCTGGAGCGCATGCAGCAGGACGCCGGGCTGATCCTCTGGCTCGCGGGCAACCAGTTCTTCGCCATGGACGACGTCGTGCGCGCGTTCCAGAGCCAGAGCCCGGGCACCGATGTCGGGCTGATCACGCTGCCGCCGGGCCTGCTGCTGGCCGCGATCGAGAAGGGCGGCTGGACCTACGAAGGCAAGGATTATCCCGGCCGGCCCGACGTCTATGCGTCGGTGAATCTCGGGCACTTGAAGCGGCTCAAGCAGCTCGGGCTGATGAGCGAGTACGCCACTTACATGCACAACGAGATGGTGCTGCTCGTCGCCAAGGGAAATCCGAAGAACATCCGCGGCATTGCCGACCTCAAGCGCGGCGACGTGCGCACCTCCATGCCGAACCCGGTCAACGAGGGCATCATGCAGTTCTACGGCCGCAAGGTGCTCGAGCGCCACGGCCTGTGGCCGCACATCTCCGCGGGCAAGGAGTGCTTCTCGTGCCAGACCACGGCGAACAACTGGTTCACCGCCGTGCACCACCGGGAAACGCCGGACCGCATCCTGGCCGGGACGTCCGATACCGGCATCGTCTGGGCGACCGAAGCGCTCGAGGCGCTGCGCCTGGGCAAGTCCGTGGATCAGGTGAAATTGCCACCGCAGGACAGCCTGCGCGAAGAGGTCGCCTACGCGATCGGCGCCCTCACCGCGGGTCCGCGGCAGGGCGCCGCAGCGCGCTATCTCGCATTCCTCGCCACCCCGCAAGCGCAGGCCGCATACTCAAAGTACGGCTTCGTGAACGGCACGCCGCAGGAACTGAGCCTCAAGCCGATTCCGTAGCCCGCTTGCGCGCGCGCCGGCGCACGATCCAAGGCACGATCACCAGAGCCGCGGTCACCGCGAGGAACGCCGCCGAGATCGGCTGCGTGAAGAACACCGTCGCATCGCCCTCGCTGATGGCGAGCGCCCGGCGGAACTGCGTTTCCGCGATCGGCCCGAGGATCAGGCCGATGATCGCCGGCGCCACCGGGATGTCGAAGCGGCGCATGGCGAAGCCCAGGAGGCCGAAGACATACAGCGTCAGCAGGTCCACCCAGGATTGGTGCAGGCTGTAGGCGCCCAGCGTGGCGAACACCAGGATTCCCGCATAGAGCATCGGCCGCGGGATCGCCAGCACCTTCACCCAGATCCCCACCAGCGGCAGGTTGAGGATCAGCAGCAGCACGTTGCCGACATACAGGCTCGCGATCAGCCCCCAGACGAGGTCGGTCTGTGACTGGAACAGCAGCGGCCCGGGCTGGATGCCGTAATTCTGGAATGCGCCGAGCAGGATCGCCGCCGTCGCCGAGGTCGGGATGCCCAGCGTGAGCAGCGGTACCAGCACGCCGGTGGCCGAGGCATTGTTCGCCGCCTCCGGGCCGGCGACGCCTTCGATCGCGCCCTTGCCGAACTCCTCGGGATTGCGGGCGAGCTTCTTCTCCACCGAATACGACAGGAACGTCGGGATCTCGGCGCCGCCGGCGGGAATGGTGCCGAACGGAAAGCCGATCGCGGTGGCGCGCAGCCACGCGGGCCAGGAACGCCGCCAGTCGTCCTTCGACATCCACAGCGAGCCCGACATCTTCTCCAGGGTCTCGGGCAGGCGGCTGGTGTACGCCGCCATGTACAGCGCCTCGCCCACCGCGAACAAGCCCACCGCGAGCACCACCACGTCGATGCCGTCCAGCAGCTCCGGCACGCCGAACGCGAAGCGCGGCGCGCCGGTCTGGCCGTCGATGCCCACCAGGCCGAACAGCAGGCCGATGAACAGGCTCGCGAGCCCGCGTGCGGTCGAGCTGCCGAGCACCGCCGCCACGGTGGTGAAGGCGAACACCATCAGCGCGAAGTACTCCGCCGGCCCGAACTTGAGCGCGATCTCCACGACGAGCGGTGCGAGCAGCGTAAGCAGGATCGTGGCGATGCTGCCGGCGACGAAGGAGCCGATCGCGGCGGTGGCGAGCGCGGGGCCGGCGCGGCCGCGCTTGGCCATCTTGTTGCCCTCGAGGGCGGTGGCGATCGAGGCAGACTCGCCCGGCGTGTTGAGCAGGATGGTGGTGGTCGAGCCGCCGAACATCGCGCCGTAATAGATGCCGGCGAACATGATGAGCGCGCCCGTCGGATCGAGCTTCACCGTGAGCGGCAGCAGCATCGCCACCGTGAGCGCGGGACCGACGCCCGGCAACACGCCCACGGCGGTGCCGACGGTGACGCCGATGAAGCCCCACAGCAGGTTCATCGGCGTGAGCGCCACCGAGAAGCCGTGCATGAGGGCGTTCAGGGTGTCCACGCTAAATGCCTGCGCTACCAAGGAGCGGCTCGAGCCAGCCGGCCGGCAGGTTGACGTTCAGCATCTTGACGAAGAACAGGAACACCGCGAGCGACAGCGCAAAGCCGAGGGCCGAGTCGCGCGCGGGGCGCGTGCTGCCGAAGCCGCGCGCCACGCAAGCGAACAGCACCGCGCCGGCGACGATGAATCCCGCCCAGCCGATGAGCACCATGTGCGCGGCGAGCCCTGCCGTGATCCACCAGAACGCACCCGCATGGAACGCGTGCTCGGTGCCCGCCTCGGGCGCGCCGCGGTTGCGCCAGCCGCCGGCCAGCGCCTCCCATAGGAGCCAGCCGCCCGTGACCAGCAGCCCCGCGGCAACCACGGCGGGAATGAAGTTGGGTCCGATTCCCGCGTAGCCGCCCTCGCCCGGCAGCGTCGCGGTCACCACGGCCGCGAACACCCCCAGCCCGAGCACGCCAAGCGACAGCGCGATCTCGGCGGCGTCGCGGCGCAAGCGCCTACTTCCTGATGCCCAGCGAGTCGATGATGCCGGCGATGCGCTTGGTGTCCTCATCGAGGAAGGTCTTGAACGCATCCCCGGCGAGGAACTCGCCCGACCAGCCCATCTTCTCCAGCGTGCCCTTCCACGAAGGCGTGTTGGTCGCGTCCCGCACCAGCTGCACCAGCGCGTCGCGCTGCGCGGGCGTGATGCCCGGCGCTGCAAAGATGCCGCGCCAGTTGCCCAGCACCACGTCGATGCCCTGCTCCTTCAGGCTCGGCACGCCCTCGGTCTGCGACGGCGCCGACACAGCCAGCGCGCGCATCTTGCCGCTCTTCACGTGCTCGGCGAATTCGCCGATGCCCGAGACGCCGGCGGTGACATGCCCGCCGATGATCGCCGACACCGCCTCGCCGCCGCCCTTGAAGGCGACGTAGTTGACGCGCTTCGCCTCCACGCCCGCCGCCTGCGCGATGAGCCCGGC
>Ga0326726_10003321_pt1 | contig 14763 bp, 14 predicted proteins | sample MHFenrmetagenome_2_FD_207603 | JGI IMG/M metagenome (GOLD analysis project Ga0326726, IMG submission 207603) | Lab enriched peat soil microbial communities from Michigan Hollow, Ithaca, NY, United States - MHF15MN | ecosystem: Environmental > Terrestrial > Soil > Wetlands > Peat | place: USA...
GGTGCGTGGTCGGCCGAGCGATGGCGAGGCGCCGCCCGCGACCGCGACCACGGCCCCCGCGCCCGCGCCGGCACAGCCAACACCCGCGCCGGCGGGCGCCGCGCCCGAGAAGGACAAGCCCGAGGGTACCGGCGACGACGCGTCGGCGCGGTTCTCGCTGCTGGAGCTCGACTAGTGTCGTCGGTCGCGCGTCGTTACTACGAGCGCGGCCGCGCGGCGCTCGACACCAACGATCTCGAGACGGCGCAGGAATCGCTGCGCGCGGCGCTCGATCTCGCGCCCGGGTTCGGCAACGCGCGCGTCGCGTACGCGGTCGCGCTCGCGAAGGCCGGTGACTGTCCACGCGCTGCGACCGTGCTCCGCGCCGGCATCCCCCGTGCGAGCTCGGCGATCTCGGCGGCCGCGATGTACGCGACGCTCGGCGACGTCTGCGTGATGGGCGGCGACTTCTTCGGCGCCGAGGAAGCGTTCAACATGGCGGGCCAGACCCCGGGCTTCGAAGCTCGCGTCGCCTCGGGGCTCGCGCGCGTCCACGCCCGGCTCGGGCGGTTTCGCGACATGGCCGAGGCGCTCAAACGCGCGTCGCAGGCCAAGTAGCCAGATCGCAAGCTGTTTTCCGCATTGCAGACTGGCCAGCAACGGCTTACGATCCAATGATGTACGCGGTGGGCCAGATCCTCGCGGGGAAGTACCGCGTCGATTACATGCTCGGCGAAGGCGGTATGGGCCTCGTGCTTGCCGCGACGCATATGCACCTCGGCACGCAGGTCGCGCTGAAGCTCCTGCGCCCGGACATGGCGCAAGGCCCGGTCGTCGAGCGCTTCATCCGCGAGGCCCGCGCGTCGGCACAGCTGCGCAGCGAGAACGTGTGTCGCGTCTCCGACGTCGGCGTGCTCGAGAACGGCATCCCGTACATCGTGATGGAGATGCTGGTCGGTCACGACCTGCAGTCGATGTTGCGCCAGACCGGCCCGATGCCGGTCGCGGTCGCCGCCGAGTACATCTTGCAGGCGCTGAACGGCATCGCCGAGGCGCACGCCGCGAAGATCGTCCACCGCGATCTCAAGCCCGGAAATCTGATGTGGACGCAGCGGCCCGACGGCACGACGTGCGTCAAGGTGCTCGATTTCGGCGTCGCGAAGGCGCCCGACGGCGTCAACTTCAGCCTGACGCAGACGTCGAACATCATCGGCTCGCCCGGCTACATGTCGCCCGAGCAACTGAAGTCGAGCAAGGACGTCGACGTGCGCAGCGACATCTGGTCGCTCGGCATCATGATCTACGAGCTCGTCAGCGGCCGGCCGCCGTGGAACGGCGATTCGATCACCGAGCTCGCGCTGCGCGTCGCGATGGACCCGATGCCGCCGCTCGTGGGCATGGGCCCGTTCGAGAGCGTGATCCAGCGCTGCCTCGAGAAGGATCCGGCGCGGCGGTTCCAGAACGTCGCCGAGCTCGCCACGGCGCTCGCGCCGTTCGCCGGTCCGGCTGGCCCCGAGCTCGCGAACGCCGTCGCGCGCGTGCTCCGCGGCTCGCAGGTCTCGATCGGGCAGCCGGGCAAGACCGTCATGGCGTCGACTCCGACCACGCTGCGTGGTGCGAGCGGCGTCGTCGGCAATCGCACGAGCCAGACCTCGGGTCGCAGCTGGAAGCTCCCGGCGGTGATCGGCCTCGGCGCGGCCGGCGGCATCATCGCGGTCGTGCTCGCGACGAGCGGCGGCGGCAAGATCGCCGACGACAGCACGCACACGCCGGCGCCGACCGAGGCCGCGAAGCCCGGCACCGGTGGCGGCGGTCTCGTCGACACCGCGAAGACCGGGATCCCGACGGGCGCGAAGCCCGACGTCGAGCCGGTGAAGACCGACGCGGTGAAGACCGAGCCGGTGAAGACCGACGCGGTGAAGACCGACGCGACGAAGACCGAGACGGCGAAGACCGAGACGGCGAAGACCGAGACGGCGAAGACCGACGCGGCGAAGACCGACGCGGACGCCGCGAAGCCGAAGCACGTCGATTCGACGAAGACGCACAAGAAGACCGACACGCCGAAGACCGATACGAAGGCGAAGAAGAACACGACGACGAAGCCGCCGGAGGACGTGGGTGACAGCCGTACGTAGGCTCGTCGTCGCGGCTGCGCTCGTCCTGTTCGTTCGTCCCGTGCTCGCCGATGTCTCGGCGGCCGACCAGGCGTTCAAAAAGGGTCGCGAGCTCCTCAAGGCCGGCAACTACGCCGAGGCCTGCGTGCAGTTCGAGCAGAGCCAGGCGCTCGATCCCGCGCTCGGCACGCTGTTCAACATCGCGCAGTGCGACGAGCGGATCGGCAAGCTGGCGACCGCGCTCGCCGCGTACCGCGAGGTCATCGCGAAGGACACGAACCAGACGCGGCGTCAGACCGCGAGCGACAACGCCGGTAACCTCCAGCCGCGCGTGCCCAGGCTCGTGGTCCAGGTCCCGCCAACCGCGAAGCACGTCATCGTCACCCTCGATGGCAAGCGCACGATCGACGCGGGGGAGCCGGTCGAGCTCGACATGGGTGACTACACCATCGACGTCCACGCCGACGGCATGGCCGACTACAGCACGCAGGCGAAGATCGTCGACGAGGGCAAGACGGTCACGATCACCGCGAAGCTCGTCCCCGGCAAGTCCGACGTCCTCGTGAAGATGGATCACAGGACCGTGAAGCACGGCGAGGACAGCACGGTCGAGCCGGCGCCGCGATCGCATCGCAAGCTGTACGGCATCGCCGCGATGGCGACCGGTGGCGCCGGGCTCCTGACCGGCGTGATCTTCGGCGGCCTCGCGTCGTCGAAGTGGAGCGACGCGAAGGCCGTGTGCGGTGGCACCACGTGTACCACGCAAGCCGACGCCGACCGCGCGAGCGCCCTCGGCGATCAGGCGCGCTCGAAGGCGAACCTGTCGACCGGGTTGGTCGTGGCGGGCGGGGTGATCGCCGCGATCGGCGTGGTGGTCTACGTGACCGCGCCCACCGAGCACGCGGTCAGCGTCGCGGCGCACGCGAGCCCCGACGGCGGCAGCGTGACGCTCTCGGGGCGCTTCTAGTAGTAGTGGCCCCAGCGCAGGTTGCCGGCGCGCCCGATGAGGCCGCGGAACACGACCTCGAAGCGTCGCTTCACGACCGCGCGCCGAACGCGTAGGGCGATGAGCTCGCTCGTGTCCTCGAGCTCGAGCCGCGTGATCGAGCTCGGGAGCTCGAGCAGCACGTCGAGCGATTGCAGCAGCCACTCACCGGAGACGCGCGCCACGCCGTCGCGGTGAAGCTCGAGCCGCGAGTCGAACGGGTAGGCGCGGTGACACGTGTCGAGCGCCGGGCTCGGCGCGATGACCAGCGACATGTGGCCGGGCAGTGCCGGCCACAGCGCGAGCCCCGCGTGCACGTTGCACGAGACCGACAGCGTCGTGAGCCGCTCGAACCACGGCTGGCGCCTGAGCGCGGCGAGGCTCTCGTACAAGATCGCGACCGACGTGACGTCGGCGAGCGTGCTGAGGACCAGCGCGGCGCGGCGCACGAACGCGCCGAGATCGAGGCTCCGGCCGTACGTGCAGGCGACATGGCGGATCGGCGCCGGCGTCTCGGCGAGCGCGCCGAGCGAGCTGTCGTCGAAGATCTCGATGCTGCGCAGCGACCGCAGGCGAGGGCTCGTCACGACCCGGCGATACAGCTCGGTGCTCGCACCGCCGCAGAGCAGCTCCTGCACCGATGCCAGCTCGCGATCGTCGAGATGCCACCGCTTGTCGTCGGCCGGCCACGCCGGGTTCATCAGCTCGAGTCGCGTGACGAACCCGCGATCGAAGCGCGCGCCGCACGCGAGCTCGGTGAGCGGACCCAGCCACGCCGCGCCGGACTCGCGCAGGATCGCCCGGATGCGATCGCGGCGCGCCGGCGCGACCTCGGGATCCGCGGGCAGGAGCTGCAGCATCATCAGCTCGCCGCGCGTGTCGCCGTCGGTCTGCAACAGATCGGCGAGCACGCCCCGCGTCGCGTCGTCGTCGGGGCGCGCGAGGCACTCCTGCCACAGCGTGGCGATGCCGTCGGCCGTCAGTAGCGGGCTTCTTGGGTGTAGGCGCTCGGCGGAACCCACAGCGGGTCGACGAACGTCTGCACGAGCACGACCGTGATGTTGTCGGTGCCGCCGTTGTTGTTGGCGGCGCGGATCAGGTTCTCGGCCACGGTCTCGAGCGAGTCGCCCGATGTCATGATCTCGCGGATCATCCAGTCGTCGACGAGGTCGGATAGGCCGTCGCAGCACAGCAGATAGACATCGTTGTGCTCCGGGACGCCCTGGTTGTGCTCGATCTCGACGGAGGCATCGAGCCCGACGGCGCGGATGATCACGTTCGACGTCGCGGGGCCGAGCGTGCCGACGAGATCGGGGCGGTCCTGATAGAGATTCCGCAGCGAGTGGTCGCGCGTGATCTGCGACAGCATGCCGTTGCGCAACAGGTAGGCGCGCGAGTCGCCGCAGTGGCAGACGTGGACGAGGTTCTCTTCGAACCGCAACCCGACCGCGGTGGTGCCCATGCCGTGGCACGCCGGGTCGGTCAGCGAGCGCTGGAACACGGCCGCGTTGGCTGCCTTCATCGCCGCGGTGAGCGGGTCCTGGCCGGGCGCCGGCGGCGGATCGCCGGTCTTCAGCGCGTGGACGATCGTGCGGATCGCGATGTCGGATGCGACCTGGCCCGACGCGTGCCCCCCCATGCCGTCGCACACGACGTACACGCCCAGGAAGTCGTCGTAGTACATCGCGTCTTCGTTCTGCGTGCGCTGCGCGCCCACGTCGGTACGGCCGACGGCGCGCAACAGAAAGCGCTCGACTGGAATGACGCGCGGGTCGCTCACGGACGAAGTCCTCCCGTACGTGGTACGTGCGGCGTGGCGCTCACCTTCCCGCCAGATGTCCGCTCGCCCGTGAGCTCGATGGCTCCGCCAGACATCAGTCGGTGACCCTCCGATTCGGCATCGGCAACTGGATCCACGGCTGGCGGCGGATCTCGCGGTCGCGCTCCAGGCCGCGGCGTTCTTCCTCGAACGGCGATAGCCCGAGCTCCTGCAGCGTCCACTTCGTCCGCATGGCCTCGGCCACCTCGGCGACGATATCGAGCTTCTGCTCGGCGGACATGTCGACGACCTCGAACACCATCTCGAAGTCGGTCTCGGGGCGATGGAGGTCGCGCAGCAGCGCTTGCGGCGCCACCTCCTTGAGGTCGTCGCGCATCTCCTCGCTGATCTCGACCTCGCGCGGCTCGGCGATCGTGTAGACCCGGTCGGCCATCCCGAAGTCGAACATCGGGAGATTCGCGTCGACGTGGACTTCGAGCTTGGGCTCGAACTTGATGAGCCCCTCGAGCGAGTCCTCGCGGCGAACGTGAATCGCGTCGACGAACTTCGGATCGACCGCCTCGCAGGCCTTCGCGCGTCGTTCCTGGACGGCCTTGATATCGCGCTCGTTCTGCGTGAGCGGGCGCTCGGCGACCTCCTCGAACGACGGCAGCTGGAACCACTTCTCGAGCTCGCGTTGCGTCGCCGCGTCGATGATGCTGTCGAGCGGAGCCCCGGCCAGGAGCTCCTTGACCTTGGGTTCGTCGTTGTTGTCGTTGGACCCGGGCGCCATGTCAGCTCGTCTGGAGCACGATCAAGTACGCGACGACACCGATCGTGATGCCGACCATGAGCGAGATGACCCAGAACAGCGTCGACGCACCCTGGACCATCATCTGCTGGCCCGGGCCGGCCGACGGGATCGCGGCTCCACCACGCTGGGCGACCGACACGATGCCGTCGGTCGGTTGCAGCATCACCGTCTTCTGCGGCTGTATGCCGGGCGGCTGCATGCCGGGCGGTGCTCCGCCCATGCCCGCGCCGGGCGGCGGAAATCCCGACGGCGTACCCTGCGGCTGCATGCCGGGCATTCCACCAGGCGGCGGCATCATCGGCGGTGCCATGCCGGCGACGATCGTCTTGTTCATCGGCGACGACGGCACGAAGCCCTGCGGCGGCGCGAGCCCGCTCTGCTGCGGCGGTGCTTGCGGCATCTGGCCGCCGGCGAACGGGCTCATCTGCGCGATCATCGTCTTGGCCTGTGGCGCGGTGGACTGATAGCCGCCTTGCTGCGGCATCCCCGGCGGGCCCTGCGGCGGCATCCCGGGCGGACCCTGCATCTGCTGCGGCATCTGCGGCGGATAGCCTTGCTGCTGCGGTGGCTGACCGTAGCCGCCTTGCTGGCCCGGGTGCCCCTGGATCTGCTGCGGGTTCGACGCGATCATCGTGCGCGGCACGCCGCCACCACCGACCGAGACGCCGCCGGCGTTGAGCTCGGCGAACACCTGCTGGCAGTGCTGCATCATCTCGCCGGCGGACTGGTAGCGGCGCGCCGGATCCTTCTCCATCGCGCGCCGCACGACCATCTGCACCGAGTACGGAATCGCGTCGGGCATCGGCGGAATCTGCCCGTGCTGGTGCATCTGGATCACCGTCATCGGGTTCTCGTCGTTGTACGGGACGTTGCCGGTGAGCATCTCGTACGCGAGCACGCCGAGCGCGTAGAGATCCGACCGCGCATCGAGCGGCAGGCCGCGGCCTTGCTCGGGAGACATGTACTGCGGCGTGCCGAACACCACGCCGGCCTGGGTCTTCATGCGATCGCCCTCGAGCAGCTTCGCGACCGAGAAGTCGAGCAGCTTCACGAAGTCGGGCGAGCCCGCCATGTTCAGGAGGAACACGTTGTCGGGCTTGATGTCGCGGTGGATGATGCCGATCGAGTGCGCTTCGGCGAGCGACGCGCAGCACTGGATCAGGATCTTGACCACCCGCTGTGGTGCGATCGGTCCGCGTTGTAGCGCGTCGCGCAGCGACACGCCGTCGAGGAACTCCATCGTCATGAACAGCCGGCCGTCGCTCGTCTGCCCGAAGTCGAACATGCGGATCGTGTTCGGGTGCTGCAGCCGCGAGCACGCCTTGGCCTCGTTGTAGAACCGCTGCACCCAGGTCTGATCGCCCTGCATCTGCGCGTTGAGCATCTTCAACGCGATGACGCGATCGATCGACATCTGCCGCGCCTTGTAGACCACACCCATCCCGCCTTCGCCGACCCGTTGCTGGATCTCGTAGCGGCCGTCGATGACCTTGCCGACGAAGGGATCGGAGTCTGTCATTTTGGAGGCGGCGTGAGCTTCACGCGAGGGTTCGCACTGATCTGGTCGGTGGTGAGATGGACCTTGCCGATCGTCTCGCGTTTGCCGACCCGGATCACCACGACGTCGCCGCCTTCCATCGGCGTGTCACCGTCACCGCGGAGCACGCGGCCCTTCCACGCCTTCGACACGCCCTGATCGGTGCCGGCGGCGATCGTGATGAGCACGTCGGAGCCCTGCACCTCGTTCTTGATGACGCGGCCGGTGACCGGCGGCGCGGTCGCGTCGTCGCAGTTCGGGTTCTGCGGATCCGGGTTGTTGATGTCGAGGCACTTGGACCACTTGCTCTTCGGGCACGACTTGACGCGCCGGTCGGGCGGGTTCGGGCACGGCATCGTGTTCCAGCACGCCGAGTTGTTGACGTCGGGCGGGTCGGGGCACTTGCCCTTGCACGCCGGCCATCCCGGCGGCGCGTTCGACGTCGGGCACACGTTCTTGCAGGCCGGAATCTTCACGTCGAACGTGAACTCGTCGCAGCCGATCTCGATCTCGGGGACCGCGGCGAGCTTCGGCGGATCGGGAATCTCGACCTTCGACAGATCGAGCGCGATCGGGCCGCTGTTCTCCTTGAAGTCGACGGTGAGCTTGTACTTGCCGGCATCGCCACGGCCGACCGCGTAGACGCGGATGAAGTACTTGCCCTTCGCGTTGTCGATCGTCGCCGTGCGCACGCGCGACGTGCTGCGCTTCTTCGACGTCTTCTTCGACTGCACGATCGGCGTGTTCCACTCGTCGAACACGTCGAACGCGAGCTGGAGCCCGGGGCGGGGCGGCTGCCACTGCAGCTTGATATCGACGATGCCGCGGATCTTGTCGGGCAGCTCGAGCAGCTTCCAGTCGACGCGATCGCCGCCCGGATAGGTGACGATGCCGTTGACCTTGGCCTCGCCGTTCTCGAGCTGGATCGGCTTGGCGTTCTTGATCTTGCCGTCAGGTCCGCTCGCGGAGTCTTGCGGCACGTTGTGCGCGCACGACAGCGCGAAAACACCAGCGATGCCGAGCGCGACCGAGATCGGTGCCCTCGCCGATTTCCCGAACATAACTGTGATGTTATGCCCCGTAGAACGCAGTTACAAGAGCTACGGCGGGGAGAGCCGGACGTTCTGATTCCTGTCGATCTGGTCGCGTTTGAGGTGCAGCCGGGCCGTGGTCTGCTGTTTCCCGACGCGCAGGACCTTCGCGGTGCCCCCGACGAGCGGCGTGTCGGTCGAGCCCGACAGCACGGTGACCTTCCAGTCGCCGCCGATGTGATTCGCCGATCCGGCGCTGATCGTCACGATGACGTCGTCACCCTGCTCCTCGACCAGGATGATCTTGGCCGCGACCGGCGGGGCGGGGGCGTTGCAGCGGGGGTTCGTGGGATCGGGGTTCGCGAAGTCGCACGCCTTCCACCAGCTCGTCTGGTTTCGCATGCAGTCGTCGACCCGCGTATCGGCGGCGACGCACTTCATGGAGTGGACGCACGCCGGGTCGTTCGCGTCGGGGGTGCGGCAGGTGTCCGTGCAGCCCCTCCAGTGCGGAGGCGCGTCATCGGGGCAGGCGTGGTTGCACTCGGTGTTGTGCGCGTCCCACTGGAGGCACTCTTCCTTCGGCAGCGGCACGGCGGCGAGGCGCGGTGGGTCGGGGACGTCGACCTTGGTCGTGATGATCGGCGGATCTTCCTGAAAGCTCGCGACCAGCTTGTAGGCACCGGCATCGCCACGGCGCGGCGCGAACACGCGGACGAAGTACGTGCCCATCGCGTGATCGATCCTGGTCTCGCGGTTGCGACCCTTGCCGCGCAGCGACGCTTTCTCGACGGCGATCGGGGTGCTCCATTGATCGAACACGTCGAACGCGACGCGCAGCCCCGGCCGCGGCGTGCGCCACGACAGCTTGAGATCGAGCGTGCCGCGCTTGCCGGTGGGGAGCTCGATCGAGCGCCAGTCGACGCGATCGCCGCCCGGGTACGTGACGATCCCCTTCGCGATGCCCTCGCCGTTGTCGAGCGTGATCGGCAGCGCGCCCTTGATGCGTCCGTCGGGGCCGGTCGCCGAATCTTGCGGCACGTTACGGGCGCACGACAGCCAGATGAATGGAGCAAGAACCCACGCCTGCTTCATCCGTTGGTGGTAGCAGCAGGCCCGGCCGAAATCACGGACCGAGTGTGACTTGTCCGGACTTCAGCTGATCCGGCGTAACCCCCTGAAGGGTGGTCGTGCACGCACGCTCGGTGCACGCCGAGAGCGTGAACGCGCCGTTCGAGATGCCGTTGATCTTGCCCTTCATGCCGGCGGCGGCGCCGCTCGACGTCCCGCGACCGACGGTGATCTGCGTGCCGCCGGGGACGACGGAGACGCTGATGATCCGCGCGCTCAGCGTCGTGACGGGCGGCGGTGGTGGTGGTGGCGGCGCGCCCTTCGGGTGCTTCTTCTGCACGACCACGACGGTGGTGGTAGGTGGGTGGTAGTTCTTCGGCGTGTCGTCGGTGAGCGGCACCATCGGCAGCGCGCCGACGAACGCGACCTGCGCCGGGAAGTCGCTCTTCACGTCGGCGGGAGGTGCGGACTTGAACGTGGCGTGGAGGACGTACTCCGAGGTGTCGAGCCGGCCCTGGAGGTAGAGGTGGATCCAGTACCGGCCGGGCGCGAGATCCTTGAGCGTCGCGGTCTTGTTGAGATCCTGCTGCGAGTCGCCTTCCTCGAGATCCTTGCGGACCAGCATGCGGAAGCCGGGATCGAGCACCTCGACGCCGAGATCGAACGCGTCGTTCGTGGCCTCGCCGGGCGGCGTGATCTCGACGCGAATCCCGAGCTCGCCGTTGATCGGCGCGTCGGCCGCGAACCACGCGGAGCGCCGCATGTCGCGATACGACAGGTCACCCTCGGCCTTGGCCTCGCCCTTCTCGTCGAACTTGAGCGTCTTGAACTTCTTCCATGGCTTGGCCTTGTCGGACTTGTAGCCGTTGTGTGCCGGAATCGGAGTCCCGCCACACGCGCCGATCGTAACAATGGTCAGAAGTACGAGCGCCCGTCTCATCGTCCCGGGAACGATAGCACGGGTTATCGCAGCGACTGGAGCACGACGACGACGAGGTCGCGAACCAGCAGGCGGTTCGTGCAGATGCGATGCGGGCACGATGTGCCGGTCCGTGGCGGATCGTCGCAATGGCTTTACGCGGCGCGTGGCGCGCTGTATGCCAGGACCGTGAAGTGGCTGTTCGTCGTCGTCGCCGTCACGGCGTGCAGCAGCAACCCGACGGACGCCGCGGGGGCGCCGGACGGCGCGGCGCTGTTCAAGATCCAGTGCACCGCGTGCCACGGCCCGACGGGCAAGCCCGATGAGGTGATGGTCGCCAAGCTCGGGGTCAAGGACCTGACGTCGGCGGAGCTGCGCGCGAAGATCACGCCGGCGCTGGTCGAGGCGCAGATCACGAACGGATCGAAGAACAAGCTGATGCCGGCGTTCGCGGGCGCGCTGAGCGGCGCGCAGATCAGGGCGATCGCGGCGTACGTGGCGTCGCCGCAGTTTCTCGCGCACTGACGAGCTCGGCGTTCACGTCGAGATCCGGATCGCTCCGGTCGGCGAGCTCGGCCATGGCGCGCAACTCGCCGAGCGCCCACGCGGCGTGCAGGCGCACGAGTGGATGCGGGTTCGTCATCAAATGAACGAGCGCGGGGATCGCGGCCGGATCGCCGGTGTTGCCGAGCGCGACGGCGACGTTGCGGAGCAGCGACGCGCGCGACGTGCGGCGCAGCGCGGTACGTCGCACGAACTGGCGCAGCTGGTTCGTGTTGATGTGCGCCAGCGCGACGAGATCCGGCAGCGCGTGATCGAGGGACCGCGGCCGCAGTTGCGGATCGGCGGGCTCGCCGGCGCCGGCGTTGAACGGGCAGACCTCCTGGCAGACGTCGCAGCCGAAGATCCACGTGCCGATCGCGGGGCGCAGGTCGCGCGGGATCACGCCGGCGTGCTCGATCGTCAGGTACGAGATGCACCGGCGGGCGTCGAGCACGTACGCGTCGGCGAACGCCCGCGTCGGGCACGCGTCGAGACACGATCGGCAGCTGCCGCAACGCGGCTTCGTCGGTTCGGCGGGCGCGGTCGGCGGCAGGTCGACATCGAGCAGCAGCTCGCCGAGCACGATGTAGGAGCCGAGCCCGGGCGCGATCACCATCGTGTTCTTCGCGACGAAGCCCAGGCCGCCGCGCTCGGCCCACTCGCGCTCGAGCACCGGTGCGGTGTCGACGCACGGCCGGGTGGCGACGGCGCGGCCGAGCTCGGCGGCGATGCGATCGGCGAGCGCGACCAGACGATCGCGCAGCACGAGGTGATAGTCCTCGCCGCGGGCGTAGCGCGCGATGCGGCCACGGATCAAGGACGCCGGCGGGACCGGATCCGCGCGGTCGTACGCGAGCGCGACGACGACGAGCGTGCGCGCGGTCGCGAGCACGGCATGCAGATCGGCGCGCGCGTCGACGTGCTCCGGGGTCGCGAGGTACGCCATCTCGCCGGCCATGCCGGCGGCGAGCCAGCTCGTGTACAGCGCGTGGCGCCGCACGGGCTCGACCGGAACGATCGCGGCGCGATGGAAGCCGAGCTCCTTCGCGATCGCGAGCACGGCCGTCATTCGCTCGCTCGGCGCGGCGCTCGCGACTCCTCCGGCGCCTCGCTCGACGCGTCGTCGCGCGAGCCTTCGCGATCGTCGTCGGCCGGCTCGTTCGCGAAGTACACGGCGTCGTACGGCACCGTGCAGTCGCGCTCGCGCGGCTGCGGGTACTCGATACGGGTACCGCGATAGGTCGTCACGATCACGCGCTCGGGGCCGAGCTCCTCGATGTAGCTCGGGACGATCGGGACCTTGCCGCCACCGCCGGGCGCGTCGAGCACGAGCATCGGCACCGCCATGCCGTTCATCCAGCCGCGCAGGCCGCGGTACAGCTCCTGCGCGGTCTCGACCGGCGTGCGCAGGTGATCGGTGCCGATCACGGTGTCGCCCTGGAACAGATAGTACGGGCGCACGCGCGAGCGCAGGAGCCCGCGCATCAGCGCGCGCAGCGAGCGCACCGACGAGTTGACGCCGCGGAGCAGCACGGTCTGGTTCCCGACGGGAACGCCGGCGTCGGCGAGCCGCTCGCACGCGGCGCGCGCCTCGGGCGTCAGCTCCTTGGCGTGATTGAAGTGCGTGTTGACGAACACCGGGTGGTTGGCGCGCAACACGTCGCACAGCTCGGCATCGATGCGCATCGGGCACACGACCGGCAGCCGCGTCCCGATCCGGATCGTCTCGACGTGCGGGATCGCGCGCAGCCGCCCGAGCAGATGGCCGAGCCGGCGGCTCGACAGCAGGAACGGATCGCCGCCCGACAGCAGCACGTCGCGGATCCGCCGCGTCCTCGCGATGTACTCGAGCCCGGCCTCGAGCTCGGCCGTGGTCGGCGGCTCGTCGCCCCCGACGAGGCGGCGCCGGTTGCAGTGACGGCAGTAGATGCCGCAGCGATCGACGACGAGGAACAGCACGCGATCGGGGTACTTGTGGATCACCGACGGTGCGGGGTTGTGCGTGTCCTCGCCGAGCGGGTCGCGCAGCTCCTCGTCGCGGATGTCGGCCTCGATCGCGCGCGGGATGGCCTGCATGCGGATCGGGCAGCTCGCGTGCACCGGATCCATGAGGCTCGCGTAGTACGGCGTGAGCCCGACGCGAAACAGCTTCGCCGAGGCCGCGAGCCCGGCGCGCTCCTCGGCCGACAGCGTCACCGCCGCGGCGAGCTCGTCGGCGTTCGTCAGCATGTTGCCGAGCTGCCAGCGCCAGTCGTGCCACTGCGCACCGTCGGGGCGGGAGGGCGACGTCAACACGGGGAGGTGCACCACGGCGGACGAGGTGTAGCACGTGGCTACGGCGCCAAGGACGCGCCCGGTCGGGCGGCGACGCGCGCGAAGATCGTGCCCAGGCGATCGATGAGCTGGGTGTGGCGAGCCTCCGGGTTCTTGGGCGCGGCGAGGTCGTTCAGCTCGATCCGTGCGATGCCTCGCGTCAGCGGCGCGAGGAAGCGCATCAGCTCGACGAGCTGGCTCGGGACCAGCGTGTGGTCGAGCTGGAGCGTCAGGATCGGCTCGCGCGTGCTGCGCTGGAAGCCGACGAGGCCGGGGCGCCATTCGAACGCGCCGCTCGCCGGCGGGAGGCTGAACCGGATCGTCAGGCGCGACAGCTGCGAGCGATCGAACGCCTCCCGGAGCTGGACGGGTGCACCCTCGGTCGCCGTCCACACGTCGAGGTGGTCGAGCTGGTCGCACAGCGGACTGCGAAAGAAGTCGGGGACGTACGGCGCGAACGCCGCGTAGTTGACGCTGAGCGTGCGGAGGTTCGCGAGCGCGCCGACCGTCATGATCTCGACCCAGTTCGTCGTCGCGATCCCGCCGTGCGAGCGGTAGCTCGGGTCGCGCTTACCGCGTGTCTCGAGCCCGATGATCGTCTCGTACGGCAGCGGCTGCTTCGCCCGCACGAGGTGTACGAGCTCGCCGCCGCGGATCCCCAGGCGTCGCGCGCGCACGTGCGTGGAGCACAGCAGGCGGACGTCGGTCGCCGACAACACGTCGACGGTCGACCACGCGGGGTGGCCGACGAGGGCGTCGGGCATGGCGAGGTCGTAGCTCGCCTGGGCGCGATGCAGGAACCCGCGTGCGAGCTCGAAGTCGTGGAGCACGGGACGTAGCGGGTGCAAGCAGTCCTTCGCGTAGCGCTGGACCAGCGTGCGCTCGCGATCGCTCACCGCGGCTTCGCTCCGGTAGCGCGCGAGCTGGAGCGCGATCAGCTCGCCCCGCGGATCGCCGCGCGACTGCAAGTAGTCGGCGTAGATCGCGCGCGGCTCGTCGGCGCGCGGGTCGGCGAACACCGCGGCGCGCAGCTCGTCGGCCGTGGCATCGTTGTCGACGATCGGCTCCGGTGGCGCCGGCGCGCGCGCCAGATCGTTCGCGAGGCCGATCGTGTAGCGCAGCAGATCGACGTCGCTCGGCGGCAAGATCCGCGGGACCGACGACCACCGCGCGAGGTCGCCGGTGGAGCCCAGGCGTGGCGCGAGGTCGGTGATGTCGTAGTCGCGCAGGAGCGCGTCGCCGCCGGTGAAGGCACCGTCGGCGAACTCGGGATCGTCGACGGTGGCGACGATGATCACGCGATCGGTCTCGATCGTGCACACGAACAGCGTCGCCTCGTCGTCGAGCCGATCGAGCTGCAGCTCGGGCAGCTGGGTGCGCTCGATCATCCACGACCGGCCGCTGTTGCGCTGATCGGGGGCGATCAGCGTCTTCGCCCGCTCGGCATCGAGGAAGACGAGCAGGCTCGCCAACGCTACCGCCAGGTGGTCGCACGCGCTCGAGCGAGCACGGCGAGCAGGCCGTCGGTGTGTGGCAGCTTCGCGAGCTCGTCGTCGCGGACGAACCGCGCGTCGCGCGCGTCGTCCCCGGGCGTCGGGCAAAGCCCGCCGCCCTCCATCTTGGGCCCGGGCGTCGGGCAAAGCCCGCCGCCCTCCATCTTGGGCCCGGGCGTCGGGCAAAGCCCGCCGCCCTCCATCT
>Ga0326726_10003322_pt1 | contig 14762 bp, 9 predicted proteins | sample MHFenrmetagenome_2_FD_207603 | JGI IMG/M metagenome (GOLD analysis project Ga0326726, IMG submission 207603) | Lab enriched peat soil microbial communities from Michigan Hollow, Ithaca, NY, United States - MHF15MN | ecosystem: Environmental > Terrestrial > Soil > Wetlands > Peat | place: USA...
CAGCTAACTATATTAGGACTTTTGTCCAGAACGGAGGGGGCGCCGTCGTGATGAGTGGTACGCCTTACTCTCTTGCTGGAGATTCAGCTGACTTATCCTCCATTAAGGATTGGTTGGGTGCCGGATTGTACGGAAATGATGGCGGTTATGCAACAGTAACCGTGCCCAATCCTTTCGGAACAGACTTATTGATTGACGATAAAGTGGATTATTCGGCCGCAAATTTGTCAGCGGCTGTCTATAATCTTGAAGCGGATGCAAGTCTTATTTCCAAGTGGTCATCGAATGGAACTCACTCCTTTTACTATCGATTTGACCAAGGGAGGGTTTTTTACTATTCCGGGAATCCCGGTTATTCCGAAGATCCAAATCCAATCATTGCAGAAAACGGTCTGATTCTTTTTGAGGCGGGGTTGCTGTGGGCAGCGGGTTGCAGCGGGCCGGTGATCACCATTCAGCCACAGAGCCAGACGATTCAGAGTGGGCAGGCGACGTCGTTGTGGGTGAGCGCATCGGGGACAGCACCTCTTACTTACCAGTGGTATCAAGGGCCAAGTGGAGATACATCGATTCCGATTGCAGGAGCCACTGCAGACCTCTACACGACACCTTCTTTGACCCAGACGACAAATTACTGGGTGAGGGTCTCGAATGCCTGTGGAAGTGCTGATAGCAATACGGCTACCATCACTGTCACCGCTGCTTGCGCTTCACCGACTTTGACTTCGCAGCCACAGAGCCAGACGATTCAGAGTGGCCAGACAGCGTCGATGTCGGTGAGTGCGTCGGGAACATCGCCTTTCAGTTACCAGTGGTACCAGGGCTCAAGCGGCGATACGTCGAATCCTATCACCGGGGCTACATCCAACAGCTATACAACACCGGCACTGACCCAGACGACCAGCTACTGGGTGGGAGTGACCAACTCCTGCGGCAACGTCAACAGCAATACAGCGACCATCACGGTGACAGTGCCAATAACCGATATATCTGTTGTCTCACCGAATGGGGGAGAAACATGGCCGGCCGCGTCGATGCAGACGATTCGTTGGACCTATACCAGTAATCTTACTTCATCTGTCAAGGTGGAGCTTTTGAAGGGAGGGGTCGTGAATCGCGTGATCGTCCCGTCTGCTTCAAAAGGCAGCGGAGGAAGTGGTTCGCGCAATTGGACCATTCCCGCAAACCAGCCCCCCGGGACAGACTACAGGATTCGCGTGACCAGCACAACTAATGGTAGTTACACAGATACGAGTGATAACGACTTCACTATCGCAGCTCCAACCATAACCGTCGATTCTCCGAATGGGTCAGAGACGTGGTCGGCTGGATCGATGCAGACGATTCATTGGAATTATACAGGCAACCCTGGTGCATATGTGAAGATTGAACTTCTAAAAGGAGGGGTCGTGAATCATATCATTGCTTCCTCTGCTGGAAAAGGGCGTGGAGGGAGCGGTTCGCGCAATTGGACCATTCCTGCAAATCAGGCTCCCGGGACAGACTACACGATTCGGGTGACCAGCACGAGCAACAGTGCTTACACCGATACGAGTGATAGCGACTTTACTATCGCAGCCCCAACAATAACCGTTGTTTCACCCAACGGGGGAGAGGTGTGGACGATTGGGTCGACGCAGACGATTCATTGGAATTACACTGGCAATCCTGGATCGTATGTAAAGATAGAATTATTGAAAGGAGGGGTAGTAGATCGCACGATCGCCTCGCCTGGGAAAGGGGTTGGAGGGAGCGGTTCGCGCAATTGGACGATTCCCTCAAACCAGGCCCCCGGGATAGACTACACGATTCGAGTGACGAGCACGAGCAATGGTGCTTACACGGATACGAGTGATAACGATTTTACCATTCAATAAGACGAGCGATTACTTGTATACGTGATTGAATAAGTCTTTTGTCATTCTGGACTCAAAGAAAGAACGTGTTAAAAATCCCCCCTGGATTCTTCACTTTTCCAAGGGGGATTTTTTTGTCACGAAAAAAGAAAACCTACCGGATGGTTCCCACATAGTGGGCAGTGAGTTGATGCTCCCGGACTTTGGGGTTGGAGTAATCTGGAAGGAGCATAGGAGCCACCCGATCGGTAATGATCCCAGCTTCTTCCAATTCTTGGTGATACCTTCGGACGTGATCTAAAGTTAGCTTACCGTCTTTGAAATTTCCCTTTATGTACTTCGATGCGCTCATTCCCGCGATCTTGCCGAAGACACAGACATCGAGAAGAGAGTTCCCCATTAACCGATTCTCGCCATGCACCCCACCGGAAACCTCTCCCGCCGAAAAAAATCCGGGAACGGAGGTTTCACAACGGTTGTTATATTCCAATCCTCCATTCTGGTAATGCAGAGTCGGATAGACCAGCATGGGTTCTTTCGAAATATCGATTCCATATCGTTTAAAAAGGATATACTTCCCTGGAAACTCTCTCTTGACCGCCCCCTCGCCCATAAGAACATCAATCATGGGAGAATCAAGCCAGATCCCTACCCTGCCCGTGGAAGTTGGGATCCCTTTCCCGATTTCCGTGCACTCCCGGATAAAACAGGACGATTCCACATCTCTCGGCTCCCGTTCATTGACGAATTGTTCCCCATCGATGTTGAGGACATTGGCCCCTGCCCCCCTGAACTTCTCCGTGATCAGTAGACCCTCTGCCTGTTCAGGGAAGACGACGCCAGTAGGATGGTATTGCACCGTGTGAAGGAAACATAATTTCACTCCCGCACGATAACCCAGGATGAGGCCATCACCTGTGGCGCCATAATGATTGGTGGTCATGAACCCCTGAATGTGAAGCCTTCCCGAACCACCGGTGGCCAGGACCACTGCTTTAGCCTTGACGATGAAGTATTCTTCAGTTTCAAGGTTATATAGCACCGCTCCCGCGCAGCGGCCATGCTCATTCAAAATCAGTTCCACGGCTGGAGAAAACTCGAGAACCTTAATTTGCTCTGCACGATTCCTTGCCTCGTCTCTCAAGGTTCTCATGATTTCGGCGCCTGTGATATCAGCGGCATAATGCATCCGCTTCCGACAGGTTCCCCCTCCATGGAGTGTCCTTATCTGCCCCTCTGGAAATTTTGTCAGCATACAACCGAGGTTCTCCAACCAGGCGAGGACCTTCGGGGCATCCATGACAAGCGTGTAGGCCAGTTCAGGAACATTCTTAAAATGGCCTCCCCCCAGGACATCGAGGTAATGGTAATAAGGAGAGTCCTTCGCGCCCTTGGTCGCAGCTTGGATGCCGCCTTCTGCCATCATCGTGTTCGCATCCCCGTGCCTCAACTTGGTGGCGATCAACACCTTGGCCCCATTCTCCTGTGCTGTCAAAGCGGCTGCCGTTCCCGCGCCTCCTCCGCCGAGAATCAGGACATCTGTTTCATATGCCACTTTGTTCAAATCAATCAAATCAGGATTGACACGGCTCTTCGCTTCAAGAAGATCCACGATCTCAGGCGAAATGGCGTATCCCTTACTCGGCCCGATACGAATCTCTTTCCTCGAACCTTTCCTAAAATCAGGATGGTACGTTCTCAATCGTTCTTCTCTCTGTTTCAAAGAAAGTAACGGGAACTCCTCCCCTCTTCTCTTCTTCTCAATCCTGGCGGGTCGCGTCGCTTCAACCTTCTTGATCAGTTCCTTCAACTCACTTGTATAAGACATTCTTATCACCTCGGCATAGTCTTCGCAGGCTTAGGTTAAGTCTGAGGTTAAGAAGTTCTGACCTAAACCTAAACCTTAACCTCAACCTTCTTACCGCTCTGCGCTATACGCTTTGCGTCTTAAAGATACGTATTATCTTTCGGATTCCAATTCTCATCAGCCTGTTCGGGCTCGATTTCCCTTGCATTATAAAGATCTTTTAGGCCATCCTCACTCGTATCCATGAGACCCCTGAGCATCTGCTCATACCTTCCCTTATCGATCTCTTTCACCATGGAGGCAAGGTGCTCAGCCTTGGGAGCGATGTACTTGGCATAAAGCCTCCTCCCTAAGATGGCAATATTGTACTGGCAAATCTCCGCCGGGCATCGCGAAGTACAGAGGCCGCACATCACGCAATCGAAGGAAAGCTCGGCCAACCGTGCCACATCCCCTCTCATGGCCGCTGCCATATAGTCCATCACCTCGATATCCATCGGGCACGACTTGGTGCACGTATTACATTGTAAACAACGCAAAAGTTCCGGGTAGGCCTTCACCAGCGTCTCAATCGTCGGTTTAATTTTCTGCATGTCGTAGACGCTTTTGGTGGCCGGAAAGAACGGGATCTGCGTCAGGTACATGTTTGGCTGAACAACAGTCTGACAGGCCAGGCCCACCTCGATCTTATAACTTCCAGGGAATCGGTAGACTGTCCCGCACGCACCGCATATTCCTCCCCTGCATCCGCAGCCCCGGATCAGCTGGTAGCCAGCATACTCCAACGCCTTTTGAATGGTGAGAGAGGAAGGGACTTCATACCGCTTTCCCATGACAAAAATGGGAACAAGTTCTTCCTTTTTGATTTCTTCTGTTGACATCGATGTCCTCCTGACGATAGATATGCGCATAGCGCATATGCTCTATGCCCTTTTTTATGTGCTGCCCGATTCAATCTTCAATTCATCCTCTTTGAAAGCGGCCACCGGGGGCACCTCTTCGACATTCCTTCCTGGAACATACTGGAGCATTTTCTGTATCCTGTCTCCCACGCTCCGAAAAAGGGTGGCCACCGGTAATCGGCTCGGGCAGGCACTATCGCAGAGTCCGCAGCCAATACAGGAAGTCACCATGTGAGACATCCGGATGAGATGAAAGATGAGCGTGTCGGTTGGCATTCGAATTCCACCCTTCCGATCCGCCCACCGGAGGAATTGATCTCCGTCATGCTCAAAGACTGCTGTCCTGAAAACACACTCCTTGCAGTAACAAATCGGACAGGCCACCATACAGTTATGACAACGAACACAGGTTGAAAAACGATCTAAAAAGGATCTGAGATCCGTAACGATCCCCTTGAATTCCTGGAAAAGGGCATCTCTCTTCTTTGTCCTCTCAGCAAGGACTTTGTTGACCACGTCGCTCCTCGACGCCAGTTCATTTTCTGAAAAAGAGAGAATACCTTTCTCTTCGATCTCTTTTCCCAACTTATCCCCTATCTCGATGCCGATCTCTTGATCTCCTGCATGGCCAAACAGTTTGATGTTCACATCCGCGAGAGGGACTGGATATTCACACATCTGGCAAGCCGTCCGAAAGGCATACCCTGAGGGGGGAGAAATTTCCCCCTTCTCCATACCTTTGAGCAACTCCTTCCTCAGCGCCTCTCCGCCTTTCCCCTCCTGAACCATCTTTGCATAATCAGTTACCTCAAATGTCCCCGGACAATCGACGCCGATGAAGTAAACGTTATCCAGCTTGACCTGGAGAAATTTTGCCAATTCAACGCTCGCCCTTATCTCGCATGCCTTCAATACGGCAGCTATTTTCTTTCCCAGATTTTTGACACTCAGATTGGAGACGACTCTTGCAGACTGAACCGGCATAGTGGGCGAAAGCACGCACACTCCATCCAATTTTTCTGGATCTCGTATCAATGTTTGTACGAATCCATCCTGTGAGGGAAGGGCTTTGGGCATGACAATCGCCTCCACCACTTCTTCTTTTAAGAGGGACTTCAAAAAACCAATGATCGCCTCATCTGTTTTTCCATCTGCAACTTTTAGCACTGCCTTCATTGCCATGTTCAGCCGTTCTCCTTTCGTATCATAAAATCCCTTCTGACGTCCCTTTGCAAAGGGAGGAACTTTCCCCCCCTTTATAAAGGGGGAGAGAGGGGGATTACGAGTTCCATAACTCTTTCATGGGATTCGGACCCATCTTCTTGAGCTCTTCTACCATTTTCGTGACCGTGTCGGCGAAGAGTTTCCCTTCACTCGCACTGATCCACTTGAGCCAGACGCGGTTATCCACAAAACCCATTTGCTCGAGGATGCCTTTTAGAATGGCAACCCTTCTCCGGGCCTTATAGTTTCCCGTCTGATAATGGCAGTCCCCTGGATGACAGCCTCCGATCAGCACGCCGTCCGCCCCATCGATCAGCGCTTTCAGGACATAAATGGAATCTACGGCTCCCGAGCACATCAGATGGATGACGCGGATGTTAGGAGGATATTGCTGCCGGGTGGTGCCGGCAAGATCTGCTCCAGTATAGGTGCACCAGTGGCATAAAAAGGCTACAATCCTCGGTTCAAATTCAGCCATTGTCTCCCTCCTGTTCTAAAAGATCGCATGGAGCAGAGAGCATAGCGCATGGAGTTTTAAAGATTGTTTCTTGAGCTTGTTCTGCCATTTACGCCATGCTCTATGCCCTTTGCGCTTTGCTTGTTTAATCGATGACCGCGTCCAGGGCGGCCAGATTCAGATCCTTTTCAAAGTTACGTTGCTGGGAGGCTCCGTTTCGACAAGCGATCACACACGAGCCACACCCTTTACAGAGCGCTCCAATCACTTCGGCCTTCCCTTCCTCTTCGTTGAGAACCCTTGCTTCATAAGGGCATACCGTCACACAGAGGCCACAACCGCAGCACAGCCTCTTAACCACATAAGCCAAATAAGCCTTTTCCTCCACAGCATCCTTGGACAAAAGCGAAGCCGTCCTGGCAGCCACCGCCTTCCCCTGGGAGATGGTATCTTCGATAAAATTGGGGGAATGGCAGAGGCCGCAGAAGAATTTTCCACGGTCCACTGAATCAAGAGGGGCGGACTTGGGGTTGGCTTCCATGAAAAAACCATCCAGATTAAGCTCCACATCGAAAATCCTTGCCAGCTCCCGATGGTCATTCGGCTCAATTCCAGCGCTGAGGACAACACGGTCCGCACGAAGAGTGACCGGGTGATTCATTGCAGGATCAAATAGAGAAACTTCAAGATTTCCGGCCTGGAGAGCAACCTTGGGCTTATTCTCCAAGTCATATCGAATGAAGATCACACCTTTCCCCCTCGCCTCTTGATAATACGTCTCATAAAATCCATAGGTTCTCACATCGCGGTAGAGCACGTAAACATTCGCACCCGGGTCTTTTTCCTTTAACTTCAAAGCATTCTTCACCGCGTGGCCGCAGCAGATGTGGCTACAGTAAGGATGTTCTTCGTCCCTGGACCCGACACACTGGATCATCACTACTGAATGAACATCCTGCAAACCTCTATCGTTTAAGTGGATCATCTTCTCCAACTGTCTTTGTGTAATCACCCGCGAGTCTTCTCCGTAGAGATACCCTTGGGGAGTGACTTCCTTCCCACCCGTGGCAAGGATGAGTGCCCCATGATCGAGCACCGTTTCTTCATTCTGATGACGAATCCTTGTTTGATAGTGCCCGTTCTTCTTTTCGAATCCGAGAACCTCTGTCTCGGGATAGAAGTGAATGGATCCGCTGCTTTCGACTTCCTTAACAAGCTTGTCTAATAGCTCTTGAGGATCCGATCCCTTCAATGTATAGAACGACTCCTTTAAGTTCCCTCCCAACTCTTTCTCTTTCTCGATCAAATAAATCTCGTACCCCTGCCGGGCCAATTGAAGAGAGGCTGTCATGCCGGCGAGGCCGCCTCCTACCACCAAGCCCCTTTTATCGATTTTCTGCTTCCCTACTCGGATCGGTTGATAACGTCTCGCCCTCTCCACCGCCGCCCTGATGAGGGCCATCGCCTTTTCTGTGGCTAACTTCGGATGATCGGAATGGACAAAAGCACATTGTTCCCGTATATTGGCATATTCGATGAGGTAGGGATTAAAACCAACCCCTCTAGCCATCTCTTCCATCGGTTTTCGAATCTCCCGATGGGAGCAACCCGCGATGACGATTCGATTGAGACCCTGCTCCCCAATCCTCCTCTTGATGAGATCTAAATCTTCCGGGAGACAGGCCAAACCAACCTCTTCAACATGACCCACTCCTCTCAGCAATTTCGTCCCTAAGATAAGATCGAAGAGAGAAAGGTTTTTCTTCAGCTCCTCGCCGCAATGGCAGATGAAGACCCCTACTTTGGGAACCTCCTCACCGATAGCGCCTTCCGCAGGATATTCTTTAAGAGGCTGAGGAAGACGATTGGGGATGAGAAAGGAGGCTGCCGATGCCGCAGCACTCGATCCTTCTACGACTGTCTCGGGAATATCTCTGGGACCACGAAAGGCACCGCCCACAAAAATTCCGTTTACAGAGGTCTCAGCAGGATTAAACTCATCTGTCTGGCAAAACCCCTGTTGGTTCAATTGAAGGCCCATCCTTTGCGCTAAATCTTTTATGGCTTGCGGTGGGGTGAATCCCACGGAAAGAATGACGGCATCGAACTCTCTTTCTTCAAAAGTCCCATCCTCTTTGACGTAAGTGATCAAAAGATTTTTCGTCTGCTGACGTTCTTTAATCGAAGAGACGGCACTTCGGATATACTCGATCCCGTACACGTTCTTTGCCCTCTCATAATATCGTTCGTAATCCTTTCCCATGGGCCGAATATCCATGTAGAAAAACGTGACCCCCATGTCAGGAGATCGATCTTTGGCAATCATGGCCTGTTTGGTCGCGTACATGCAGCAGATGGTGGAGCAATGATCCTGGTTGCAGGAAGGATCCCTTGACCCCACGCACTGGATAAATGCGATCTTCTCCATCCTTTTCCCATCGGAGGTCCGAATGGGCAGTCCCTGTGTCGGGCTCGATGTGGAAAGCAACCTCTCAAACTGAATGCTTGTCAACACGTTTTCATATCTGCCAAAGCCATACTCCCCTTTTCTCTGGGCGATGAAGGGTTCAAATCCAAATCCCAGGAGGATCGTTCCGACCTCAATTCTTTCTTCCTCTTCTTTCATAGCAAGATCGATCGCATTAGGGCCGCAGACCTTCACACACTCCCCGCACCGGGTGCAGGTCTTTGGATCGATCACGAAACTGTGAGGGATCGCCTGGGGAAAGGGAAGGTAGATCGCCTTTCGTTTCTCCAAACCACCACCAAATTCTCTCTCCACCTCCACCGGGCAAACCTTCATACAGGCTTCGCAAAGAGTGCAACGTTTGGGATCAACGAATCGAGGCTTTCTGACAACAGACACTTTGAAATCTCCACCCGTTCCCTCAACCTTCGTCACCTCCGAATAGGGCAATAGCTCGACATTGTCATGAAGATGACATTCATAAATCGGACAGAAGGCAGGGGGCGTGGGGCTCATGAAACAGACGCCACAGGAGTTGGTGGGAAAGGTCTTATCCAATAGCGGAAAAAAACCCCCGATCGCCGGCCCCTGCTCCAAGAGAAAAACCTTTGTCCCCATCTCCGCTAACAGAAGTGCAGATTGCATTCCCGCAATCCCCGCACCGATCACCAATGCCGAACTTTTGTCACCCCTCATCTTTTTTTGCTCCATCTTTGTCCCTTTATCCTTAATCTTTCAGCCTTTGAGACCAGTCCACCGAAATTCCAATTACCAAATTCCCTGCCTACCGGCAGGCAGGCAAGCTCCAAATAAATTCCAATGACCCAATGCTCAAATCTCCCGAACCCTCGGAGAGGAGGTGAAAAGAATTTTCACCCCGTCTCCCTTCCTCCGTGTCACCGTATCCGGCCTTTAGCGTCCCAGCGAATCCAGCAACGGTTTGGGGGAGATCAAATGTTTCTTCCACCAGTTCTCTTTTTTTTCAACATCAAAGGCCACTCCCATCAGTTCAGTAAAGTAAAAGATTGGGAGGCCCATGTCCTGCCTCATCTCCAGATTCATTTGGCAAAGGCCGCAGGAGGTAACGATACATTGAGCTCCTGCCTCTTTTGCCATCGACACAATTCTTCCTACAAGTTTCTTCACCACATCACTATAGGTCATGGCCAGGTCTGCGCCACAACAATCAGTCTTATAAGACCACTCCACCGGCTCAGCACCGAGGGCTTTCATCACCCGATCCAGATATTGAGGATTCTCCGGATCATCCAACTGAGTTATTTTAGGATGCCGAACCAAGGCACATCCATAGTAACAGGCAGGCTTTAATCCCTTTAGAGGCTTCTTGACCTTTTCTTGCACCTTTTCCAAACCAATTCGATTCAGGATGACATCCATCAACGCTAATATCTCCAGCGAAGGCTCATACTTAAATCCGACGATCTCTTCAATCTCCTTTCGACCTGCCTCGTCATTTTTCAGGACATATTCGGTCCTTTTCATATAGCTAAAACACCCGGCACAGGGAACAACCAGAGGCCCTGCCTGCGCGGACTGCGCCTTGGAGATATTCCTGGCCGGGAGGCAGAGAGAAAGGAGACGATTGAGACTGTGGGTCGCGGCAGCTCCACAGCAGTTCCAATCCTCGATCTCTACCAACTCTACCCCCAAGGTCTTAAAAACCTCATGGGTTGATAACCCGTATTCTAAAGAGGATGAATGATCCGTACAACCTGGATAGTAAGAGAATCTCATTATAGGCCTCCGCCATCATTTCTCTTTGGTGCATTTCTCAAAAATTCGTTTAATTTCATCCCTTCCCTTGATAAAGCTGGGGAGCAAGGGAAATTTACCCTTCAAAAAGAGCTTCACGCCAGGGAAGAGGGAATCTTTCATCAAGTCTCTGCTCCGGAATATGTAGTCCATCAACATCGTTACCTCATGGGCTCTTCCCCCTCTCCGGACACTCTGGATAAAAGCCTCATGGAAGAGATGGATATTCTTCTCTTTTGCCGGAATCCCCTCTTCAATGGCCATCTCTCTTAAGGCATCCATAAGAACCCCGATGTGGATCTCATTCGGACAACGGGTGCCGCAAGTCTGACAGTAAACGCAAAACCAGATAGCGCTGCTTCCGAGAACCTCCTTTTTCATCCCCATCTGGATCATCCGAATGATATTGTTGGGTCGAATATCCATGTAAGCTGCCGTGGGACAACCTGCCGTACACTTGAGACACTGATAACAGAGGCTGAGATTTTCTCCGCTCTTCTTCATCGCTTCCTGCAAAAAGGAAGTGTCAACTTTCCCTGCACTGGCTATGGTTTCCAATTTATCTCCTCCATGTTGTCTCGGTTCATTTCATCTTTCTGGTTTATTTGGTTTATCTGATTACTTAATAACGAGATAAACCAGAAAAACCAAAGAAACTAAAGAAACCTATGTTACAAACGTGTCAACGACTCGAAGGACCTGATCGGCAGATCCGTTCCTCAACTCACAGGCAAAGTTGGGGCAAGCCGCAATGCAGGCCCCGCATCCTTGACAGAGCGCGCTGTGAACTACCGAGATCCCCCGACGAGGATCCATCTCCCTCGCTTCGTAAGGACAGATTTCGACACAGATCCCGCACCCGCTGCAAATTCCTTCGTCCAGAAATGCGATCAAGGGATCTTGAAGAAGTTTGTCCGTGGATAGCAATGCCTGAATTTTACTTGCAGTGGCGGAGGCCTGAGAAACAGTGTCTGAAATATCCTTTGGACTCTGCCCGCAACCCGCAAGGTAAATCCCTTTTGTCGAACTTTCCACCGGGTAGAGTTTGATATGGGCTTCCGTCAAAAATCCGTGCCGGTCCACTGTGGCTCTCAGTTTGGCTGCCAGATCTTTCACTCCATTGCTCGGAACAATGGCGGTTGCCAAGACCACCATATCGGCTGCGATTTCAACCATTTTCCCTGTCAACGTGTCCACTCCCAACACCCTTACTCGCCCATCATCCCGAAAAATCCTGGATACACGGCCCCTGAGATAGAGAAGACCCTTTTCCTCGATGGTTTTTTGAAGGAACTCTTCATAGCCCTTGCAGTCCGAACGGATATCCATATAAAAGATATAGGGCTGTCCATCCGGAATCTGCTCTTTATAAAGTTTCGCATGCTTGGCCGTGTACATACAGCAGACCCGGGAACAATAAGGCATATATCGGTCCGGGTCTCTCGATGCCACACACTGAATAAAGACCATCTCCTTCGGCACCTTCCCGTCGGAGGGCCGAATGATTTTCCCTTTCGTCGGGCCATCAGGCGAGAGCATTCGTTCAAAGGCAAGGCCGTCGATCACATCCGGAATTTCACCGTATCCGTACTCCCCCAATTTTTCCTTCGGATAAAGTTCGTATCCCGTGGCCACCACAATGGCCCCGACTTTCTCGGAAATCCGATCATCCTCCTGTTTGAAATCGATGGCCCTCTCAGGACAAACTTCTTCACACCGGCGACAACTCGCGTCCGAAAAATATCGACAATGATCACGATCGATCACGGGCTTGTTTGGGACACTCAAAGGGTAGAGGGTGTCGACCGCTTTTCGCATTCCCATTCCCCTCTCAAACTCTGAAGCATATTCTACAGGACACTTCTCTATGCAGAGGCCACATCCTGTGCATTTTTCCTCATCCACAGAAGTCGCTTTTTTACGGATGACTAAATCGAAATTTCCGATATAGCCCTTTACATCTTCTAACTCAGAATAACAGTGAAGATGGATCTTCGAATGCCTCTCCACCTCCAGTGCCTTTGAATGGAGACCACCGAAGGCGGGGTCGAGGTCTGGAAAGGTCTTTGATAATTGGGCCATGTGGCCTCCCAGCGCTGCTTCTCTTTCCAGAAGAATAACCTCATAACCTCCTTCGGCCAGATCAAGGGAGGCAGTCAATCCGGCAATCCCGCCGCCAACCACCAATACGCTTCGATTGATCGCAACGGCAATGGCCTCCAGCGATTCATTCCTTCTCACCTTTTCCAGGGTGGCCTGGATGATCTCTTCTGCTTTCCGCGTCGCCTCCCCCTTTTCTTTCTGATGGACCCAACTGCACTGTTCCCGAATATTCGCAATCTCACAGAGATAAGGGTTCATGCCCTGAGTCTTAACAGCCTTCCGAAAAGTGTTTTCATGCATGCTGGGTGAGCAGCAGGCCACCACCACTCCATTCAAACCCTTCTCCCGAATGGCCTCCCTGATGATCTGCTGTCCCGGTTCGGAGCACATATAGATATAGTCCGTGCTGTGGGCGACGTCCTCAATTTCACCTATCTTTTCAGCGACCGACTTGACGTCCACGGTACCCGCAATATTAACACCACAGTGACAGATGAAAACACCCAATTTCCGCATGGCACGTCTCTTAACTCATTCGCCCCTGTAGCACTCTTTATCCATGGAATGCTGGAATATTGGAATGATGGAATATTGGGCAATAAAAAGCTTTTTCTTTTTTGAGAATTGAACCCATCGTTCCATTATTCCACTATTCCATTCTTCAATTCTTTCTTAATGTCTTGCAAACAACCCTTGGACCTTGCTCGCCGCCGCATTGGCATGGGCCACTGCATCAGCAATATCTTTCGGCCCCTGAGCACAGCCTGCAATATAGATTCCTTCAATATCCGTGTCAACGGTTCTTAATTTTCTTTCAGCTTCGGCCAAAAAACCGTGATCGTCGGTTTTGACTCCCAGCTTTCCGGCGAGATCCTTCGACTCCTTCTGGGGAACAATAGCTGTTGCCAGAACTACCATGTCTGCAGCAACCTCAACTTTCTTCCCCGTCAATGTGTCCACACCCCACACTACCACCTTATCCCCGTCTCGAAAGATCCGTGAGACTCTACCCCTGAGATAGAGGATCCCCTCCTCCTCCATCCCCTGCTGGATAAATTCTTCATAGCCCTTCCCTGTCGAGCGGATATCCATATAGAAGATATAGGCCTGTCCGTCGTGGACCTTATGTTTATAGAGACGAGCGTGCTTGGCCGTGTACATGCAACAAACCCGGGAGCAGTAAGGCTTGTAGCGTTCAGGATCTCTTGAACCCGTGCATTGAATGAAAACCACTTCTTTAGGGATTTTTCCGTCCGAGGGCCTGCGAATCTCGCCCGTCGTCGGTCCGGATGCCGAATTGAGCCTCTCGAAGGCGAGACCATCGATCACGTCCGGAACCTCACCATAACCATATTCCCCAAAAGTCTCCCTGGGGATCAAGTCGAAACCCACTGCAATAATAATCGCACCGACTCTTTCCTCGACAAAGCGATCCTTCTGCTCGTAGTCAATCGCTCCAACAGGGCATAGCTTTTCGCACACTTTGCACTTACTTTCTTTGAAATAGCGGCAATTGGACGGGTTGATCACGGGCTTATTTGGAACGGCCTGGGGTGATAGAGTATAGATAGCTTTTCCCAGTCCCATGCCCCGATCAAATTCGGATGGATTCTTGGAGGGGCATTTCTGCTGGCAGAGGCCGCAGCCCGTGCATTTGTCCCAGTCCACATAAGCTGCCTTCTTTCGGATTTTCACCCTGAAGTCTCCAGCCTTTCCCTCAACGCCATCCACCTCGGAATAGGTGAGAAGTTTGATACGGGAATGTTGGCCCGTCTCCACTGTTTTGGGAGTTAATGTGCACTGGGCACAATCGAGGGTGGGAAAGGTTTCGGAAAGCTGGAGCATTCTGCCTCCTATGGACGGAAGCTTCTCCACCAGCACGACTTCGTATCCCCCGTTTCCCAGATCGATCGATGCGGAGATCCCGGCAATCCCTCCCCCGATCACCATCGCTCTTTTGATAAAACCGTTTTGAGGTGAACAAGCCTCGTTTCGTCTGGTCTCATTAACCGCCTTGTTCAAAATTCACCTTCGTTCTCTGTCTACCCCCACCTCCATCCTCCCCCTTTAAGGGGGAGGGAAGAAGGGTGGGAGTTACAGAAGACCTTTCTTTTCCAAAAGGGGCAAAGGATCAACAGCGTTCTGATCAAATCCTAAAGTCCGATAATCGAGC
>Ga0326726_10003323_pt1 | contig 14760 bp, 10 predicted proteins | sample MHFenrmetagenome_2_FD_207603 | JGI IMG/M metagenome (GOLD analysis project Ga0326726, IMG submission 207603) | Lab enriched peat soil microbial communities from Michigan Hollow, Ithaca, NY, United States - MHF15MN | ecosystem: Environmental > Terrestrial > Soil > Wetlands > Peat | place: USA...
TCATTGTCGCAGTGCTGGATGAACCCCACGTGGTATCGCGGTACAGCTTAGCCAGCCCGACGTTAGCGCCCGCGAGGGCGACATTGTGCGAAGCCGTCATGCCATTGTAGTTGGACATGTTGGTCACTGCGCGTGTCCCTGACGTGTTCAGATTCATGATGGTGTATCCCATCAGAAAGCTAAACCCCAGGACGAAGATGAGTGCTGCTTTTCCGGTCATGGCGTCCCCCCCGGCAAATCGTGGATCGTACGGTGCGCTTCTGTGTTCATGTCACGAAGATTTCGGTCCATCAACATAGCTCTATCGTCGGAAATTCTGCGATGCAAGCCGCGTCTGCTGCCAGTAGGAAGTCGAGTACAGGGCATTACGCTCCCCGGTGACCACCATGCCCGGCGGACGGTACAGCGCGTACGGGTTCTGGACCTCCATGGAAACTTCCACGTCCTTGATCCGTCCGCGGTTGGCAGCGCTCACCGGCGTCACGAACGCCGAGTCGGCAATCGGCATGTAGCGCAGACGGAAGAAGGTCACCACGCCGATAAGGATTTCGGAGGTTCCGGAGGTTTTCTTAATCACGCGATGGAGATACCGGTCCATTTCATTCTGAGTGGCTGACAATTCCGACACAGGACCGGTGAAATATTTGATGGTGTCGATGGTTCCGGATCGGTCAGCATCAATGAGGAACGTCATGGTCGTATCCCGCGCATCCAGGATCACTACCGAGTCCTGGGGAACACCGTAACCCATGTTCCGGATGTCGCCTTCGATGAGCTGCGCCTGACGGATGAGCATTTCCTGGACGAGGACGTCACCGTTGTACATGGAGGTGTTCTCAGTGACGATGCTCTGCGCGCTGATAATATTAAGGAGGAGCATTCCTCCCATAATGGCAGAGATCAGAATATCAAGCATGACAGACATGGGGGGCCTCCCGTTCAGTCAAAATGGAAATAACCCATGACAAGCGTCGTCATGAGCGTATCCAGAACCTCGTCCGGCACCGGAGGAGGGTACACTCGCCAGGTCTTCATGTCCAGTCGTTTGACGTAAGTTCGATACAAAACGGCATTCTGGATATTGTTTGTGTCGACATACGAGACTTTGAAGGTGGTCCGATACCGCCTGTTCGAGTTCCCCGCGCTTCGTATCTCGGAGTAACCGTTGAAGTCGTCGAAGTCGTCGAAGTCCTGAATGCTGTCTTCGCCCGCTTCTTTGGATGGGGGATACGTCAAAACGTTTGGAGTGAAGAGCGCCGTGTCGGAGTTCGACGTTACGTTGTCAAACGCCAGGCCGTTTGCAAGTTCCGAGTATGATGTCGCGAGTGTGGTCTCGAGGATACCGTCCTGTGCAGATTCGATGTCAGTCCCCACGTTGCTGAGTGAGGTGTACACTCCCTGCAGGATGGTAGTCAGAAGGACGAACGCCCCTATTGCGAAGATTGTCTGACCCGTTGACATTGTCGCTTCCCCCCAAACCGGATCGGTTTTGTCTATTGACTAAGTATACGTCGCGCTAACGTAAATTTCTACGACAGATTAACAATTTTGGAAATAGTAAACAATGATTTAAATCACATTTGTAGTGCCTATAGATGTGATGTATGCACATAAGTCCAAAAAAGTGGTCAAATTTTACCGTATTTGCCATCTCGACTGTGACAGGAAAACATGACAAGAATCTTTATAGAAGTCACCGATTTCATCCATTGACATTTCTCAGTAGACTTGCCCTTGCAGTTATCCTTCCAGAATTCCAAACACCCCTTCGATTCTTCCCATGGGTGCCGAGAGCTGAACGCCTGCTACGTCATTGCGAACGTGAGCATAGGTCTCCCGGGCAATAGCGACCCCTTCAGCGAACCCCTCCTCCTTTGTTGTTGTGCGCCGCATACGTTCCATGATGTCCGGGGGAACGCTCGCCCCCGGGACTTCATTGTTCATGAATTCAGCATTGCGATACGACACAAGCGGCCATATGCCGCACAGGAGAGGGAGCTTCACATGAGCAATACGCTTCATGAACCGTTCAAGGATGCCGATATCGAACACCGGCTGGGTGATTATGTATTCCGCCCCGGCCTCAATCTTCCAGTCGAGCCGCCTGAGCTCTTCGTCGAGACTGATCGCCCCGGGATTTGCGCCCACGCCGATGCTGAAACCTGTGGGCTCGCCGATGGGATTTCCGGCTAGATCGCAGCCGTGGTTCAGACGATTGATCAGATTCGTGAGACCGATCGCGTCGACATCGAACACCGCGGTGGCATTGGGATAGTTGCCGAGCTTTGGCGGATCGCCGGTGATTGCAAGGACATTGCATAGGCCGATTGCCCACGCGCCGAGAAGATCGGACTGCATGCCGATGACGTTGCGGTCACGGCAGGCAATGTGCAGTACTGTCTCAATTCCGACCTCGCGCTGGATGATCGAGGCCATCGCTAAGGCGGACATTCGCGCCGATGCCCGCGGTCCGTCGGGTATGTTGATGGCATCGATGCCGAAATGATGGAGCCGGCGTGCCTTCGCGATCTCTTTGACGGGCGATACTCCCTTGGGGGAGACGAGTTCGACGAGCGTGACAAATTGTTTCTTCGCCAGCTTTGTTGAGAGCCGTGATTTCTCGGTCCGCTCGTACACATGAACTGCCTCGGGCGCAGTCACGGTGAGCGAAGCCGTACTGACATCCATACGCTTCACGGGTTGAAGCGCACGGACGGCCCGCCGAATGGCGCGAATGTGCGACGGGTTGGTTCCGCAGCATCCCCCGACGATCACGGCGCCTGTCTGAATGAACCGCTTGGCATACTCCGCCATGTACTCCGGCGACGTCATGTAAATGTTCCGCCCTCCGATGTTCTGGGGGAGTCCGGCGTTCGGCTGGACCGAGATCGGAAGGGATGTGAGGGTCTTGAGGGTCTCAAGTGCATCAAGCATCGCCTTCGGACCAACGGAACAATTCAGGCCGACTGTTGTCACGCCCGAATTTCTGACGCCCTTCACGAAACTTTCGAGCGGAGCTCCGCTCAGCAGATTGCCATCATCGCCAATCGTGACTTGTGCCATGATCGGAATCGTCGGGTTGAGCTCCTTAACGGCCCTGATTGCCTGCTGGAGCTCTGGTACCAGGGAGAAGGTCTCAAGCACGATAAGGTCCACTCCTCCCTCCAGCAATCCGGCGAGCTGCTCCTTGAATGCATCCCGCGCTTCGTCGTACGAAAGTTTCCCCAACGGCTCAATCTGCACTCCGAGGGGGCCCACAGATCCCGCGACCAGCACTTCGTCCTTCGCCACGTTACGGGCAAGCTGCGCGCCTTTGAGGTTGATTTCGTGGACCTTTTTCTCCAGCCCGTGAGGTGCAAGCTTGAACCTGTTCGCTCCAAAGGTATTCGTCTCGATCACATCGGCCCCCGCACTGACATAGTCACGATGCACTTCCGAAACGATATCCGGATTTGTCAGATTCAGTTCGTCGAAACAGGTATTGACGTAGATTCCCTTTTCGTACAGGTATGTTCCGACTCCGCCGTCGAATACGATCACTTCGTTGTGTTGGAGGCGGTCGGGAAAGCTCTTCATGCTGCGAGTTCCTCTTTTGTGGGATTTTCAATATACAGATTCGCCGTTGATAGGGCAATTCGATGAGGGTGTTGGGCATCACATCGGGCTGGATTGCATCTTCAGGGGGAAATCTCTACATATGCATATAAGCGTTAAGATCCGGCTCCCGGCGAGTGTTCGGCAATTCCCGCGAGGCCGGTGATTTTTTGCACCTTCCCGGGTCCTTTTCCGTATAAACCCAAACGAGTCAAACACGCTGCGCTGCGGGGGTAATTCACCGCAAACGGAGCGCTGTTGCCAGGAGGAAATCATCCCAATGACAGGAGATCCGATGAATCCGCTTCGCGATGTCACGCTCTGTCTGCTTACTCTGTCGTTAACGTCGTCACAGGCCGCCTGGAGTCAGGAGAGGGATCGGTCAAAGGTCCCGGAGAAATACAAGTGGAATCTGGCGGACATCTATTCCAGTGAAGACTCCTGGAAGACAGCAAAGGATACGTTTGTCAAGGACATGACCCGGATCGACCAATTCCGCGGGAAGGTGGCCGACTCGCCCCAATCGCTCCTCGGGTGTATGAGCACGGTAAGCGATCTTTCGAAAGAACTTTCCCGCCTGTACGTGTACTCAAGTCTCTTTTCTGATCTGGACACCCGTGATTCGCGGCATCTTTCCATGAATCAGCAGATGGGTCAGATCGGTTCAGACTTTTCCTCGGCCGCGGCGTTCATCCAGCCGGAAATTCTCAGGATGGACCGCAACACAATTGATGCATACATCAAACAGGAACCCCGGCTTGAGGTCTACCGGCACGATCTGGATGACATCCTGCGGCGAAAAGCACACACCGGAACGGAAGCCGAGGAAAAAATCATTGCCAATGCGAGCCTCATGGCGGATGCGCCGGACAACATATTCTCGATCTTCTCGAATGCCGATTTTCCGTTCCCCTCCGTTACGCTGAGCGACGGGAAGACCGTTCGCATTGACAAGGCGGCGTTTAACCTCTATCGTGCCGTTCCCAATCGGGAGGACCGGCAGAAGGTTTTCACGGCGTACCTTGGGAGACTTGACGAATTCCGGCGTACCTTTGGCACGCAGCTGTACGCGGAAGTCAAGAAGGATATGTTTTATGCGAAGGCCCGCAATTACAGCTCATCACTCGAAAGCGCTCTGGACGGCAGCAACATTCCGGTCGCTGTGTACCAGCGGCTTATACAGAACGTCAATGACAATCTTGCCACATTCCATCGGTACCTGAAACTGCGCGCGCGCATGATGGGAGTCGATCAGCTCCACTACTATGACCTCTATGCACCACTCGTGAAGTCGGTGGACGTGAATTACCCGTACGAGGAGGCAGAGAAACTCGTTCTCGCATCGCTCAAACCGCTGGGAGACGCGTACAGCAAGGTCGCTTCCCGCGGATTCAATGAAAGGTGGGTCGACGTATTTCCCAGCACCGGGAAGAAGGCCGGGGCGTACTCGCAGGGGGGAGCATATGACGTCCATCCGTATATGCTCCTCAACTACAACGGCAAATACGACGACGTAAGCACGCTCGCACACGAGTTCGGTCACACCATGCACAGCTATCTGGCAAACACGAACCAGCCTTTCCCGACCTCACAGTACTCCATCTTCGTTGCGGAGGTGGCGTCAACATTTAATGAAGCGCTGTTGATGGACTATATGCTCAAGACCATCAAGGATGACAATGTGCGGCTGACGCTCCTCGGAAGCTATGTGGACGGAGTCAAGGGGACGATCTTCCGGCAGACGCAGTTCGCGGAATTTGAACTTCACATCCACGAGATGGCTGAGAAGGGAGAATCTCTGACGGGCGACGACATGGATAAGCTCTACTACGATATCACGAAACGGTACTACGGACACGATCAGGGAGTATGCATCGTGGACGATGATGTGAAGGCGGAATGGGCAAACGTCCCCCATTTCTACTACAATTTCTACGTGTACCAGTACGCAACATCCTTCACCGCATCGTCGGCCCTGTCGGAGGAGGTGCTGGCAGGCGACAAGGAGGCGACCGCACGATACCTGGAGCTCCTGAAGTCAGGCGGCTGCGACTACCCGATTGCGCTGCTGAAGAAGGCGGGGGTTGACATGACCACGGCACAGCCGTTCGAACTGACGATGAAAAAAATGAACCGTGCGATGGATGAAATGGAGAAAATTCTGGATCGCAGGAAGTGATCGTAGCGAGAAGAAGCACGATTGCTCCACCGTTCGGGGAGGGCTTGCGGCGGTGGAGCAATCGCCTATCTGAGGACCGGAGAGAGACTTACTTATAACTGTTCAGCGCCTTCATGTAGTTTGCCCGCTCAAATGCCGCCGGATCGGCAATCGACTTCTGACTCATACTCCCCTTCAACTGCTCCACCGACACGTACTCATGGTCCTGCATCCACCGGTCCACGTCCAGAAGTACCTCTTTGATCCGTTGCGGGCCGTGTCGCAGGAGCGCGGAGCACATCATCGTCACGTCGGCCCCTGCCATCAACATCTTCAGGACATCCTGAGCTGAGTGAATGCCGCTCGTCGCAGCGAGGCTCGCTCTCAGTCTGCCGTGAAGAATGGCGATCCACCTGAGGGGAAGACGCATTGCCTGCGGTGTGCTGAGGATGACATTGGGGTACACCTCGAGCGATTCCAGATCGATGTCTGGCTGGTAGAAGCGGTTGAAAAGAACCAGTCCATCAGCACCTGCGGCGTCAAGCCGGGTGGCCATGTTCGCCATGGAACTGAAGTAGGGGCTCAGCTTGACGGCCACCGGAATTTTCACGTTTGCCTTGACGGCGTGAAGGACATCAAGATACCGATTCTCGACGTCCGCGCCGGACATGGCCGGTTCGGTGGGGATATAGTACACATTCAGTTCAAGAGCGTCCGCACCCGCCTGCTCCAGGTTCTTTGCGAACTTCACCCACCCGCCTGTCGTCGTTCCATTCAGGCTGCATATGACCGGTATCTTCAGCGCCTGCTTTGCCTTGTGCAGCAGCTCGACGTATTCCTCCGGGCCGAGGTTATATTCCTTCGCTTCCGGGAAGTATGTCAGTGCTTCGGCAAAGCTCTCCGTGCCGGCAGTCATGTAGTGGTCCAGCTCTGCGGCCTCATGGGAGATCTGTTCCTCAAAGAGGGAGTACATGACCACTGCAGCAGCTCCGCTCTCTTCCAGCCTTTTCATGCTTTCGAGAGTGTGTGACAGCGGTCCCGCAGACGGAACAAGCGGGTTTTTCAGTTTGAGCCCGAGATACGTCGTTGAGAGATCCATTGCAATATGCTCCAGGTGATGAAAATCAGGACTCTTCCTGTTGTGGGGTTTTCTGCTGGGCGGACCCGTTGCCGTCGTGGGTGAGCTCTTCGTACGAGGCAAAACGGAGGCGCGCATCTTCTTCCGCCAGGGCCATCAGGCGACGCGCTTCTTCGGGATTGCTTTTCGTGAGCATCTTGTAGCGCGATTCCATGTAGGCGTAATCCTCGAACCGGATCTTCGGCGGTTTGGAATCGAGCTTGAACGGATTCTTGCCTTCCTTCGCGAGTGCCGGATTGAAGCGGTACAGCGGCCAGTGGCCGCTCTCAACCGCCGCCTTCTGGTTGGTCATCCCCTTTGTCATGTTGATGCCGTGCGCGATGCAATGGGAATAGGCAATGATCAGAGACGGTCCCTCGTACGCTTCGGCTTCAATGAATGCCCGGATCGTCTGCATGTCATTGGCCCCCATGGCGATGTTTGCGACGTACACGCTTCCGTACGTTATGGCAATCTTCCCTAGATCCTTCTTCGGCAGCGGTTTCCCGCCAGCGGCGAATTTCGCCACCGCAGAGCGCGGGGTCGATTTCGACATCTGTCCGCCCGTGTTCGAGTACACTTCGGTGTCAAGCACCAGGACGTTCACATTGCGCCCGGAGGCGAGAACATGATCAAGCCCACCAAACCCGATATCGTACGCCCAGCCATCGCCGCCAACGATCCAGACACTCTTCTTCACGAGGTTGTCTGCAAGGCTGAGGAGGCTCTTTGCCTCCGGCGAGGCAACGGATGCCAGTTTCTTCTTGAGTTCCTCCACCCGCTGTCTTTGCTCGTAAATCCCCGCTTCGTCCTTCTGCACCGCCGTGAGCAGTCCTGTGGCAAGCGGCTCGCCGATCGGTCCCGCGAGGGCCTTCACGAGCTCCCGGGCCATCTCCGCATGTTTGTCGATGGTCAGACGCATCCCAAGACCGAATTCGGCATTGTCTTCAAACAACGAATTCGACCATGCCGGTCCGCGGCCGTCTGCATTCTTCGCCCACGGTGTCGTCGGCAGGTTGCCGCCGTAAATGGACGAACAACCCGTTGCGTTGGCCACCACCATCCGATCGCCGAACAATTGCGTGGCAAGCTTCAGGTAGGGCGTTTCGCCGCAGCCAGAGCAGGCGCCGGAGTACTCGAAGAGCGGAAGGAGGAATTGCGATCCCTTCACGGTATCAACCTTCACCTGGCGGCGATCGACGTCGGGAACGCGAAGGAAGAATTCATAATTCACGCGCTCCTGCTCGCGGATCGGGGGCTGGGGCAGCATGTTGATTGCCTTGAGCCTCGTTTCGGATTTATTCTTGGCAGGACAGATATCCACGCAAAGGCCGCATCCTGTGCAATCTTCGGGGGCGACCTGAACCGTGTACTTCATCCCCTTGTACTCGGGTCCCTTGTAGTCCATGGCCCTGAACGTCGGGGGGGCATCTTTCATATACTTCGGATCGAAAACCTTCACGCGTATCGTTGCGTGCGGACATACAATCGCACATTTGTTGCATTGAATGCACACGGGGGGATCCCAGACGGGAATCTCGAGGGCAATGTTCCTCTTTTCCCACTGTGCCGTTCCGGTCGGGAACGTGCCATCCACCGGCATCTTGCTCACCGGAAGCTGATCGCCGAACCCGGCCATGATTTCCGCCGTCACCTCTTTGACGAACTGGGGGGCCTCAGGAGCAACAACCGGGGGCATCTCAATCGTGCTGGTGACCGCGGCGGGGACTTTGACCTCAAAGAGGTTTGCCAGAGTCTGATCGACGGCTGCGAAGTTCTGCTGGACAATCTGATCCCCCTTCTTTCCGTACGTCTTCTTGATGGACATCTTGATTGCCTCGATCGCCTGTTCGCGCGGAAGGACCCCCGAAATCGCGAAGAAGCAGGTCTGCATGATCGTATTCACTCTGGAGCCCATGCCGGTCTGCTGGGCGACTTTGTAGCCATCGATGACGTAAAACTTGATCTTCTTGTTGATCAGCTGTTGCTGAATGTGCCTGGGGAGCCGGTCCCACACCTCTCCGGCGCCATAAATGCTGTTCAGCAGAAACGTCGCCCCCGGGATCGCCGCCTTCAGAACGTCGAACTTTTCAAGGAAGAACCACTGGTGGCACGCGACGAAATTCGCGCGATCCACAAGGTACGTTGAGTGGATCGGCCGCGGACCAAAGCGCAAATGGGAGGTTGTGGTCGACCCGGATTTCTTCGAGTCATAGACGAAGTATCCCTGCGCGTAGTTGGGGGTATCCTCGCCGATGATCTTGATGGAATTCTTATTGGCGCCGACCGTTCCGTCCGCTCCCAGACCGTAAAACACTGCCCGCACGACGTCATCCTGCTCGGTGGCAAACGAAGCATCGATCTCGATGCTTGTGTGGGAGACATCGTCATTGATTCCAACGGTGAAATGGTTTTTGGGTTTGGGCCTTGCCAGCTCATCAAACACCCCCTTGGCCATGGGAGGTGTGAACTCCTTTGAAGAGAGTCCGTAACGGCCTCCGATGACAACGGGGAAGGATTTGAACGGCGCTATCCCCGCAGCCAGTCCCTCAACCACGGCGGTGATGACGTCCTGGTAGAGCGGCTCTCCGGCACTCCCCGGCTCTTTCAAACGATCCAGCACCGCAATTTTCTTCACTGATGCGGGGAGGGCCTTAATGAAGTGGGTGGCGGCGAACGGCCGGAACAGGCGTACCTTCAGGAGCCCGACATTTGCCCCCTTGGCGTTCAGAACGTCAACGGTTTCCTCCACGGCTTCGGCTGCAGAGCCCATGACGACGATGACCCGCTCCGCGGTGGGAGATCCGTAGTACTCGTACAATGTATATTTGCGCCCTGTAATGGATCCAAACTTGTCCATCGCCTTCTGAACGCTGCCCGGGCATGCCGCGTAGAACGGATTGACGGTTTCACGACCCTGGAAATACACGTCGGGGTTCTGGGCGGATCCGCGCATCACCGGATGATCCGGCGAGAGAGCCCGGCGACGATGCGCCTGCACAAGCTCGTCGTTGATCATGGCGCGCATGTCATCTTCAGTGAGTTGCTCAATCTTCATGACCTCATGGGAGGTCCGGAATCCGTCAAAGAAGTGGATGAAAGGAACACGCGCTTCCAGGGTTGCGGCCTGTGCGATCAGGGCCGTATCCATTACCTCCTGGACCGAATTTGAGGCAATCATGGCGAAGCCCGTGGAGCGTGCCGCCATGACGTCGCTGTGGTCACCGAAGATCGAGAGCGCCTGTGCGGCAATGGACCGCGCCGAAACATGAAACACGGTCGAAGTAAGTTCGCCCGCAATCTTGAACATGTTCGGAATCATCAGCAGGAGACCCTGCGAAGCTGTGAAGGTCGTTGCCAGAGCTCCGGCCTGCAGGGCGCCGTGGATTGCGCCCGACGCTCCGCCCTCACTTTGCATTTCGGTCACTGAGGGGACCGTCCCCCAGAGATTTTTCCTGCCCTGCGAGGACCACTCGTCTGCCCATTCACCCATGTTGGAGGAAGGCGTGATCGGGTAAATTGCGATGACTTCGTTGACTTTGTGCGCGACGTACGCTGCGGCTTCGTTGCCGTCGATCGTGACCATGTTTCTTTTCATCATGCTGCCTTAAAAATAGTAAGATGATGCTTCGGGATTTCAGAGGAATTCGGGACTTTCAGGCTATTAACGTCTAATATCATGCCATGCCCAGTTCCCCCAAAAACGCCAAATTGCCGGATATGGGGCGGCCCCATTCCAAATTTTGGGAATTTTGACGGAGAAGTGGGAAATGAAAACGGGTGAGAATTCTCAGCGTGGAAAGTGCGGTTGCTGCTGCGTGAGACAGTGGAGCGTCCCGAGTCCCCAGACGAGATCCCGTGCGTGGATCCCGACCACAGGACGATCAGTGATCACCTCCGCCAGGATTCCGAGTGCAATGCAATCCTGGGGATCGTTGAATGTCGGGACAAGGAGGGCGGCGTTTGCGAAGTAGAAATTTGCGTAGCTGGCCGGGAGGCGCTGTCTGTTGAAGAAAACCGGCCGGGGCATCGGCAGAGGAATTACTTCGAGAGAGGAACCATCGTCAAGGCGTATCTCCTGGAGGCGCCGCCTGTTCTCGCGGAGTGGTTCGAAGTTCTCGTCGGAAGAATCCTTTTCTTCGCAGAGGACAACCGTGCGTGGAGAAACAAACCGTGCGACATCATCGACATGCCCGTGCGTGTCGTCGCCCGCAATTCCTTTGCCGAGCCAGATCACGCGTGTTGCACCGAGCAGGGTTTTGAGGCTGTGCTCCACAGATGCACGATCCATTCCTGGGTTTCTGGACTGGACGTGTTGATCCAGCAGACATTCTTCGGTCGTGATCAGCAAGCCGGATCCGTTGACATCAATTGCGCCGCCCTCCAGAACGAAGGAATTTCCCTCTTCCGCTTCAGGAAGGAGTCGCAGGCCGAGAGAGGCTGCCGCCCGCCTGTGCACCTTTGTGTCTTTCTTCCAGTCCGGATACTTCGCCCAGCCATTGAACCGGAGCCGGGCGACCGCAAGCTCCTGAGGCGCTTCCTCTCTCCTGATAAAGATGGGGCCGAAATCTCTCGTCCAACCACGATCGGTCGCAAACCGGAAAAAACGAACCCGGGTAAGGTCAATACCGTTGCGCCGGAGGGCAAGCCGTGCAGATTTTTCGTGTGCGGGTGAATTGACGAGGATGTGAACGGCTTCCCCCTGTGCGAGCACGCGGACGATATCGGCATAGACCCAGGGGATTGCAGAAAACTTCCCGGGCCAATCGCTCACGTTGTGCGGCCAGCCGATCCAGGTGGCATCGTGCGGTTCCCATTCCGCCGGCATGGAAAAACCGAGTGAGGAGGGTGCGGGCTGCATTACGGCGGGATTCTCCGGGGCTCTTTGTCGAGGAACCGGTCTGTGATCCCCTGGTAGGCATCGATGCGGCGGTCTCGCAGGAACGGCCAGTTCCGCCGGACGTCTTCGATGCGGGCATGGTCCACCGTTGCCAGAAGAATTTCTTCGGCGTCAGCGGACGCCTGTGCGATCACTGTTCCCTGAGGGTCCGCAATAAACGAAGATCCCCAGAATTCGATTCCCGGCCCGCCCTGCTCCGGCTTCTCGTGCCCGACGCGGTTCACCGCCGCAACATAGACACCGTTGGCAATTGCGTGACCCCGTTGAACGGTTCGCCATGCTTCTCGCTGTGCTTCCCCGAGTTCTGCCTTCTCGTGCGGATGCCAGCCGATCGCCGTGGGATAAAAAAGCACGGACGCACCGCGTAATGCGGTCAGCCGCGCACCTTCGGGATACCACTGGTCCCAGCAGATCAGCGTGCCGATCCGGCCGGCCCGGGTATCGAACGCCTGGAAGCCCAGATCTCCCGGGGTGAAATAGAACTTCTCAAAATAGAGAGGATCATCGGGAATGTGCATTTTCCGGTACAGACCGGCGATGGAACCGTCCGCGTCGATGACCACGGCGGTATTGTGGTATACGCCGGGCGCCCGCCGCTCAAAAACGGGAACGACGACCGCTGCGCTGATCTTCCGCGCAAGAGAGGTGAATGTTTCGGTGCTTGGACCCGGAATGCTCTCGGCGAGATCAAAGAAGGAGGGGTCTTCGCTCTGGCAGAAATAGCGGGACCGGTAGAGTTCTGGGAGACACACGACCTGCGCCCCCTGATGAGCGGCTTGTTCGACGCTGGCGGCTGCGTGCTTCAGGTTTTCGTCCAGCTTCGTCCCGACGGCAAGCTGAACAAGCGCGATGGTGAAGGAGTCGGTTGTGGATGACATTGATGGGAGACATGTGTTGCCGATCGGACGCGAAAATATACCTCGTGACGGAGAGAGATGCAACCGATGCACGTCACCTCACCGTGACAGCACCGGCGCATGTGCGAAGGGAATGGAGCCGCGGGACGAGCTTCCTGAATTTGAAATGGCGTGCCTTCGGGGAGCCTTTATGCGAAGGCTCCGGCCGGCGCGGACTCCGGCGCGTAGTGCGAGCGGCGCACCACCATGATCGTCAGGTCGTCCTGACGGGGAGCGCTGCCGCGGAACGCTGAAAGGTCTTTGCGTATTGCATCGAGCAACTCCGGAGTGCGCAGATTCCTCGCCGAGGACGCAACCTCAGCAAGGCGCTGTTCTCCGTATTGCTTTTCTTGCTCGTCCTGCGCCTCGGAAAGCCCGTCTGTGTAGAGGATCATCGAATCGCCCGGCTCGAGGTTGTGGGCTGTGCACGCGAACGGTGCGCTGAAGAACAGTCCGAGCGGCAGGCTTGTGCTGTCCAGGTACTCGACGCCGCTTCGGCGCACGATGAGCGGGCGGCAATGGCCGGCATTGCACACACGGACACTCCCGTCGGCGAGTGCTTCGACGGAAACGAGCGTTGCGAAATGGGACGAAAGCGTCGTTTCCGAGAACATCCGGTTTGCGCGGGACATGAGATCCTGCAGACCGGGGAGATTGGCTACAAGCGTCCGGAAAATCGCGTGGAGCTGGGACATCAGGAGTGAAGCTGCAACCCCCTTGCCTGAGACGTCTCCCACGAGAAATATGGCACTTTGCTGGGGATTTACAATCGGCAGGGCATCGCAGTAGTCGCCGCTGACTGTTCCGGCAGGCTCGTAGTGGAACGACAGCTCCCAGCCAGCATGCAGCATGTTGTTTCTCGGAAGCAACTGTGCCTGTATCGTCGACGCAAGTTCGAGATCGCGCTCAATGGCGCGCTGTTCCTGCATGGTGAGGTGCTCGAGGCATATTCGCACAAGCGGGTCCATGCGGAGCGTATCCGGCCCGATCCATTTGTGGCATTCATCGCAGGTGCCGTACGTACCGGCATCGAGCCGTTCCAGTGCGCCGTCGATCTCTTTGAGAAGCGCCGCAAGACGATCCGGCTCTTTGGCGTGGGGTATCGCATCGGACAGACGAGCGCGTCGGTTGGACAGCTGGGCCCGGATAAGGTGATCAACATGCTGTCGTTCAACGGCCGAATCCGCCTGACTGACGGCGGTGATGGATTCAACGGGTTTTGTCATACATCAATGAACGCGAAACGAAGCTGCGAAGTTTCACCTCCGTGGAATTCGAGCCCCGGAGTATTCTTGATTCTCGAATGAATTTGCGGTACGTTTGGCCATGGATCGGTCAGCCCGGATATATTTCATCCTGCTTGCCGGCACATTGCTCTGGTGCGCGCTTATCGTGCTTGCGCCCATCTGTCGTGCCTCGGGATCTCCCGCCCTGAAGAGCGTTGGTGACTTGCTGTACGCATTGTTCGGCCCGATATGTCACCAGATTGATGCGCGATCATTTCACGTGCTGGGTGCGCCGCTTGCCGTCTGCTCCCGGTGTTCTTCGGTCTATTTTGGGTTCCTGTTCGGAGTTTTGCTCTACCCGCTGGTATTCGGCCCCGGGCGTTATGTCCAAAGAGGACGTTGGGTCCTGGCCCTGGCGCTGGCCCCCATGCTGGTCGATGTGTTCGTTGACGTGTTGGGTGTGCACGAGTCGACAATGTTCACCCGCGCGATCACCGGCGGTTGGTTCGGCCTTCTTGCTCCGCTGAGTATCGTTCCTGCTGCTGTGAGAGGTCTGGAAGAGATCTTCGCTCGTCCCTCACCGTTCATTCAACCTGAGAAAGGACAACAAGATGCCTGAGAAACCCGGCAAACTCATGCCCGCGCTCTATGGCGGAGTGATCATGGGACTGATTTCCGGCATTCCGTTTATCAACTTTGTCAATTGCCTTTGCTGTGCAGGAGTCATGCTGGGGGGATTCATGGCGGTTTTCTTTTACAAGAAGGATCTCAAGGATACTGATCCGCCGCTCACCAGCTCTGACGGGCTCCAGCTGGGAGCACTCGCGGGAGTGTTTGGTGCGGTCGTGGGTCTCCTCCTCACTGTGATC
>Ga0326726_10003324_pt1 | contig 14759 bp, 14 predicted proteins | sample MHFenrmetagenome_2_FD_207603 | JGI IMG/M metagenome (GOLD analysis project Ga0326726, IMG submission 207603) | Lab enriched peat soil microbial communities from Michigan Hollow, Ithaca, NY, United States - MHF15MN | ecosystem: Environmental > Terrestrial > Soil > Wetlands > Peat | place: USA...
AACCTGAAGCCGGACAAGCAGATCAAGACACCCGCCGACATGGCCGGCATCAAGCTGCGCATGCCACCCGGTGAATTCTGGCAGTTCCTCGGTGAATCGCTCGGCGCCAATCCGACCCCTGTCGCATACGCCGAGCTCTACACCGCGCTGCAGACGGGCACGGTGGACGGCCAGGATAATCCGGTCGTGGCAAGCAAATTGATGAAGTTCGACGAGGTGACAACGCAGTTCGTACTGACGCGTCACGTCATCGCTTACGACGTCATGGCGATCCGCTCGAAAATCTGGGATGCGATGAAGCCCGACCAGCAGGCGAAGTTCCAGGCCGCCGCCGAAAAGGCAATGGACGAGAACACCGAGCGTTTTAAGAAGCAGGAAGCGGAAGTGCTCGAGTATTTTAAGAAGGAAGGCAAGAAGGTCTACGAGCCCAACCAAAATGCTTTCCGCACATTCGCACAGAAACGTTACGTCGAGAAATACGGCAATGACTGGCCGAAGGGCGCGCTTGAGCGCATTAACGCAATCAAATAAGCGCCTTGTCTTTCGGTTTTATATCCGCCGAAGTCTGGCCGGCTCGCCGCATCGAACCGGCCAGACTTGCGACTAAAGGCGCAAGGCGGCCCAGGAGCGCAGCACACGGTGAAACAAAAGCTTATTAGCGGAGCACAATGGCTGCAGCGGCGCGCCGAAAACGTTGCCGTCGCGTTGCTTAGCGTCATGTTCGCGACCTTCATCGTCCAGATTTTTGCGCGATACGTACTCAACAAGCCGATCGGATGGTCGGAAGAAGTAATCATCACGACATGGCTCTGGACGGTTTTGTGGGGCGCGGCTTTCATCCTGCGTGAATCCGACGAAATCCGTTTCGATATCATCTACTCGCAAGTTTCGGAGCGAACGCGGCGCATCTTCACGGTGCTCAGCGGCGTCGCGCTTGTGGCCCTTTACTCCGTATCGCTGCCCGCCGCCTACAGTTACGTCAGCTTCATGAAGGTCGAACACTCTGCTTATTTGCGCGTTCCGATTAACTGGCTGTACTGCGTCTTCATTATTTTCAGCGTTGCTTGTATCTGCCGGTATTGCTGGCTGGTGTATCGGGCTGTGCATGGCGACAAGTCACCGGAAACCGATCCTGCAAATCTCGTAGACTGACGATGCCATCGCCTTTTGCCATTTGCATCGTTGCTATCGTCCTGTTGGGCGCCCTCGGCCTGCCGATCGGGCACGCCATGATCGCGTCGTCGATCCTGTATCTATTATTGTCAGGGCTCGATCTCGGCACCGCCGCCGAGCAAATCCTCAACGGCCTCTTCAACAGCTACGTCCTGTTGGCAATTCCGCTTTTCATACTTGCGGCCGATTTGATGAACATCGGCAGCTTGACCGACCGGCTGCTGCAATTTTGCCTCGTACTAGTCGGGCGTTTTCGCGGCGGCCTTGGTCACGTCAACGTCATCGCCAACATGATTTTTGCCGGCATGTCCGGGTCGGCAATTGCCGACGCTGTCGGCATCGGCCGGATCATCATCGGTATGATGACGCGGGATGGCCGCTACCCGGTCGCTTATGCCGGCGCGATCACAGCGTCGGCCGCCATCATCGGTCCGATCATTCCGCCATCCATCCCGATGGTCCTCTACGCGCTAATCTCGGATGCATCGATCGGTTACCTGTTTCTCGGCGGCTTCGTACCCGGCATCATGCTTGGCATCGCTTTCATGATAATGAATTCGATCATTGCAAGGCGGCGAAACTATCCAGTCGAGCCCCCAATCCCCGCGCGCGAGATTCCACGAATTGCTATGCGCGCCTTTCCAGCATTGATGTTGCCGGTGATCCTGCTATTCGGCATCTACGGCGGCGTCATGACTCCGACCGAGGGTGCAGCCGCTGCGGCGTTTTACGCGCTATTCGCATCGACGGTGCTCTATCGCGCGGTGTCCTGGCGGCAGCTTTACGACGCCATCCTCACTAGTGGAAAGGCGACGACTTCAATCGGCATGTTGATCGCGGGTGCGCTGATCTTCAACTATGTCGTGACAATTGAGAACATCCCAGCGTTACTGGCTCGCTTTATGAGCGGACAGAATTTCTCGGCGCCGATGTTCCTGCTGGTCGTCAATATCATTCTTTTCATCCTCGGCTGCTTGCTCGAAGGCAGCACAATCCTTCTCGTTGTTGTTCCTATCTTCATTCCGACTGCCAAGGCACTGGGCATCGACCTCGTGCATTTTGGCGTCGTCGTGGTGATCAACATCATGATCGGCTTGCTAACGCCGCCCTACGGACTGCTTCTGTTTGTCATTGCCAATATGACCAAGCAGCCTTTGGGCGCGATCGTGCGCGAGGCCGCTCCGTTCATCTTTGTGGCCATTCTTGTACTCGCCATCGTCACCGTCGTCCCTGACTCAATTCTCTGGCTGCCGCGGCTCATGGGATATAAAGGTTGAGGCTCCGCAAATGAAACCGATCTACATATTGAATGGCCCTAATCTCAATCGGCTAGGGAAACGCGAGCCTGAAATTTACGGCAAGGCGACGCTCGCTAATGTCGAGCAGTTCTGCCGAGAAGCGGCTGGCGATCAGGCCATCGAATTTCGTCAATCCAACAGCGAAGCCGAATTGATCGACTGGATTCATGAAGCAATCGACGAGGGCAGTGGAATCATCATCAATCCGGCCGCGTTTACATTTACATCAATTGCAATCCTCGACGCGCTGAAAATGTTCAAGGGTCCGATCATCGAGCTTCACATCTCGAACATTCACAAACGCGAGGCGTACTATCACCACTCTTACGTTTCGAAGGTAGCGACGGCCGTCATCGCCGGGCTTGGGACGGACGGCTATCGGATTGCCACCGGTTCGATGTTGGCGCTGCTAAAATAAGGGCGGTCAATGCGGCGTTAATTGCAACGCCTTCTGATGTCCGCTATTGGCACAAAGCAGACATGGGCTAGTGCACTGCACATGTCCGCTTTTGACCCAAAGCGGACATCGCTGGATTTTGGTCTGCGATGGTTTGTCGGTCGGAACTAAGCGTTCTCGATACAGCGCGTCAGGGGTTGCGAGTATCGACTTACCTTTTGGGTGAGTTCCCTATAAAATCCGTCGACATGGCTGGTAAGCACAAGGGAAGCCCTGAGCTAAAAACCTCGCGACTCAGCTGGTCGCTTTTTCTTCAGGTGGGCGACCCTTACATCCACTTCATAATGTCAGAACTTTGGGGAGGTCTAGCTAGCATTGCCGTTTTTGCATCAGTCCGTGTTTGCGCCTATTCTTCATATCGAATTGGATTCCGATCAGCGATGCCGCGCCTTCCACGTTCCTCGAAACGATACTGAGCTGGGGTAGTGCGCTAGGCGCAGCCTTAACCTTTGCAGTTATTACGTTTTACCAGATAGGCGTCTTGATGAGGCGATTGTGGGAGAGATTTAGCAAATGACGGACGGCTATCCCAACAAAGACGCGAAAATCGCTTTCACCCGAATCGGCAACTGGGGCGACCAAATTGGCTTTGGAAAGCCCTTCCATATCGAGGGGTTTGCTTTCGGGTTTCTGTTTAGATTTTTGACTGGCTTTTTTGCGGTCCTTGGAGGTTGTGCGCTGTTATTTGTTTGGGCGCTCTTTTTTGGTTGGTACGTCAACATTCCTATGTTGGTCGTTTTGTCTATTTATATATCTGTAGCAGTATTTTTTGCGGAACATATCAGATCGCGAGTCTATGAGCGGTTTGTAGAATATCAAAGCAATCCAATTAGACGAAAACTGGTTATCGACGAGACATTGGAGCAAATCGAAGCTCAGTTAGACAAGGGAAGCCCGAAGATATTTAGTCTTATTCTGAAACGCGGATTTGATTTCATATTTTCAATAATAAGCATTTTTGTTGTTTCTCCATTGTTTATTGCGGCCGCTGTTTCAATCAAACTTGATTCGCGCGGTCCAATTTTTTTTCGACAACGACGATACGGATTCAATGGCAAGGAAATCAAGCTTGTGAAATTTAGAACAATGAACGTGGACACGCATGAAGTTACGCGTGTCGGAAGGATTTTACGGCTGACCAATATTGACGAACTACCACAAATATTAAATGTGTTAGTGGGTGAAATGTCGGTGGTAGGGCCGCGTCCGTCTATTTATAACGCTGCCGAACAGGCCCAGTTTGATAAGGTCGTTTCAAATTACGCACTTCGCTACTATCTCAAACCGGGTATAACCGGCTGGGCACAAGTGAATGGTTATCGAGGCGGGCTGCCAAATCGAGACATTAAAGAGCGTGCGAAACTTGACCTTTGGTATATTGATAATTGGAGTCTTAGTTTGGATTTTTTGATTATAGGAATGTCACTAGTACATGGGTCAGTTATGGAAGAGTTAGTTAGGAAACTAGTACAAGACTTATTGGGTTCGATGCGACGATCAGGTTAGCTGGCTCGTAGCATGAGCCCGCCCTTACGCTGTGGCAGTGAGCCAAATGTTGCCGAGGGTCATGCCTTGTGCGCCAGCCACTAGAGTCCGCCCATGACTTTAACGGCTTGCTCTCCATCGCTGACGAGGCGATCGAATGAGTAGCGGAATGTCCGCTTTTGGCACAAAGCGGACATCGCCTAGTGCACTGCACATGTCTGCTTTTGACCCAAAGCGGACATTGTGCCGGACCAGAATTTGAGATCGGTTGTGTGTCATTTCTCACTCGCCGCCTGGTCGCAAAGTGGCTAGGCTTTAAAGATAGCAAGGCGTGGTCCTAACGGGGGCACACGCAGTGGCACTCTTGAAAAGAGTTCCTCATTAAACTTCCCAGGGAGGGATAAATGAAACGGTCCAACGGTCCGGCATTGTCAAAGCGGCAAGGTCGCAGAGAATTTCTTCTCAAGACCGCCGGCGGCGCGCTTGCAGCCACCGCGTTCGGCGCAATCCCCCTCAGAGGCTGGGCGGCCGACCCGGTGAATATCGGCGGGCTATACCCGAGCACTGGAAGCATGGCGCAAATTGGACAGGGCTGCGTCGCCGCCGCCAAGCTCGCGGTGGAAATGGTCAATGATGCCGGCGGTATTAAATCGCTCGGCGGCGCCAAACTCAACTTGATCATTTCCGATGTGCAAAGTGACACCACCGTCACTCGCACCGAAACCGACCGTTTGATCAGCGGTAACAAACTGTCCGCAATTCATGGCTGTTTTGCCAGCGCCTTGACGCTGATCGCGAGCGAAGTGGCGGAGCGCGCCAAGGTGGCGATTATAACGGGCTCAAGTACCGATCAACTCAACAAGGGCCGCACCTACACCTTCACGCCTTTCGCGCGCGCTTCGCAGTTTGCCAAGGCGCAGCTACAGATGGCTAAGCTAGTGAGTGACAAACCAAAGGTCGCGGTGATATTCGAAAACACTGCGTTTGGCACTTCAACCTCCAATGGCTTGCGCGAACTGGCTCCGGGCGAGGGCGTCGAGATCGTCTTATTCGAGCCGTATTCCGCCGGCTTTACCGACGCCAGCCCACTGATCAACAAGGTCAAAGCGTCGGGCGCGAACGCGCTATTCTCAGTGTCATATCTGAACGACCTCATCTTGATCGTGCGTACCGTCAAGCAGGTCGGTCTCAACGTCGCCATCAATGGTGGCTCAGGCGGCTTCGTCATCCCGGACTTCTACAAGAACGTTGGAAAGCTTGCCGAGGGCCTGCAGGGCGTGGCTCACTGGAACCACGACATGGACGCCAACGCGCAGAAAGTGAACGTCGAATACCAGAAGCGAACTGGCGAGTTCCTGTTCGAATATGCCGGCGGCCTTGTCGCGCAGACCTTCATGCTTGCCGATGCGCTCGAGCGAGCAGCGTCAACCGATCCGCAAAAAGTACGCGACGCCCTCGCAACGCTTGATGTTTCATCGGGTTACGCAGCGATGTGTCCTGGAGGCAAGGTCAAGTTCGGGCCTGACGGCAAGAACATCTACGCCCATCCGGTCGGAGTGCAGTGGCAGAACGGCGATCTGGCGAGCGTGTTCCCGAAGGAAGATGCGCGCGCACCGCTGATAAAAACCTAAGCCGCGCCAACAAATGGTAGAAATAGTGGCTCAGGCCGTCGTCAACGGCCTGCTTATTGGAGGTATTTACGCGCTGGTGAGCATCGGCGTCACGCTGATTTTCGGCGTGGTGAAGATTGTCAATTTCGCCCAAGGCGAATTCGTGATGATCGGGATGTACATCAGCTTCTTCTTAGCCACGCAGTTCGGCATCGACCCGATCGTCTCGCTGATCGTGTCGATGCCAGTCCTGTTCGTCATCGGCGTCCTGATCCAGCACTTCCTGATCCGCAGGGTTCTGGGGCTCAACGACTTGCCCCAGATCTTCCTGACCTTCGCACTCTCGCTCCTCATCCTTAATCTGGCATTGATGGTGTTCTCCGCGAACTACCGCACAGTGCACACGTGGTATTCAGACGAGGCATTCCACATCGGCGGGCTCTACATCCCCGTGGCAAAGCTGATTGCGTTCGCACTGGCGATGGTATTGAGCGGCATATTGTGGATCTTTCTGCACACGACCGATCTCGGAAAGGCGATGCGCGCAGCTTCCCAAAACCGCGATGTCGCACAGCTCATGGGGATCAACCCCAATCGCGTCTTTGCGGTTGCTCTCGGCATTGCGCTGGCGCTTGCCGGCGCCGCTGGTTCGCTGCTGATGCCGTTCTATCCAGCTTATCCGATGGTTGGGCAGGTCTTTGTGCTGATGGCTTTTGTCGCCGTCGTGCTTGGCACGCTCGGTAATGTTATCGGCGCTTTGATTGCCAGTCTGTTGATGGGGGTCGCCGAGTCGCTCGGTATCCAGTTTATTGGCGCCGATTCCGGCCTAATCGTGGTTTTCTTGTTGCTGCTCACCACACTTGCCGTGCGGCCGAGTGGCCTGGCCGGCGGGAGGCGTAACTGATGCGGCTTCGGGGGTGGGGCGGCCTCGTGCTCGCCGTCGTGATCACCGTGACGCTGGTATTGCCTTTGGTGGTCAAAAGCTCGTTCGCGATCGACATTTTTATTCGGATTCTGCTGTTCGCCTTCATCGGTACCGCGTGGAATCTGCTAGGTGGCTATGCCAAGCAACTTTCGCTCGGTCATGCCGCGTTTTTTGGGCTTGGCGCTTACACCTCGACCTTGCTGCAGATCGACTTCGGCATCTCGCCCTGGATCGGCATGGTTGCCGGTGGCGTGGTGGCGATGCTCGCCAGCCTGCCGATCGGCTGGCTGTGCTTCCGTCTGCGCGGGCCGTACTTCGCCATCGCCACCATCGCTACGGCGCAGGTCCTGATGCTGATCTTCCTCAAATTCCGCGATTTCGCCTGGGGGGCTGAAGGCACGACTATCCCCAATCTTGGCCACGCGCCGCTGATGATGCAATTCGAGGGTAAGGCCCCGTATTACTACGTCGTGCTCGGTCTGCTCGCGGTGGCGCTGACGATCACCGCATTGATCGAGCGTTCGCGCGTTGGCTACTACCTTGTCGCCATTGGAGAGGACGAGGACGCCGCCGAAGCGGTTGGCATCAATGTGCCGCGCGTCAAGCGCGACATATACATGATCTCATCGTTCCTCACTGCTCTGGCTGGCACGTTCTACACGCAATACATCTACTTCATCGACCCGCAGACGGCGTTCAATTTTAGCGTTTCGATCGAAGCCGCGCTTGTCTCTATCGTTGGCGGCATCGGGACGTTATGGGGTCCGGTGATCGGCACCGTGCTGCTAGAGACGACGTCGGCCTTATTGCAAAGTTGGCTCGGTAATTCGATTGGCGGTGTCCAACTCACCGTCTATAGCCTAATTCTGATGGCAGTGATCCTGTGGCGGCCGACCGGCATCATGGGCTACGTCACCGAGGTATATGCGCGTCGTCGCACAGAATCGGCGAAGGGGTGACGTCATGGCAGATGCCCTCGTCATCAAGAACCTAAGCAGGAGCTTCGGCGGCCTCCGTGCCGTTCAAGATGTCAGCTTCACCTTGCGTGAAAGCGAAACTCTGGCATTGATCGGTCCGAACGGCGCCGGCAAGACAACTGCGTTCAACCTGATCACAGGCTTTTACCAACCGGACACGGGCTCAGTGTTCGCTTTCGGCCGGGAGTTGGTCGGCCTGCGGCCGCATGACGTCTGCGCACACGGCCTTGCCCGAACTTTCCAGATCGCGAAGCCGTTCGGCGGCATGACGGTACTCGAAAACGTGATGACCGGCGCTTTCCTGCGCGATCGAAATCCCGACGCGGCACGCGTGAAAGCCCGTGAAGCCATCGACTTCGTTGGTCTGTCGGCGCGCGAGAATCGGGCGGCGCGTGATCTGACGACCATCGACCAGCGTCGTCTTGAAATGGCGCGTGCTCTGGCGACGCAGCCGCGACTGCTGCTGCTCGACGAGGTGATGGCGGGCCTCAATCCTACGGAGGTCGATCAGGCCGTTGCTTTGGTTGGCAAACTGTCGAGCCGCGGTCTCACCATCGTCATCGTCGAGCATCTAATGCGCGCCATCATGGCGGTGGCGAAGCATATTGTCGTGCTCGACCACGGGCAGAAGATCGCCGAAGGCAGCCCGAAAGAAATTGTCAAGAATCCGGAAGTCATCCGCGCTTACCTCGGCTCCGGCTATGATCAAACGCCGGTGGGGGCGGCACCATGATTGAGCTCAGAAGCGTCAGTGCGTCGTACGGCAGAGTGCCTGCGATCGGAGGCGTCACCATAAATGTGGGCGAAGGCGAAGCGGTCGGGCTGCTCGGCGCAAACGGCGCGGGCAAGAGTACGACATTGCGCGCGATTTCTGGGCTCGTGAAGCTGACTTCGGGCGCTATCACGTTCCTTGGGCAGAACCTCGCCTCGCTGCCACCGCACAAAATCACTGAACTAGGCATTGCTCACGTTCCGGAAGGCCGTCAGGTGTTTCCGGAAATGACGGTGAACGAGAACCTTGAGATTGGCTCCTACGTGCCGCACGCCAAAGCCGAACGTGCGCGCTCGCTCGATCTCGTCTACGGCATCTTTCCGCGCCTTGCCGAGCGCCGAAAGCAACTGGCCGGCACTATGAGCGGTGGCGAACAGCAAATGCTCGCGGTAGGCCGCGGCATGATGCTTAAGCCGCGCCTCCTGATGCTAGACGAGCCATCGCTCGGTCTCGCGCCGGTGATGTGCGACGTCACTTTCGAAAAGATCCATGAGATTCACAAGATGGGCACGGCGATCCTGGTTGTGGAGCAGAATGTCAGCCGTGCGCTAGGCCTGGTGCAGAGGGCTTACGTGCTGGAAAGTGGCAAGGTGATCATGCACGGCACCAGCATAGAACTGGCAAACAACCAGCAGGTGCAAGCGGCTTACCTAGGCATCTAGCGAGGAGGCCTTCCGGCAAGTTTGTCGCCAATTGGACGACGTCGTTATCGCGTTCATTCCAGGCGAAATGTCCGCTTTTGGCACTTAGCAGACATCGCCTAGTGCACTGCACATGTCCGCTTTTGACCCAAAGCGGACATCTCCGCATCGGCGCTGTGCCGGTTCAACTCTCTAGAATCCGCCTAAGATCGTTATATTGGGATTCGCTGATCTCGCCCCGCGCGCGGCCTTCATTGAGCATTTCCATTGTGCTCTTGCGCGGCCCATGACCTCCCATACGACGCATCATGAAAAACATCATGACTCCGCATATCGCCATAAAGAGAAACATCATAAGCGGCATAAACACCCAAGGCATCGGCCAGTAGTAATAATCATTCCACCACCACATGATTGCCTCCTATGATAATTTTAAACACAGGCGTGGAGGAAACGAGAAGGGCAGCGACTAGCAATGCAAATGGGATAGCTGCTTTGGACATCTGACACTCTGATTTAGTGACGACGGAATCGGCACAGCCGAAGGACTATCGACCCAAACATAGAGCTTGGACGAGTAAACTAGACTGTCTGTGTCGCTAGTTCTTGGACGGGCGCGTCATTCGCTAGGACGAGAGCGACAGTCGTCCAGTTCGGATTCGTCGATGTCCGCTATTGGCACCAAGCGGACATGCCGAGTTGCACTGCACATGTCCGCTTTTGACCCAAAGCGGACAAAGGCGGGGCCTTTCCCGTTGCAGGTTAGAGCCGCTACGATGCCCGGTCCGGAGCTTCGGGGGACATAATGAGGCGACGCGGCAAAGGGGGCGGCAACCCAGTAAAACCACGACGCCGCAAGACGTTGAGGCGCCGCAATGCGGCAAAGACCCTACGCCGGCGCAGTTCGGCTGCTACCGCTAAAACAAACGTCGCGCGGCTGAGCCGTGAACGCAACGAGGCTTTAGAGCAACAGGCAGCAACCTTCGATGTGCTCAAGGTTATCAGCCGCTCGACATTTGACTTGCAAGCCGTGCTCGCCACTTTGGTCCATTCGGCGGGCAGTTTGTGTAAAGCGGACAATGCACAAATCTTTCTACGTGACGGCGAGCTCTACCGACTCGCTGCCGACAACGGCTTTTCACCAGAGTATCAGCAGTACCTGAGAGAGCACCCGATTCCTCCGGGCCGGGGCTCGCTGGTAGCGCGAACGGCGCTGCTAGGCGTCACAGTTCACCTTCCGGATGTACTGGCTGATCCCGAGTACACTTGGCATGAGGGGCGCAGACTCGGCGGATACCGCACAATGCTTGGTGTTCCGCTCGTCCGTGATGGAAATTGTATTGGCGTTATGGCCTTGACACGCTCGCAGGTACAGCCATTCACCGATAAACAAATCGAACTGGTTCAGAACTTCGCCGCGCAGGCCGTCATCGCCATCGAAAATACGCGTTTGCTCAGCGAGCTGCGCGAATCGCTGCAGCAGCAGACGGCCACCGCCGACGTGCTCAAGGTCATCAGCCGCTCGACGTTCGATCTGCAGCCCGTACTCGATACGCTTACCGAATCCGCCGCACGGTTGTGCGATGCAGAAATGGCGGCCATCGCGCGTGAAAAGCACTCGGCGTTTTATTACGCCACGAGCTACGGATTTCCGGCTGGCTATCTTGAATTTATAAAGGGCATTGCGCACCCAGTGAATCGCGGCAGCGTTATCGGGCGAACCATGATTGAGGGTAAGGCGGTGCAGATTTCCGATGTGCTGTGCGACCCTGAATATGCCTATCTCGAATCTCAGAAACAGGGTGGCTACCGCACAATGCTCGGTGTGCCGCTCCTTCGCGAAGGAACTCCAATTGGTGTGCTTTTACTGGCCCGATCAAGCGTGCGGCCGTTCACGCAAAAGCAGATTGAGCTGGTCGAAACCTTCGCAGACCAAGCGGTGATCGCGATTGAGAATGTGCGCTTGTTTGATGAAGTACAGGCGCGCACGGAAGAGTTGACCGAATCTCTCCAGCAGCAGACGGCCACCGCCGACGTGCTCAAGGTCATCAGCCGCTCGACGTTTGATCTGCAGACCGTTTTGGACGCTCTCGTTGAAAGCGCAACACGACTCTGCGGGGCCACGCGTGGTCATATTTTCCAATTTGATGGCGAATATCTTCGTTTCGCTGCTGCGTACGGCGCATGGCCGGGGTTCCTGCAGCATTTGGAAAGTCATCCTTTGCGACCGGGTCCGGGTACCATTGCAGGAAGAGCAGCATCTGAGCGCCGGACGATTCATTCGCATGATGTATTGCAAGAGCCCAGCTATGAGCTCATGGAGGCAGTCAGGCAGCAAGGTTATCGCACTGTCTTGGCTGTTCCGATGTTGCGCGAAGGTGACCTTCGCGGGGTCATTACAATTCTAAAGACGAACGTCGAACCGTTCACGACCAAACAGATTGAACTTATCGAAACCTTCGCTGACCAAGCCATGATCGCGATCGAGAACGTAAGGCTTTTTGAGAGTGTTGAGGCCCGGACACGCGAACTGGCAAAATCACTGGAGGACCTGCGGACCGCGCAGGACCGACTAGTCCAGACGGAAAAGCTCGCTTCGCTCGGCCAGGTTACCGCTGGCATCGCGCACGAGATCAAGAACCCGCTCAATTTCGTCAATAATTTCTCGGGTGTCTCAACCGAATTAATCGATGAATTACAGGACACCTTGAAGGGTATACCGTTCGACGAAAAAGCGCGCGTTGCGATAAACGAACTGACCGACACACTACGAGGCAATCTCGACAAGGTCGTGCAGCACGGCAAGCGCGCAGACGCCATCGTCAAAAACATGTTGTTGCATTCGCGTCAGGGCTCCGGAGAGCGACGGCTCATAGATGTCAACGCTCTCGTCGAGGAGAGCTTCAATCTCGCCTATCACGGTGCACGGGCTGAGAAACAGAATTTCGATGTCATGGTCGAACAATCGCTTGACCCGGCTGCTGGCAATGCTGACCTTTTCCCACAGGAGATCACGCGAGTTCTGCTCAATTTGATTTCAAATGGGGTCTATGCGACGGCGAAGAAAGCCCAGGCTATTGGTGAAAGTTATAAGCCGACCCTCGCCGCTTCGACGAAGAGTTTTGGCGACCGGGTGGAAATCAAGATCCGGGACAACGGAACGGGTATTCCGCCGGAGATTAAGGACAAGATGTTCAACCCCTTCTTCACGACCAAGCCGCCCGGAGAAGGGACCGGGCTCGGGCTCTCTATTAGTCACGATATCGTCGTCAAGCAACATGCCGGTTCGATCGAGGTCGATACGCAGCTGGGCGAATTCACGGAAGTTAGGATTGTCCTGCCGCGAACGGCGGCTTCCATCTCCAAGTAGCCCGTGAACCCGGCGAATGTCCGCTATTGGCACAAAGCGGACATCGATGAACCACGACCGAATGTCCGCTATTGGGGTAAAAGCGGACATCGGTTTGGGATGCATGGTTGAGGGCACTGAAAAATGGCACTGAGTAACTGGGCGTTTGCCACGACGTTTGTGACCGCCATCGTTGGCTGTCTATTGGTCGCACTGATCGTGTGGTACCGGCGTCCGAAGCAGGACAGCTAGCGCACCTGCAAAAGTTCAAAATTCGTTCCTGGACGGTAATCGCTGTAAATTGCCCTTTGAAGGGCCTTATAGGCGGCTGGGTCCTCAAGAACTCCAATTGTCGTTTCCGCTGTAAGTCCGTGACGGGTAGCATTTCGCCTTGAGCGGTGCTTGCCGGCGTTGGTTCTCGGTCCAGTGCTATTCTTGGCATTCAACCGATTGGCGGCGATCTGTTTGTCTGTAGCCATTAGTTTTTGGTTATTGTTTCGTTGGTTTCGCAGGCAGCTTTTTGCGTCTCAGCTTGTTCTTCATTGGGGTGGGTTTGCTCCCAGAGCTGTCGAGCGACGGGGAGTGCATCGATGTTCAGAGCCTTCCACCAGTAAATTTCGTCTCCGGCCTGATGCAATTGTCGATGATGGCCACGGCAGAGCGGCACCGTAAACTCATCGCTGACTTTGACACCTAGTGCTCTCGGTTGCGCAAAGCGCAGGTGATGCGGATCAGAAGGATGACGGCCGCAGACAATGCATGGTCGTGAGGCCACAAAACGTAAATGTACTTTGTCTCGGCCTATTGAGGCTGCGCCGCAGCGCCTGCACCTGTTTTGCCGAGAAGCCCATCACCGTGTCCTCACGCTCAAAATCGGTTCTGGATTGGAGAGGGCAACGCCTGTGGCTCATATCGCGTTGGAACTGAGGCGGCGGTGTCAGCAAAGTCGCTGGACGGTTTTTGTTTTACTTAGATTGTCTGGTCCGTTGACGCTTGCGGAGACGAACTCCCGGGCCGCCGCCGTTCTCGTCGATGAATTCGATCCCTGCTTACCCGAAGAGACCCCGGCGGACGGGGAGATTGAGGTTATTCACACTCTGGCGGAGCTCGTTGAACAACTAGACCGAAGGGGCATGCCTCTTAACAAACTTGGTCGTGCGTGCCTCGATCTGTATGACAAGAGACGCCACGAGCAGGAGCATTCAGGAACGGTTGGTCTAACGTCATCGACAGATGATCACTGTGTTGAAGATGACACCTCCGATGATTCTGATCGTGGGAAATGAGGTTGAGAATGAGAGTTAGCTCTATTTTGCCTCTACTTTAGAGGCAAAGGAGGCATGATGATGAGGTGATCTTGCTCTTGTCAAAGAATGCTGGATTGTTGTGAAGCAGGAAAGCCGCTTCGATTGAAATTGGATGCATTGTCGTAGGAATATAATCCAACAGGTTGGCATTTTGGCAAAACGAACCCAAATCCTCCCAATCATTTCAACGTAAATTAAGCACCGACTTGAGTTCATCGACGAGAACGGCGGCTCTGGCGTGCGCTTGGAGGGTAAAGGAAACCGCGGAGTTATGCTCATCACCAAATGGTTGCGCCATTTTTGCGCGCCGACCATTTTGGCAAAACGAACCCAAATTAGGAATCGGTCAGTCCTCACCGGCAAACGCAGGGCATTAGTCAACGGTCAGAGAAGTCCATTGAACTCGCCGAGGTCTACAAGCAGCTCAACGCGCCGCTCGGACTGCTGGGACGAAAAAGCTTGGTTTACGCCAACCGGTTCATCACGGCCGATGACAACTCGTACGGGCGTTACCTGAGCAAGATTGGCGACATCACGATCCAGCGCGACGCGCTGCCGAAAAGTCATAGCTGGCTCTAGCGCGATGATGCTCCCGGTTGCTAGCGAGGGGTTCGCCAGGGTCAGAGATGGGCTAGACTTGCGCAGTTTCCGCCAACATCGCTCAAGCAAATGGCATTTCAGACGATGGAATTGCGTCATCTTCGGTATTTCGTGGCAGTCGCGGAAAAGTTGCATTTCTCGCGCGCGGCCGAGCAACTCAATATT
>Ga0326726_10003325_pt1 | contig 14759 bp, 12 predicted proteins | sample MHFenrmetagenome_2_FD_207603 | JGI IMG/M metagenome (GOLD analysis project Ga0326726, IMG submission 207603) | Lab enriched peat soil microbial communities from Michigan Hollow, Ithaca, NY, United States - MHF15MN | ecosystem: Environmental > Terrestrial > Soil > Wetlands > Peat | place: USA...
GGAAGTCCTGACAAGGTTAACACGCTCAAGTGCAAGTGCCATCTGGTTGGCAAACGCCGTGAGGATACGCTCCTGCTCATGCGTGATGACGCCATCAGGATCAGCAGGTTTCACACCCATTATCCCGAGAACACCTGCCGAGCTCTGTAGCGGAATATACCTGAGCCGGGACCCGTGGAGTGTATCGGTATCATAGCCGGCAACGGCACCATGCTGGAACGCCCAGGTCGCAACAGCGATGTCGTCTGCATCCAGGGTAAGCCCGCTTTCCGGCAGGTGAACGGTGAGGTGGTCTTCATCCGGAAGAAGAATGACACTTTCCCACTGGAATATTTCCCGGATATGCCGGGTAACTGCCCCAATGATTGAATCGGCATCCGCAGCAACAGCAAGGTCCTGCGAAAGCGCATACAGCGTCCCGGTCTCCTTCTCCCGTTCCGATGCGGCAAATGCATGCTCGCGTGCCCTGGTTACAAGCAGGCTGATCAGGGCGCCGACTATAATCATGCCCGCAAACGTGATGAGATACTCGGTATCGGTCACCCTGAATGTGAGGTGTGGGGGGATAAAGAAGAAATCAAAAGCAAGCACGCTGAAAATGGCAGTAAAGATTGCCGGCCGGAGCCCTTTCCTGAACGCGATAACGACGACCCCGAGGAGGTAAAGCATGGCGAGATTTGTCGGGGATATAAATGCCTTAATCAGCCAGCCAATGATGGTAATGGCGGCGATAAGTGCAATGCATGCGAGATAATCCCGGGGAAGAGTTACCGGGAGCAGAAAATCCAGATCGCCGATTTTTTGCTGGATATGCTCACTGCTGCTGATAACGTAGATATCGATATTGCCGCTGTAATGGATGAGTTCATCGACCACGGAACCAAAAACATACTCCTGCCATCTGGGGCGTAGTGTTTTCCCGATAATGATGCGGGTAATATTGTGCAGGCGTGCATACTCGATCACGGTTGATGCAATGTTCAGCCCGAACAGGGAAACCGTAGTGGCTCCCAGTTTCTCTGCAAGCTGCAGGGTCCGACTGAGCTGTTCCTTGGCTTCTTTTGAAAGCCGGTGGTGAGCCGGGGTTTCGACATAGATGGCGGTCCACTGGGCCCCCACCCGGTCGGCCTGCCGCCTCGCGGTCCTTACCAGTCGCTCGGATAACGGACCTGAGCTGACAGAGACAAGGATATGCTCTCCGGCCGCCCATGGACCCGGAATCGCCCGGGTCTGCATATAGGCGAGCATCTGTTCATCGATCCGCTCTGCGGCACGGCGGAGGGTAAGTTCACGCAGCGCGTAGAGATTCCCCTCGTTGAAGAACTGCTCGATTGCCCGTGCTGCCAGGTCGGGGACATAGACTTTCCCGTCCCGCAACCGCTGGAGAAGTTCAGAAGGAGTAAGATCAACAACCTCGATCTCTGCTGCTTCATCAATCACCCGGTCGGGAACTGTTTCACGCACGAGCACCCCGGTAATCTGGGCAACCACGTCATTGAGACTCTCAATATGCTGGACATTCAGTGTTGTATAGACATCGATACCGGCATCAAGCAGTTCCTCAACATCCTGGTAACGCTTGGGGTGACGGGAACCGGGAACATTTGTATGAGCAAGTTCATCGACAAGAACGAGCGATGGCCGGAGAATAAGCGTTGTATCGAGGTCAAGCTCCGGAAGCGTGACACCCCGGTACTCCATCATCTTCCGGGGGATAACCGTAAGCTCTTCAAGCAATGCTTCTGTCTCGGGCCTGCCATGGGTCTCGACATACCCGGCTTGTACGTCAATTCCTTCGGCACGCCGGAGGTGTGCCGCCTTGAGCATCTCGTACGTCTTCCCGACACCCGCGATGTACCCGAGAAAGATCTTCAGTTTGCCCCGGTGCTTCTGACGCTCCTCACCCTGCACGCGGGCGAGGAGGACATCGGGATCGGGACGACATTCAGGAGCAGCGACCATGGAACCGGATCACCCCACACCCATCAATACGAGCACCATATCGATAACCTTTATCCCGATAAAGGGAGCAATAATCCCGCCTATGCCATAGATGACGATGTTATTCCGCAAAGCGATCTCAGCAGTCATCGGGCGATAGGTCACACCATGGAGTGCAAGCGGGATTAAGGCAACAATAATCAGTGCATTGAAGATTACTGCAGACAGGATCGCGTTGTGGAGACCAAGAATATTCAGCGCAGAAAGGGCAGGATACGTCGTGAGGAATGCGGCAGGGATGATCACAAAATATTTTGCAAGATCGTTTGCGATCGAGAACGTGGTGAGTGCCCCCCGTGTCATGAGGAGTTGTTTCCCGATCTCGACGATCTCGATCAGCTTTGTCGGATTGCTGTCAAGATCGATCATATTTGCTGCTTCGCGGGCGGGCTGCGTCCCGGTATTCATGGCTACGGCAACGTCGGCCTGGGCAAGGGCCGGGGCATCATTGGTCCCGTCTCCCGTCATCGCAACCATGCGCCCGCCAGTCTGGTACTCGCGGATGAGGTTGAGCTTGCTCTCCGGTGTTGCTTCCGCAAGGAAATCATCGACCCCGGCTTCTGCAGCGATCGTCGCTGCAGTCAGACGGTTGTCTCCTGTGATCATGATGGTCCTGATGCCCATATTCCTGAGCTGGATAAACCGCTCCCTGATCCCCCCTTTCACAATGTCTTTTAAGTGAATGACACCATACGCTTTGCCGTTCTTCGTGACAACAAGCGGAGTCCCCCCGGCAAGCGAAATCGTCCCGACCTCCTTTCTGAGTGCATCCGACACCGGATTGCCGCTCTGCCCGATATCCTTAAATATCACGTCTGCGGCTCCTTTTCGTATGTGAACATCGCCAAAATCGACGCCGCTCATCCGGGTCTGGCTCGAAAACGGGACGAACTGCATCCCGCTGCCGGACTCTGTCGCTCCCACGGTCCTGCCGCGAAGCCCGTATTTCTCCTTTACCAGGACAACGATGCTGCGCCCTTCAGGAGTCTCGTCGGCAAGCGATGCGAGCTGTGCGGTATCCGCCAGATCCAGAATATTAGTTCCGTCAACGGGAACCAGATCGACGGCCTGCCGGTTGCCGAGGGTGATCGTGCCGGTCTTGTCAAGCAGCAGGACATCCACGTCGCCTGCAGCTTCGATCGCCCTGCCCGAGGTAGTAATGACATTCCGGCGGATAAGCCGGTCCATCCCGGCAATGCCAATGGCGCTGAGCAGGCCGCCTATCGTAGTCGGTGCAAGGCAGACGAGCAGGGCGACAAGGACAGTGATCGTGACCGGGGTGCCGGAACCTGCGGCCTCAACGCTGTAAATTGAGAACGCCCGGAGCGTTGCACAGACTACGAGAAATACTGCAGTCAGCCCGATAAGGAGGATGTTCAGCGCAACCTCGTTCGGTGTCTTCTGCCGCTTTGACCCTTCGACAAGACTGATCATGTGGTCAAGGAAACCTTCGCCCGCGTTGGCGGTCACCTGGATGATGAGCCAGTCCGAAAGGATGACCGTACCTCCGGTGACAGCGCTCCGGTCCCCGCCGGATTCACGGATGACAGGAGCACTTTCTCCCGTTATCGCACTCTCGTTCACCGATGCTATACCCTCAACCACGTCACCGTCAACCGGGATTGTATCCCCTGCCTTTACATAGAAAAGATCGGTCTTGTGAAGAGTGGAAGAAGAGACAAAAAGATAATCAGGGGCGTCAGGTTCCCTGCCTTTCCCGATCTCGTACCCGAGATACAGCTTCTTTGCCATCGTATCCTGCCGCATCTTCCGCAGTGACTCAGCCTGCGCCTTGCCCCTTCCTTCTGCGAGTGCCTCGGCAAAGTTTGCAAAGAAAACCGTGAACCAGAGCCACGCTGAGATCGCACCGATGAACCCGGCGGGGGCTTCGCCATTTCCGGTAAGCGCCTGGAGCCAGAGCAGGGTAGTAAGGGCACTGCCGGCTTCGACCACGAACATGACCGGGTTCCTTATCATCTGGCGCGGATCGAGCTTAACGACGGCATCGATGACCGCCCGCTGGTAGATGGCCGGCAGAAGCGTCCGGGTCTTCCGGATTCCGGAGGGTTCCCGCATGGATTACACACCTCCGCCGAGCATGAGATGCTCGACAATGGGACCAAGGGCGAGAGCCGGGAGGAAACTGAGCGCTCCGATAATGATGACGACAAAGACCAGCCAGATGATGAAGAGCGGGCGGTGGTCAGACAGCGTCCCCTCGCCGGCCGGAACGATCTTTTTTACTACCAGCGAACCGGCGAGAGCAAGGGTAAGGATGGCGGTGCCGAACCGACCGATAACCATGCAGGCAGCAGTCATGAGGTTATAGAATACACTGTCAGCTGACAGCCCGCCAAAGGCGCTGCCGTTATTCTGTGATGCTGACGTAAAGGCATACAGGATTTCAGAAAAACCATGGGGGCCCGGATTAAGCACGGCTGTTTTGCCCGGATCGACAAGAACTGCGACTGCCGTGCTGATGAGGATCAGGAAGATGGGGATGAGAATAATAATAGTGGCAAGGGTCATTTCCCGGGGCTCGATCTTCTTACCGAGATATTCCGGTGTCCGGCCGACCATCAGCCCGGCAATGAACATCGCGATGATCACAAAGACAAGCATGCCATACAGGCCGGACCCGATACCGCCATAGATCACCTCCCCGAACTGCATCATGAGGAGCTGGACAAAACCCCCGAGCGGGGTGAAGGAGTCGTGCATTGAATTGACCGCACCACAGGAAGCAGATGTGGTAACTACAGAGAAGAGTGCGGAAGACATGATACCAAACCGCACTTCCTTGCCCTCCATGTTGCCGCCCGGCTGGAGATCGGTCGTGGCCTGGTCGATTCCCATCCTGGCAAATGCAGGATTGCCTCCGAATTCAGCCCAGATGGCAAGGCCAAGGAGCGGCAGGAAAATGAGGGTCATTGCGATCAGGAGGCTGACACCTTTCCTTCCGGCCCCGACCATCCTCCCGAAAGAATAACAGAGCGCTGACGGGATCAGGAGGATTGCAATAATCTCGATGAAGTTGGCGAACGGCGTGGGATTCTCGAACGGGTGAGCCGAGTTCGTATTGAAGAACCCGCCCCCGTTTACGCCAAGCTGTTTGATCGCGATCTGGGAAGCAGCGGGCCCGAGTGGGATTGTCTGGGTGGTGACCAGGGCACCACCCGCATCCTTCACGGGATCGAGAAGTTGTACAGTGACTGGTCCACTCAAAGTCTGGACTGTGCCCTGCGAAACGAGGATGAGTGCGATGATGATGCTGATTGGCAGGAGGATCATCACGCTCCGGATGAGCAGCACCCAGAAGTTTCCGATAGTTGAAGAAGACTTCCGGGAGAGCCCGTACGTGAGCCCAACGAGAACAGCAAGCCCTGTTGCCGCTGACGTGAAGTTCTGGACACACAGCCCCATCATCTGGGTGAGGTAACTGACAGCGGACTCCCCGGCATAGGCCTGCCAGTTGGTGTTGGTGACGAAACTGATCGCGGTATTGAGCGCGAGGTCCCATGAGGGCGATCCCGCTCCAGCGGGATTGAGTGGCAGGATGGGCTGAATAAGCTGGAGTGTAAAAAGAAAGACGACCCCCACGAGCGAGAAGACCATCATCGCGATGGCGAATGTCTTCCAGTCCATCTCATCATCAGCTCTCACCTGTGACCATACAAGGAGCCGGTGTTCGAGAGGTCCGGTGATCGGTGAGAGGAGATGAGGCTCTCCTTTGAGAACCTTCACCATGAATCTTCCCAGCGGGACGACAGTCACGATAAAGACACTAAAAAAGAGGACCAGTACAATCCAGTCCGGAATCCGCAACCCCGATGCGTCCGGAGTAGTAAAATCTGGCTGTATCAGTGATGAAGGGACGATAGGGGAGGTGATCAGGTCATCGAGAGCGAGGTTGATCTTCAGGACATTCACCCGGGGTTCACCAAAGATCCAGAACTGCCTCGGTTCAATATGGCTGTTTACAAGGGAATGTACATCCTCCTCACGCACATTCCGCTCACGGGCGATCCGATGGACCTGGTAGTATGCGGCGTCAACACTGATATGCGGGTCAAGCCCGCTTGCCGAAGCCGTCACGAGATCGACAGGAACCGGAAGCGTGTTGTCCGGATCTGCCGCATAAAGGGCTTCGACTCTGGTTTTCACAAGACGTGTGAGTGCAGGGTTCGAAGGCCCGAGATTCGATCCTGACGAGAGACCGGCGTTGTAGGGCACCGGGGATGTGGCGGAGGGGCGGCCCCAGAAATATCCTGGCGATGTGAACGGTTGTCCTATGAGAGCTGAGCCGACCACGTTCCCTTCATGTACAATCAGGTTCCCGTTAGCCTGCACAGGAAAGACTGCCTGTGCAATGCCGGTGATCAAAAGGGGGTAGAAAATCCCGGTGATAAGAGTGAGCAGAAAAAAAATAACAACCGCTGGTTTTACCTGGTTCCGGATAATGGAGGGGACAGGGCCTAAATCCATACAAAAACCGCCTCTTACCTCATGGGCTCCGGACTTTCCGGGCAGGGAGTTTTGCTATTCTTGTGTTCATGCTGGCGGTATTTATGTCCATTGAAGGTTTTTGGGATTTTCAAACCGGTGCTAATGTTTCAATACCTGTGAAAGACAAAATTTTCAAAGAGATCCTGAATGGAGGTTATTCACAAATGCAATGAAGCCGGTGAACGCCGAAACATAAACACGACCGGCAGCAATATTTTCCACACCATAATTTCTCTTTTTCATAACATCATTGAAACGCTGTCGCATTTCCCCGGCGGGAGTATCTGGTATAACCGTCGTAATCTCCTCAAAATTGCCGCTCTCACATGCTCTCTCTACCAGGAAGATTGTCGTTTTTTCTTCCGGCGTTTTTATTGAAATGTTCAGATTATGAGGCCCGCAATAGACGGAATGGAGGCGGTTGATTGTATCGAAATACCAGTTGACAATATGATCGTGCACATCCCTCCGGGTGTTACGTTCACAACAGACCTTTTCCAGAAGATTTTTCAGAGTGTTTTCCGATTCTTCCGGAATCCAGATCAGGATATACTGAGCTTTTCCGGTCTCAAGGGCCTTCTTTGCCGCACTCATCACAGGACCGTTGTGTAAATTATTGGGCGATATCATATTCATCCTCCTTTGGATCTAGTTCCCGAAGCACCTCTCCTGGAATAAAAAATAGATTAAATATCGTACAGAACGCGTAACTTCTGTTCGATATGAGGTGAAATAGGGTGATAGCCCGGTAAAGCAAAAAAACCGGTGTCCCGTCTCACCGACTCCTCAATATCTTCATCACTGATCCCATGTTTCTGGTGGTCCACCAGTTCATGGAAAAATATCCTGCCACCACCATGCACAATTCTGCAGAGGCGGCAGTCCTCATCACCAGCCCTGATATAGTAATACGACGAGCCAATCAAAGAATTATCATACTCCTGTAACTGTTCCAGGATCAGCTCGTATTCCGGTGCCGATTCATCCGGCATTACATAGTATGGCAATGGAGCCATGCCGGTGATTTTCTTTGCTTTAGGCATTTCTCAACCCCCTCGTTTTTTGTCTCTCCCCTTGTCATGTGTAATTTCACATGGCTAAGGTACGAAGGCAATATCTTTCCTGACTATTTATATTTTTGTATATCCAGACCCGGATTGAATCATTGTATACACGAGGCTGTGGTAAAAACATTCAGGATACCATCGAGCCTGAGAAGATCTCCATAATACTTTCAGGGGTGCTACGCTCATCAGGACTTTGCCCTTGCCGCGTGGGCTCCCCCAACGGAAGGTGTTTTATTGTTCATGATGGCGCTTGGTCATGTTCACGTGTCCTCGTCCGGTTCGCATGCGGTTTCTGTATTCCGGCTTACTTCACATCACCTCGATGTTTTCCGGGTCACCTGTTGGAAGGATAACGCCCCAAGCTTGTCGTGATGCTCCTGCGTCAGATGCTGTTCCTGCACGCTCCTCACACCATGCTTCGCATCGTGGTCGTCACTGAGATCGTACTACTCGCTCAATGCTCAGTGATTCGTTCGAGCGATGCACGTAGGGCTTGGACTTGTCTCTATGGAGAAAAGTTACCTTCGCACCCAGGTGCGGCACTCACCCGGGCCACTGGTTTATGTTCTCCAAAGAACTATCGGAAGGATTCCGGGACCTGTCTTCGTTACTGCTGTTAAAGGGTATCTGGTTTTGCTGAATCAGAAGAAGAGGACATACTTTCCAGCACCTCAATCCTTTCTTCTGCCTTCCGAAGTTTTTCTTTCATGTACCTGCGCTGGAGAGCGACGCCGGCCTGGCGGACGAATGCCTCGACAGTCTCCCGGTTTTTTAGATCGTCATCAAACCGGTACCGGATAGCGATATTCCCGTATACCCCCATGCGGCACAAGCAACCCATTGCATAGCTTTTTCCAGCCGACATGCGTTCCTGTACTTCGTTGCAGATATGCTCCGGGAACATATGGTATGTCTGCTCGTAAAAACTGTCAGGGCACCGCATGAGGATTCCTTTTGAAATGCATTCCCATACCTCGGGCGTCTCCTCCATCGAAACCTCCCCTTGTACAAACTCCCCGAAATATTGAAACAACGCCTTCGTGTAACTCTCGTCCCCGGCGAATGCCCGGAGAGCGGTCTTCTTTGTATCGGGGTTGATTGACATTATGACTACGTGAGCCTTCGGTTCGAGCTCTGCAATGCGATCTGTGATATACTGATAGATATTCTCGTCGTCTCCCATGTCAGCGAACGTTGCAGAGGTCTGGGCGAGGAATTCCATGTTTTTTATATAATTCTTGATCCGGGCTGCCGACTCTTTTTTTTCGGTGATATCCTTTCCAACACCCTGGTATTCGCGAACGACTCCTTCATCGTCAAACAGCGCACGGATCGTCCAGAAGTTCCAGCGGACCTGGCCGGACTGGTCTGAAACCCTGCACTCTATAGCGGTAATGGAATGTTCCTTATCAAGGGACAACAGGGCCTGATTCAGCATGGCAGAGTCTTCATCATTAATCCCTGGTATGTGGTACTTACCAAGAAGGTCTGCCGGTTTTTTTCCTTGGTAGCGGGCGTAAGAATTATTCACAAAGACAAGAATACCGTCAGACCGGAATCGCGTGATAAACTCAGTCTGGTCCTCAACGATGCCCCGGTAGCGTGCTTCGCTCATTTGCAGGGTTTCTTCATATGTCTTCTTGGCAGTGATGTCTTCGATTATGTACGTCACACCCAGACTCCCATCTTCAAATGCAGTCGGAACCAGCTTCGTTCTGAAGTGGTGAATCTTCCCGTTGAGAACGCTACTTATTTCCGTTATTTTTTCATCGGCAATTTCACCGATTTTAACCGGATCTGGTGTTGGAAGGGTGCTGAAGAAAGGATTATGAATTTCACTCGTTTTTTTTCCAACCAGTGTCTCTCTTTTTTCATTAAGGAGTTTAAGAACCGGTTCGTTTACCTGAATAACTCTCTGTTCCGCGTTAAGCACGATAACGTAATCGGAAGAAAATTCAAGCATCGCTGAAATCGGAACCCGGTGGGAGAGGTAGTATACTTTGGCAGCTCCCATAACCTGCATCTCCACCTGGCCGGATATGAGCAGCATGTCGAGATACTTGGCCACCAGGTTTCTGTTCGTGTTCAATCGGGAAGTGAGATCAGAGATACTCAGTCCTCTTGGTTGCGACCTGAGACATTGCTTGATTGCATTGACCCTTTCCTGATCAAGAACTGCCATGGGTCAGAAATTATTTTTTTATGCATTAAACCTTGTTAAATAAACTTATTTACCATATGATGCACCTCACTGTTTTAGATGACGCCCCAAGCTTGTCGGGATGCTCCTGCGTCAGATGCTGTTCCTGCACGCTCCTCACACCTGCAAGGCATCGTGGTCGTCGCTGTTTATCATATCCATTCTTAACGTAAATGACTCTTTGATGACCGTCCCTGGATCCAGGAAGTTACCAGGAATTTTTCGGATTATATCAGGGTAAGGATGTTATTTTCCTGGATAATGGTCGGGGGAGAGACCCTGCGGATAGTCAGGGATGTGCCTGATGGCGGTCTGATAATGATCGTGATAAATTGCCTGGGAACGAGCGGGGCTTTGGGGTTGATACGGATGACGAACTGCTCTTCATATTCGAGCCGGTTGTTGGGGTTGCCGATCTCGTTCATCACCTCCAGGATCCCCCAGGAGCCCTGCAGGGGATCGCCGCGGTAACTTTTGACAGGTTCCAGGCTTTCGGTCCGGATTGCATCAGCGTAGACAATCGAGATGTTCTCCATGTTGACAGTATTTTGTCCCGGGACCAGACCGACCGTAAAGGTGAGGGTATCAATCGTGCCCCGGGGTATGCCATTTCCGGTCACATCCCCGATAACCCTCATTACCTGTCCTGGTAGAATAGCATCCGGAACAGGTAATACCGGGCCTGTTTTTTCTTCACCGGTGCAGCCGGCTACAAGAACTATTGCAATGAGAACAGCCATCACCGGAAGAGACAGCAGCTTCATGACCAGGATCTCCCATCGATGTGTATTGTGGATAGTGTGAGAATGAGTGCTTATAAAAACACTTGCATCTGCATACTGACTTTCAATGACTCGTGTTAACACACACAAGGCCAGGACGTTGCTTCTGCGGAGAGAAGTACTTTCACACCCTTTTGCCGTACTCACCCGGCCGTTATGCCCCGGGACCCGTTTTCCGCTCCGCTCCTCCCACCCTTGAAAGGGACAGGGGAGTCCCCGGGGAGTGTATCTGTCCCCGGCATAGATTTATGGATAAAAATTTCCGGAACAGGATCCCGGACCTCTCCGGATTCCCCTTCATTGCACGACGATAAGCTATGTGTCCTGGTTTCTGGTAACAAAAAAGGAATATCCATACTCACGTGAATACGTGCGGAAGATTTGCATCTCCTCTCCCGCAGAACTGATACGTGCCTGCACTTCCAGGTCATGTTCGTACCGTTGCTTCAGAATTTCCAGTCGCCGGGATAATGGGGTGTAATATTGGTCCCACCATGCAGCGTCAGGAAACCGTAGAGTACCCGGTATCGAATACCCGTAATCCCTGATTACTGTTTCAGCTTCCTGTTCATGCACCATCGCGGGATAGTGTTCTGTAAAGTACAGTTTGCACTCCTCAGAGGGGGTAGTGCTGAACCAGACACAATCAGAGATGGCAAGGTGCCCCCCCCCTGGTTTCAGGAGCCGCTTCCAGGAATGGAGGGCCTCCTTAAAACCCATAACAAAAGCCGATCCCTCGGCCCAGATGAGATCAAGGGATGTATTCGGAAATGGAAGATTGTCCATTGAAGCACGTAACGTTTTTATCCGGTATCCAGTCCCTCTTTCTTTGCCCGCTCCTGAAGATCATCGGGGAATGGCTGGTGGATATCACAGGAAGGTATCGTCGACTTCGGGCAGAGCCGGGCAAGGGTGAGGGTCTGCATGCCTGACCCGCACCGATATCGAGGATATGGGCATGGGGGGGGATATCCGGGATGAGGTGAAATGCCCGGGCTGTACATGCATACGATCCCGGACCCTGGCGGGGCAATCCTTCAAACATCGTAAAGAAGAAACCGTCATCCATATACGGTAGTCCTGGACCTCCATGAGACAGATTCTTTCCGGTCGGATAATGAAGGGATGGGATGGGTCATTTCACCGGCATTCCATGGCAGCTGGTATCAAAACCGGCTTTTTGAGGTACGGAGTCCGCGGGCCAGGACGTGGGGTAATTTCCACCGTTTTACTCTCATACCGGATAAGCCCGTTTTTTCAGGTACGGATCATTAAAAAACCAAAAAAATCAGAGAGTGGGTTTTCATTTACCGGAGATCGATCGATGCAGATGATACTACCGTTCCATCGGTCCCGATTAGATTTATTGTGTACCTGCCTGAATTATCCGCTACGCCAAAGACAACCTGCCCGGTCCTTTGATCATGCTGTTCAATCCTTGTCGGCATAATAAGGGGATTATCAAGTCCCCCCCGTACCTTTGAGGTTATCGATGGTACCGGGCTCGTGCCGTTCTTGGCATAGGACAGACTGATCGAGCTTTCGGTAAGATCAAATCCCTTTTCGACAGCATTGTTTTTGACCGTAATATTAAGGAGCAGGAATATATTCCCCGGGTTTGGTGTAAATGTGTACACTTTCGTCTGTTTACTGGCAGAGTTAATCGTCAGGCTGACAGGATCCTGGGATGGTGCAGACAGGATTGTGGTCTGCGTTTGCGTTGCTGGCGGTACAGCGGCCTGAGTATCTGATGGGGTTTGCGAAGGCAGTGCCAATGTCGTTGAAGGGCTTGTCGGGTCCGCCTGAGCCGGGGTAGTGACCGGCACTGGTGCGCCCGCATCTGAACTTGTGCAGCCTGCAATCGACACTGCAAGGATGAGAAGTGAACACAGTCCTGCCGTTATTAAAAAATCTGTCCGTTTTTGTTCCATGGTATTCAATAAATTCCTCGTTTAACAGTAATTGAAGGTTTTGATTTTATTTTTTTATTTTTTTTATACTCGATCAACGATGAACCGGAAATATTCGCGTATGGCGGCTCCCAGCTATGAGATGGTGTGCCAGTCCCTTGACCTTCCGTTTCCCGAACCCGCAGTTTCCATATGCGGGAGCTCCCCCTGGCTTTAATAAGGATAGATCAATCATCAGGACAGGGTCGGACCAGTATCAGCTGAAACCCGTGATTGCAGTAATTTCTGCTCCAGAGAAACCTCACTGATGCCGTTTTTTGGGTGTGGGGGTGATCCCGGTTGACCGGGTAACATATTTATATTAAAAATGGTTAAGAAGGGATAGCCAGAAACAACTCACTCCACCCTGACCAGGACAGACGTGCCATGACAGAAGATTCTCCGCATCCGGAAGACCCACCTCAGACAGATAACGAAATAGCTGAAATATCCCAGAGAATTATGGAGGACATTGAATCTGCAAGTTCCAGGGATTTATCCGATGCCAGGTATGCAGGAAAGATCCTCCAGTTATCAGATCTTAATCATACAAAAAGCATATTCCACGAGATAGAGAGCGTCCCGCCCGGGCCTGAGTGCGTTATTGAAAAAAGAGCGGTGATAAAGGCATTGCTGCTTTCTACATGGTTGCAGCGACTCTATTTTATTATCAGGTCCGCTCTTATGTCAATGCTGGCAATGGTCGTTACCTTCTTTTACGTGTCGTTCTTTGGCCAGATAGGGGTCCTTCTGGCAGTCGTCATGGGCGTGCTGATATTTATTGTCGGGCTGATTGTAACAAGATTATTTGATGTACCCATCGTCAGGGTAACAAAATATATCGTCAGCCGTCTGGCTGACCATACAAAGATCAGGGATTTTATTATGAATCACTTCTAGGAAGACAGCCGAAAATACCGGCAACGTGAAACAGCGTTCGTACTTTTTAACTCGTAAATTTTAATGCTTCAAAATGGTATTGAAAGGAGGGGATGGCATGAATTCAATTCCAAAAACCAGGAGCGGGGCGATAACAGCCGTTCTGGTATATACGATTTCGGCCCTGATGGTTCTCATTTTTGTAAGTTTTCTTCTCGGGGCCGATATCGATCTTAAGGAATTCGTGATAATTGGTGTAATTCTGGTTGTCGTTAACACGGTATTCCAGTTTTACCTGTATTCCAAAGTCTGAGATTCGGGCCGTCTTCCTGCAGCTGGTCCGGTCGACAATCCGTCATACTTTTAATATCGACGAGAGCCACACACGGGGACCTTCAGGCCGGGTGCGGCTCTCGAATGTCGCCGCCCTGATGTAATTGATGACCCAGCCGTCCTGGAAGCTGTCCCGTATCTCCCGTTCAGATATCCTCCTCGGGCCGTAGCCGGGGGGCTCGAGGTCGGAAAAGCAGAGCATGAAATATTTCCCGCCGGAGAGAGGATCGCTGCAAGGTTATCCACACAGATCGGGCGGTCTTCATCGGACAGGGTATGGAAGATCCTGCGTCGGTAGCAGTATTGAACTTCCTCTTGAGCCGGGGAGAGATCCCGTGCCATCAAGGACCAGAAAATGCACCGGGAGTCTTCTCCCGTCAGCCTTCTTTGTGCCTCCGGAATTGCCAGGGGGCGGAGTCGATCCCCCACACTTCATGCCCTTCCTGTGCAAAGAAGAGGGCATGCTCCCCTGTCCCGCATCCTCTGTTCGGGATACCGTGCTGCATGGAGTACGAAAATGTTTCTTTGTTCCATGAGATTCCGATAATGCCATGGATGTGACCTCCAGATAATTTTTCGATAATTCCAGGAGTACTGAAAATTCCGGATTGGTTCAGATTTTGTATCTCCCGATAAGACGTATATAGTATCCCGCAATAGTGAGACGTATTCTGAAAGGGATCTCTAAAAATTTCAGGTAAGCACTCCAGACCAGACGACAGAGCATTTGAAACCGCCGGATATTGTTGGTATTGGTGTAAAGAACGATTATGATGAGCCCTTGATGAAAAATGTCAGAGGATGGATGTATGAAAGAGTATGACATCTGTGTTATCGGCGCAGGTTCAGCCGGTCTTGTTGCTGCTTCAGCGGCAAACCGGTCGGGTGCCAGGACTGCGTTGATTGAACGAGACCTGTTTGGCGGAGAATGTCTCCATTCAGGATGTATCCCGAGCAAGACCTTCCTCCATTCTGCCAACCTCTACAACACTATGAAGAATGCAGGACAGCATGGGCTCCCGGCGTGTCACGCCGGCATACC